>ERZ772921.2074-NODE-2074-length-11070-cov-36.567590_pt1 | contig 11070 bp, 8 predicted proteins | sample MGYA00512117_ERZ772921 | MGnify/ENA primary metagenome ERZ772921 (study PRJEB29015, sample SAMEA2737944) | human oral metagenome | biome: human oral; feature: human-associated habitat; material: dental | place: China | collected 2150 ... | reverse complement strand
GAAAAGTTTAGGATTTCATTAAATAAAGTTAGGAGGTCTTTATTTAATGATTATAGTATACAAGATGAATCTTAAAGCTAACTTAACTTTTTCTCTGATTTATCATTTTTTTAAAATTTTCCCCAAATGAAATTTCCTTTCTCAAACAACAAAAAAGCCACCTGATTGGGTGGCTTCTTTAGGAGATTATGATGAAAAAGAAAAGTTTGGGATTTCATTAAATAAAGTTAGGAGGTCTTTATCTAATAACTATATAATACACGAGGAGACTTAAACTTTACTTAAGAGAAAATAATTATTTTATTTTTTTCGTTCTACCCAAATCATTCCTGTGCAATCATAAGTAGATAAGGTTTCAAAACCCAAGAAACGGTAGAATCCCAAATTTTTTTCTGTCTGTTCGGTCGCTAGTTGGATTTGATAGGCCTCTTTGAAATCCCCTAAAGCCTCTTTCATCAAGGCGCTGCCAATCCCTTGGCGCTGATAGCTAGGCAAAACGATCAAATCCTGTACAAAAACCGATGAAAAACCATCTCCGACCAAACGAACCAAACCAACTATTGCCTCACCATCAAGTGCCAGATAAATTGCTAATGAGTTAGATAAGGCCTTCTCCAACATCTGAGGTTGATGGGTATAATTTGTCCAACTGACTGCCTGATAGAGATGCAGAACATCCTCTAGCTTGACGATTTCTTGCCTTCTAATAGTAATCATCTCAATACCTCTCAGAATTCTCTTAAGCTCTTGTGCTGCCGTCCATCTTTATCAAAGTTTTCAGGAGCCAGCCATGCTTCCAAACGGGTTTTGACTTGAGGCCAGTCCTTATCAATCATAGACAACCAATCCGTATCCCTCGTACGCCCCTTATAAACGACTGCCTGACGGAAGGTTCCTTCATAGACAAAGCCCAAACGTTCCGCAGCTCGTCTTGATGGGAGATTTAGAGCGTCGCATTTCCACTCATAGCGACGATAGTTGAGCTCCTCAAAAACATAGCGTGCCAAAAGGTACTGGGCCTCTGTTCCTATCCTCGTACCCTTAAGTGCTGGTGAAAAGGTGACAGCACCCACTTCTATTACTCGGTTATTCTGATCAATTCGCATCAGAGAAAAGGTTCCCAAGGCCTTACCCGTTGCCTTGTCTACAATCGCATAGTAAAATCGATCCTTACGAGCCAACATCTGATTTAAAACGGCAACCAGTTCCTCCATGTCTGCCACTGGCTCCTGAAAGAGGTAGGTCCACATCTCCCGAGGAGTATCTGGACTATAAACAGCTAGCAGATCCTCCGCATGCTTTTCCACCGAAAGAGCCTCTATCCGAGCATAACGCCCTTCTAAAAAATCAATAGCAGGCAATTCACCAGACGTGTGACCGACTACAGACTCGCCAATCATCTGACCATATTCGTTTACTGGCATAGCTTTCTCCTTGTTTTGCTTTTCAAACTTTACAATTGCACATAGTATATCATACTTTCATGAAAAAAATCAAAAAATCCTCCAGATTCTACTCTGAAGGATTCATTTCTTATCTAACAACGATATTGACGAGTTTAGTTGGCTCAAATAGCTTAGGGAACTGTTTGAGGTTGCAAATGAGCAAATAATTTGGTTATTTCACCACAATATTCACAAGTTTGTTAGGTACCGCAATCACTTTGACAATTTCCTTACCGTCAATTTCTGCCTTAACTTTTTCATCAGCGAGAGCAATTTCTTGTAATTCTTCGCGTGATAGGTCTTTAGCGACCATGAGTTTGGCACGGACTTTACCTTTGATTTGGACAACGATTTCGATTTCGTCTTCAACCAATTTGCTTTCGTCCCATGTTGGCCAAGCCACGTAAGAGATTGACTCACCTGTTGCTGTAACAGTTTGCCAGAGTTCTTCTGCCAAGTGAGGAGCAAATGGAGCAATCAATTGGATAAAGCCTTTGGCATAGTCCACATAGAGTTTGTCTTCCTTGTTAGCCGCATTGACAAAAACCATAAGTTGGGCAATGACTGTGTTGAATTTGAGGGACTCAATTTGCTCAGTGACAGCTTTAACGGTTTCGTTGTAAACCTTGTCAAGAGCACCATTATTTTCCGCAACGATTTCTTTACTTGTAATCAAACGGTAAACACGGTCAAGGAATTTACGGCTTCCTTCCAGACCTTCTTCTGACCAAGCGATGGAAGCATCGAGTGGCCCCATGAACATTTCATAGACACGAAGGGTATCAGCACCGTATTGTTCCACTACGTCGTCTGGGTTGACAACGTTCTTGAGCGATTTAGACATCTTGGCTGGTGCTTGCTCCAACTTTTCTCCTGTTTCCACATGGAAGAAAGAACCGTCACGTTTTTCAACTTTATCAGTCGCCACAAGAGCTCCACGGTGGTCACGGTAGCTTGTTCCCAAGATCATTCCTTGGTTAAAGAGTTTTTGGAATGGTTCTTTAGTTGGAACAACACCGATATCATAGAGGAATTTATGCCAGAAACGAGCGTAAAGTAAGTGAAGAACGGCGTGCTCCGCTCCACCCACGTAGATGTCTACAGGCAACCATTGTTTAAGGAGATCCTCGTCAGCTAATTTTTCTGTGTTGTGTGGGTCGATATAGCGGAGATAGTACCAGCTTGAACCTGCCCATTGTGGCATAGTATTGGTCTCACGACGACCTTTGACACCATCTTCACGAGTCACTTCCAACCAGTCTGTCAAGTTAGCTAGTGGACTTTCACCAGTACCTGAAGGGCGGATGTCCTTGGTTACAGGCAAGACAAGCGGCAATTCCTTTTCTGGAACAGCCGTTGAAGTCCCATCTTCCCAATGAATGATTGGGATTGGCTCACCCCAGTAACGTTGACGGCTAAAGAGCCAGTCGCGGAGACGGTAGGTAACCTTCTCCTGACCACAACCTTTTTCTTCCAACCAAGCTACGATTTTAGCAATGGCCTCTTCTTTGTTCAGTCCATCTAGGAAATCAGAGTTGACGTGAAGACCGTCTTCTGTGTAAGCAGCCTCTTCAACGTTTCCACCTTCAAGTACTTCGACGATTGGAAGGTCAAATTGTTTGGCAAATTCCCAGTCACGTTGGTCATGGGCAGGCACAGCCATGACAGCACCTGTTCCATAACTAGCAAGAACATAGTCCGCGATCCAGATTGGAATTTCCTTTCCATTGACAGGATTGATGGCATAAGCACCAGTCCAAACCCCTGTTTTTTCCTTGGCAAGGTCGGTACGAGCCAAGTCAGACTTGAGACTAGCTTGGTGTTTGTAGTCAGCTACTGCCTCAGCTTGCTCTGGACTTGTGATGGCATCTACTAGTTCATGCTCAGGAGCCAAAACGGTGAAAGTCGCACCGAAAAGGGTGTCGGGACGAGTGGTAAAGACGGTAAATTCCTTGTCTGTTCCCTTAACTTTAAAAGTTACATTAGCACCAGTTGATTTACCAATCCAGTTGCGTTGCATGTCCTTGATAGACTCTGGCCAATCCAGGTCATCCAAGTCATTAAGCAAACGTTCCGCATAGGCAGTGATTTTAAGCATCCATTGGCGCATTGGTTTGCGGACTACTGGATAGCCTCCACGCTCAGAAGTTCCGTCAGGAAGGACTTCTTCGTTGGCAATGGCCGTTCCCAATTCTTCCACCCAGTTTACTGGCACTTCCGCTTCATAGGCCAAACCTTTTTCGTAAAGCTTGGTGAAAATCCACTGAGTCCATTTGTAGTAGTTTGGATCTGTTGTGTTGACTTCACGATCCCAGTCGTAAGAGAAGCCAAGCGCATTAATTTGGCGTTTGAAGTTAGCAATATTTTCCGCCGTAAATTCTGCCGGGTCATTCCCCGTATCCATGGCGTATTGCTCTGCAGGCAATCCAAAGGCATCCCAACCCATTGGGTGAAGGACGTTGTAGCCTTGCGCACGTTTGTAACGGCTGAGAATATCCGTTGCTGTATAGCCTTCTGGGTGTCCTACGTGCAATCCAGCTCCTGAAGGATAAGGGAACATGTCGAGAGCATAGAACTTCGGTTTTGAGGCATCTGTTCCTGTCTTAAATGTATGATGTTTCGCCCAGTAGCCTTGCCACTTAGGCTCAATTTCCTTATGATTGTAAAAACTCATGCTATTTCTCCAATTTTATGATGTTACTATTATACCATTTTTGGGGGAATTTGGTCTCGTTCTATTCTACACTTTTCTATTTTACCTTGCTCTAGAATTTTTAAACTGCTATACTTATAACAGAAAACCCTTCCAAAGGAGGTAACGGATGTCTCATTCCTTTAAAAAATCTCTTCAAAAAGAAATTCTTCATAGAAGCTCCATAGCAGCTTTTATATCCTCTCTTTTATTACTAATTTTTCTTTTTGGTTTTTCCTATTTTTTACAAAAACAACAACTAGCTAAAGATACTCAACAAATTGCTCAACATGTTAATAACATGAAACAAGCGAATTATGAATTGTTGGAAACTATGAATAAAAAGATGGTTCCAGAATTTATAGAAGGTAAACACACTGACAGAGAATTATTTAGTCTATTTTATGAAACAAAAGCGCAACTAAAACTCAGTTCTGATTTTGTCATTCTCGATGATACTGGCGAACTTTTATTTAGCACTAATCGCAATCATAAAGAAACTCTTTTAGCTCCCTATTATTTAAAATTATTAATTCAAAATCCTACCCAAGGATCCATTTCAGAGAAAGTTGCACTATCTATGGATAAGCAGCATTATGCTGTCTTTATTATGCCCATAATTCAAAATCAACGAGCAATAGCTTACAGTATTTCTTTTGTTAATGAGAATGACTTCGTATCAAGTATCCCTTTGATTAATTCAAAATACGTCATCACAGATACCTTTGGTAATATATACTCTAGTAATACTAATCAATTTACACAATCAACTCTGGAAAAATTTGATGAGAAATCGCTCCGTTCAAAAACACATTGGTTCATTGAAAATCCACTATTGATCGAAAAACATAAAGTTGATTTAATTTTTTCAATTTACACTTTCCAATCATTCTTTCCTATTCCTAGTTTACTTAGCCTTGCTTCCATACTAACAATTTGTATCTTTCTATTATATTTTTGGCAGGCTAGGAGAATTGCCCATAAAATCGCAACTCATAATGCTGGCCCTATTGAAAGTTTAGTCTTTCAATTACATGAAATTCCTAAGAAAAAAGAAAAGAAACTCAGGCTCCATACGGGGGATGAATTTGAACTGATAGCTCAGAAAATTAACAACATGCTACAGGAGTTAGATGAGCTTCATCAAAAGATGTTGACCATTGAAAAGGAAAAATGGGTTTTTGAAAGAAAAATGCTAGAAGCTCAGTTTAATCCTCACTTCCTATACAATACCTTGGAAACCATTAAAATCACGAGTATGATTGATGCTAGTATTACTCAAGACCTTATTCAAAATCTCACACGCATTCTGCGATATAGTGTAACTGAATTAGAGAAAGAAACGACTCTTGGGAATGACTTAGAAATTATCGAAGCTTATCTAAAAATTCACCAAATTCGCTTTGAACAATTTTCTTACCAAATTGACTGTTCTAAAAATCTGTATTTCCAAGTCATTCCAAAACTTTTCCTATTACCTCTTGTAGAAAATGCTCTAAAATACGGAAGGCAGTATCGTATAGATCTTTCCATCTCTATCAAAATCACTCAAAATCAGGAAGAGCTAACCTTTATCATTATGGATAATGCCGGTGGTTTAACTAAACAAGAACGCCTACATATCCTAGAATCCCTGAACAGTCCACATACTCAACACGGTATTGTCAATAGTTACAAACGATTGAATAACTTCTTTGATAATGTCGAATTGGATTTAGGAGTAAACCCCAAAGGGGAAACGTTTGTTAAATTTGTCACGAAAGGAAGAACACATGTTCAAGCTAATCATTGTCGAAGACGAGCACTTAATTCGAAAATGGCTTGAGATTGCTGTAGACTACTCTACCTTAGGTATTCAAGTCGTAGGAACCGCTAGTCATGGACAAGAAGGAATGGAACTAATTCAAAAACTAAAACCACATATTGTACTGACAGATATCACCATGCCTATCATGGATGCCTTCATGATGTTTGAAGCCACACAGTCTATTTCCTATGAAAAAGTAATCCTATCTGGCTATGATGATTTCCCAAATGCAAAAAAAGCTATGCAATTTGGAGCTGTAGATTTTCTATCAAAACCCATAAATATCATAGAATTAACAGAATGTCTAGAGAAAATAATTCTTCGTCTTCAAATGGATCAACATCAAAACAAACCATTTTTACAAGATTATCAGACTTTTGTCACCTCTCTTCAAAAAATCAATCCTCAAAACCAACTGATTCAACAAATTCTCGAATTTATACACCAACACTACTCCGAACACTTTACAATTTCTTCTATTGCAGAAAATTTAGGCTATAGCGAAAGTTATCTGTATAAAGTTATCAAAGAAGATTTTCCAATTACCTTGAATGAATATATCCTACAGTATAGATTAAAACAAGCGGTTGAAAAAATAATCCAACATCCTGACTGTCCACTTAGCCAAATTGCTGAACAAGTGGGGTTCTCAGACTATAAATATTTTGGGAAAGTTTTTAAGAAATACTTTCATATTTCCCCAAAAGAATTAAAAACCATTGGAAGAATAGTATAGAAACTATTCTTCTTTTTTGTAGAGAATTTTCCACTATTAGGATAGAATTTTGAGTTTTAAAAACGCTTACATTCTTTTACAATAGATATAATAAAAACTTTGGAGGTATCCATCATGAAAAAGAAATGGATGTATTTTGCTGCTTGTGGACTTGCTATTCTAGGGCTGACTGCCTGCTCTTCTGACGACACTTCAGGAGATAAGGCAACCGAAAACGGTGGAAGTGACACTCTTGTAGTCTATTCGCCAAACTCAGAAGGTTTAATTGGTGCAACAATTCCTGCTTTTGAAGAAAAATATGGTATTAAAGTTGAACTCATTCAAGCAGGAACTGGTGAGCTCTTTAAAAAGCTAGAGTCTGAAAAAGAAGCACCTGTAGCAGATGTCATCTTTGGTGGTTCCTATACTCAATATGCCACTCACGGAGAACTCTTTGAAAATTACGTTTCTCCAGAAAACGAAAATGTAATCAAAGAATATCAAAATACAACCGGTTACTCAACTCCTTACACATTAGATGGTAGTGTATTGATTGTAAATCCAGACTTGACTAAGGGTATGAATATCGAAGGATATAGCGATCTTATCAAACCAGAGCTCAAAGGAAAAATTGCAACAGCTGACCCTGCTAACTCTTCTAGTGCTTTCGCTCAACTAACAAACATGTTACAAGCTGAGGGGGGCTATTCAGATGACAAGGCTTGGACTTATGTAAAAGATCTCTTCACATTAATTAATGGTAAAATCGGTTCAAGTTCATCTGGTGTTTATAAAGCAGTGGCAGATGGAGAAATGGCTGTTGGTCTTTCATATGAAGATCCTGCAGTTAAACTTCTAAACGATGGTGCCAACATTAAAGTTGTTTATCCAAAAGAAGGAACTGTCTTCTTACCAGCAAGTGCTGCTATTATTAAAAACGCGAAAAATAAAGAAAACGCTAAGAAATTTATCGACTTTATCATTTCTCAAGAAGTTCAAGATACCCTTGGTACAACAACTACTAACCGTCCAGTTCGTAAAAATGCTAAAACTAGCGAAAACATGAAACCAATTGAACAAATTAAAACACTAACTGAAGATTATGACTATGTCATCAAAAACAAATCAGAAATTGTTAAGAAATACAACGAAATCTTTACAGATATCCAATCTAAACAGTAATAGGGGTTGACTATGAGCGAGATTAAAATTATTAATGCTAAGAAAATTTACAATGATGTGCCCGTTATCGAAAATTTAAATGTTACAATTCCTAAGGGGAGCCTTTTCACTCTCCTTGGGCCTTCAGGATGTGGGAAAACAACTTTGCTTCGTATGATTGCTGGGTTCAACAGCATCGAAGGAGGAGAATTCTACTTCGATGATACCAAAATTAATAACATGGAACCTAGCAAGCGTAACATCGGAATGGTATTCCAAAACTATGCGATTTTCCCACATTTGACAGTGCGTGATAACGTAGCGTTTGGACTCAAGCAGAAAAAAGTTCCAAAAGAGGAGCTCATAAAACAAACTAACAAATACCTTGAGTTAATGCAGATCTCCCAATACGCTGATCGTAGACCAGATAAACTTAGTGGTGGTCAGCAACAACGGGTTGCCTTAGCACGTGCCTTAGCTGTTAATCCTAACGTTCTCCTCATGGATGAACCCCTCAGTAACCTAGATGCAAAACTTCGCTTAGATATGCGTCAAGCTATTCGAGAAATCCAACACGAAGTTGGTATTACAACTGTCTACGTAACTCATGACCAAGAAGAAGCCATGGCTATTTCTGACCAAATTGCCGTTATGAAAGATGGTGTTATTCAACAAATTGGTCGTCCAAAAGAACTTTACCACAAACCAGCGAATGAATTTGTCGCCACCTTTATTGGTAGAACAAACATAATTCCTGCTCGTTTAGAAAAACAAGCTGATGGATCTTACATAGTCTTTGAAGATGGTTATTCTCTTCGTATGCCAGCTCTTGACCAAGTCAAGGAACAAAACATCCGTGTCAGCATTCGCCTTGAAGAATTCATCCGTGATGAAAATGGTCCAATCAATGGAACAATCACTGACAGTGTTTACCTTGGGCTTAACACTGAATACTTCATTGAAACTGGATTTGCTCCAAAACTTCAAGTGAGTGAAGAATCAACATTCGAAGAAGATTTAGAAAAAGGAGATTGTGTTCGTTTGAGAATCAATGCTCAAAAACTCAATGTCTTCTCTGAAGACGGTTCGCGTAATCTCATAAAAGGAGTCAGCCATGGAGCGTAAAAAACTAAACATCTGGACTGCATCTTCCTTCTTCATCTTCCTTACCTACTTGGTTTTCTTGGTCTACCCAATTGTGACTGTATTAAAGCAAGCACTGGTACACGAAGGTAGCTTCTCTTTAGAAAATTTTGTTACATTCTTTAGTAAATCTTATTATTCTGAGACACTCATTAATAGTTTTAAAGTTTCTGTAACTGCAACAATTACTTCTGTCGTTGTTGGTACCTTGCTAGCTTATCTATTTTCAATGTATGATTTCAAGGGAAAGAAATTTTTGCAAATCTTGATTATCATAGCATCCATGTCAGCTCCCTTTGTAGGTGCCTATTCTTGGATTCTACTTCTTGGTAGAAACGGAGTTATTACAAAATTTCTAACCAACACACTCCATTTGCCTGCTTTTGATATCTATGGCTTTAAAGGTATTGTACTTGTCTTTACACTCCAACTTTTCCCACTCGTTTTCCTTTACGTAGCTGGAACCATGAAGAGTATTGACAACTCCCTCTTGGAAGCTGCTGAAAGCATGGGATCTTTCGGCTTTAAACGAATTGTAACAGTCGTTTTACCTCTTCTAGTCCCAACTTTACTAGCAGCAGCGCTCCTAGTGTTTATGAGAGCTTTCTCAGACTTCGGTACTCCGATGCTGATTGGTGAGGGATATCGTACTTTCCCAGTATTAATCTATACTCAGTTTATCAGTGAAGTTGGAGGCAACTCAGCTTTCGCATCTGCCTTAGCAATCATGGCCATTACAATCGCCCTTGCTATCTTCCTCATTCAAAAGTACATTTCAAATCGTTTCAGCTTCAGTATGAACTCGCTACATCCAATCGAACCTAAGAAAACGACAAAAGGAAAGATGGCCGCTATTTATGTAACGGTTTATGGTATTATTTTATTCTCTGTATTACCTCAAGTTTACTTGATCTATACATCATTTCTTAAAACATCAGGTATGGTATTTGTTAATGGATACTCATTAAATAGCTATAAAACAGCCTTTAACCGTATGGGGTCTGCTATTTTCAATACCATTCGCATCCCTCTACTTGCCTTGATTCTCGTTGTTTTATTTGCAACCTTCATCTCATACCTTGCTGTTCGTAAACGTAACCTATTTACGAATCTAATCGATAGTCTTAGTATGGTACCTTATATCGTACCAGGAACCGTTCTCGGTATTGCCTTTATCTCTTCATTTAATACAGGTATTTTCGGAAGCGGCTTCCTTATGATTACAGGAACAGCCTTCATCTTGATCATGTCCTTATCTGTAAGAAGACTCCCATATACTATTCGATCTTCAGTAGCTAGCTTACAACAGATTTCTCCGAGCATTGAAGAAGCTGCAGAAAGTTTAGGAAGTAGTCGTCTTAATACCTTTGCCAAGATTACAACTCCAATGATGCTATCCGGTATTATTTCTGGAGCTATTCTATCTTGGGTCACAATGATTTCAGAACTCTCTACTTCTATCCTCCTCTACAATGTCAAAACAAGAACAATGACTGTAGCCATCTACACTGAAGTACTTCGTGGAAATTATGGTGTGGCAGCTGCTTTGTCAACTATCCTCACTGTCTTGACAGTTACTTCATTATTACTATTTATGAAAATTTCTAAAAACAATAGCATTACCCTCTAGTTTTCCCTATCAAAAACGGCCGAAAGGATGATCCTAGGCTGTTTTTTCTAATCTCTTATCACAATACATGACCCGAAGTTCTGATGAACATATTTACTGATTAAATAGAATTTTCTTCCATCTTCTCACGTCCCAGTTCCCGATAACTACGGTCACCGACGACATCGACTGTAAACTGACCGTCTTCATATTCAAGGATTGTCACACTACCGTTGTCTAAACAATGCGGATGCATACCATTGATGAGATAAACCATCGTACCAATGGTCATCCCGTGGCTGACAACCAGGGCATTCCCACCACCGTGTTCTTCCATTTCTTTGGCAATCGCTTCAAACCCTTCCTTGATTCGGCTACTGAGTTTTTCCCATCCTTCTGCCCAACCAGCAGTATCAACCTCTACCAAGCCTTCTGCCAGCTCAGCATAGGATAACTGATGAACATGATCCACCTTGAAAACACGAGGAATGACCCCCA
>ERZ772921.2070-NODE-2070-length-11078-cov-4.543409_pt1 | contig 11078 bp, 9 predicted proteins | sample MGYA00512117_ERZ772921 | MGnify/ENA primary metagenome ERZ772921 (study PRJEB29015, sample SAMEA2737944) | human oral metagenome | biome: human oral; feature: human-associated habitat; material: dental | place: China | collected 2150 ... | reverse complement strand
TTATTAACAGTACTGCGAGTATGATTGAAATAGGGAGTGTTTCTGTTATTTATTACTGCCTAATTGTTTATGTTGCAAGCTCCCCGATAAACCATTATTTCTAAAGGAGAATAGCTATGAAAGATATTCAAAGAATACTTGAGCTTAATCAAGCTTTATATAATAGATATAATACGCCCATGCCTATATTGGATGAATTTATTTTCGGATTTAAATGGGCTATGGCTATAGACAGTAACAGGAATATAAGCTTTGCACTCAGAATAGGTAAGGAAAGACCTGTTAAAGAATATGAGACCATCATACAAAGTATTATAGGAAAGCCCTTGGATAAGTGTATAGAAGAGCTTCTAAGTATGAATGACGAAACTATGCGTACAGTGCTTGTTGCCTTAAGCAACTTAATGAGCAAGCCATTTAATAAGCCTGACCTTTTAAAAGAAAGAGGAATCAGTCGCAGCGAGGGACTTAATTTTAAGTATGAGGTTGAAGGCAAGAAGGTCGGACTTATAGGTTACGGTGTCTATATCAAGTTCTTTCTTAACAAATGCAAGGAGTTTCACGCATTTGACCTGCTGCCTGAAAAGGGAATTCTAAGCTATCGTATATCAAAAAATAATATGGAAGTATATCCTAAGTCAGTGTATTTCCATCTGGGTGATGATGCTTTGAATCACAAAGATGTGCTTAAAGAATTGGATATCATAATTATGTCAGGCTCTACCTTAGTTAATAATTCTTATCTTGATATATTAAAAGCCTGCCCTAAGGCTAAGATAAGGGGAATATACGGTCCAAGCAACGAGCTTTGCCCGGAATATCTTTTTGATGCCGGCTATAATTATATATTCAGCATGACGCTAAAGGACTCTAAGGAGTATCTTGACTGCGCACTTTCAGCAATACCTGACTTTAAGACTTTTGAAATGATGAATTTGTATGAGCTTAAGAAGGTGGAGTAGCATCTGATATAATGTTCCGAAATGCATATTGTGTAGCTTTTACATAAAAACTTTTGTATACAATACTAATACAGTTTAAGTCTTTGGGGCTGTGAAAAACGAGTATTTTCTCATCTTTTCACAGCCCGAATTTTTAATATTATTACGAATACTGCTGTACTCACTATTGATATCCGGGTTAATATTGTAGCTGTTATTTAGATATAACCAAGTCAGTACACTATACCTCATAAATATTATCAAGTATCTTCTTTTGGTACTTTCGTTTTATTATTATATATAAAACCAATTCTATGATCAGGTATATAATACTGCAAATTATTGCCAAGTTTGTATATGAGGTCAGGGTCATTTGATTGATAGCAGCGATAACAAACCATGATATGACAAGCGCCATCATAAATGGCAGAACAAATATCCACCTTAGTGTACTTGCCAGTATATTTTTTAATTCAGCCTCGCTAAGTCCTATTTTCATCATTATACTGTACTTTTTACTTTCTTCTTCCACTGAAGAATACAGTCTTGAATAGATGATACTTGCTATTCCAATCAAAAATGATACACACAGTATACTTCCTACATAAGAAACCAGTTTTCTTGTCAGATTTTCAAAATCATAATAAAAATTGTATGAAATCAGGCTTTCTTTTCCCTCTTCAAATCCTATCGCTTTCCTTATATTTTCCAGTTCTTCCCATTTTCCCTTTGTCAGATCCTTTTGTGTAAAAGCATATATCTTATCCTTTACCAAATCTTTAGATATTTCCTCATACCTTTTGTCAGAAACAACTGTAACACTTGTAAAGTAGCTTGATACAGAAATTATTCTCTTATCACTTCCGCTATGTTTTGTAACACCGTGTGCCAAAAGCTCATCCTTTATTATATCTTTTAAAGTCGGCTCTTTTTTCCCGTCAACTCCTACCAAAAAATACTCCTCATCCGAAAGACTGATTTTCTCTCTGCCTAAGAAATCAGCCACAGCATTATACATGGTATTAGATAAAATAATATGTCTTACAGTTCTTACTTTGTTTTTAAGCATGGAATAAGATATTGTAAGCTCCTTAAAATCACCCATAGATGCAAGTTTATCTTCTATTATCTTAGCCTTTTTTTCGCCCTTTGCTTCATCCTCCCAATTTGCATAGGTATAAGCATAGGGCATTATCTTTTCTGTATCTTTGTCTATATTCATCGGTGCTCCTACAATATATACAAAAGAAGTTAAGATTATGGAAAATAAAATCATAGCTGCTGCCATAGTCTTTACATTGCTGTTTATTTTGTACTTAAAATTACTTAACTTTATCAAATTATTTTTTCTGTAAATCAGTCCGCTTTTTTCCATAACAAAATTATAGATATTAAAAATAAGGTTAAAAATAAAGTAAGATACACCTATACAGGTAAGTAAATCCAGTATGTAAATAAAACCTGAAAACTCTTCTTTTACATGAAAGTATATTGTAGGCGGCAGTATAATTATAAGTGCCGCTACTGAAAGTAAAAAATGATTTTTTTCAGCAAGTTCTTCTTTTTTTAGAAGGTCTATTACTTTTTTCTTTCTCAAAATCACCGGAGCAATTAATGATATAAGTAAAAATAATCCTCCCATCAGCAAAATTGTAAGAAGCAGTGCTGTAATCGGAAAATAAAAATATAAGCTTAATCCGTCTATCATTGCCTGTGCAAGCATCAAAAAGATTTTTGAAAAAACAATTCCACTTATTATTCCGACAATAAGTGCAAATATTGAAATTATTATATTTTCAAAGAAAATCAATTTATTAAACTGCCCCTTGCTTGCCCCTATAATATTTAGGATTGCAAATTGTTTGCTTCTGTTTTTTAAAAAATTCCCTACCGAATACAAAATAAGCACAAATGAAAACAGCATAGATACTAAACTTGCCATAAATAATATGATTCCTATAGTACTGCCTGAGTCTACTACTTTGAGTGCCGGATGCATAGCCAAGGTTGAAAATAAAAAGAAGATAAAAACAGAAAATACACAGCTTACAAAGTGATACAAATAAGTCTTAAAATCTCTTTTTATATTATTATAAGCAAAATTAAATAGTGTCAATTTCATCACCTCCAAGTAAACTCATAGTATTCAGTATTTCTCTTCTATATGTTCTGTCATCATTTCTGTTAATTATTTCCTGATAAATGTTACCGTCTTTTATAATATAAGTTTTATCCGAATATGCTGCAATATTAGGATCATGAGTAACCATTATAATAGTTACATTCATGGACTCGTTTAACTTCTTAAAAAGTTTCATAACATCCTTTGCAGCTTTTGAATCAAGGTTTCCCGTAGGCTCGTCTGCAAGAAGTATCGAAGGGTTATTTATTACAGCCCTTGCTATATCTACCCTCTGAGCCTGCCCTCCTGAGATTTCATAGGTTCTTTTATGCAGCAAATGTGCTATGCCTAAAAGTTCACTGATTTCTTTTAATTTTACATTCATTTTCCTGACAGGAACTTTATCAAGTGTAAGCGGCAGTATGATATTCTCTCCCACCGTTAAAGTATTGATTAAGTTAAACTGTTGAAATACAAAGCCAAGTTCTTTTCTTCTAAAGGTTGAAAGCTGTGTGGAATTCATTTCATAAGGATTGCTTCCTGCAATTAAAACTGAGCCTCCTGTAGGTTTATCAATAGTTGATATAGTATTTAAGAAAGTGCTTTTTCCGCTTCCGCTTGGTCCCATTATGGCTACAAACTCTCCTTTAGAGACTTCCATATTTATATTTTCCAAGGCTCTGAAAGATACCTTGCCCTTATATATTTTTTCCAGATTTGAAACTTTTAATATCATATTGTACTCCCGCCATTGTGTAGTAGTAGTTTTTAATGCCCTCTCCAAGGTCTTTATAATTTAAGTAGCGGCACATTTTTATAAGCACCATGTGTATGTCATATATTCTAACAACTAAAGCATAAAATAAAAATCCGCCAATATTACATAAGCTTACATTTTTGTAATATTAGCGAATCTTATAATTGATAAACATACAGTACAAGCCTTAAAACTTCTAATCACTAAAGACAGCCACAATAACGGTCTGTTATTTTACTTACTTAAAATTCCAACACTCAAAATTGGATCGGTATATTAAAAAATCAATACTTCTGATAACAAAATAATGATTCCGGCAGCCATTTACCTAAAATATAATCGTCATCTTCGTTCCCTTACCTATCTTTGACTCTACTTCCACTTTATGCCCCAAATATTCGCTTACTCTTTTTACAATGTAAAGTCCTATTCCACTGGAGTCTGCATTATTTCTTCCATTTTTTCCTATATAAAACAAATCAAAAATACTTCTTAGATCCGCTTTTTCTATACCGACCCCCATATCAACGATTGACAAATAAACCTTTTCCTCTTCCTTTTTTGCGATTACGCTTACAGTTTGTCCGCTGTTGCTGTACTTTATGGCGTTGGTAAGAATTTGGTGAATAATTAATTTTAGCCATTTGGAGTCCGAATATACATAGATATCCTCATTAATATCAAGCTTCGGATAAATCTTGGATGAGATAAAATAATCTTTTAATCCGTTAATACATTCTTTACAGATATTTTTAAGCAATACCTTTTCAGATACAAAATCATTCTTAAACTCGTCCAACCTGTAAATATTAAGTATTTGATTCAGGTTATACTCTATAGTATTAACATTTCTGCCAATTTTTTTATAATCCTCTTCTTCACTGTGATTTTCGCAAATAAGTTTCAGTACCGATAAGGGAGTCTTCATCTGATGCACAAATCTGTATATCATAACCTTTTGAAGCTTCTTGTCCTGCTTTTGCTCTATCTCCCTACTGCCATTATTTTTTATCATTTCTTCAATCATCAGATTATACTCTTCTTCAAATGCACTCCTTGGATATTCGATTAAATAATCATTCAAAAGTCTGCTTTTTAGTAAAAATTTTTTGTATACTCTACCGGTTTTATAAAACCTGATCAAAATAAATAAAGCTAACATAAAAAATACTAAAAATCCGAAATAAAAAATCTCTTCAAACCAGATTCCTTTGATAAAAAATAAGATTCCAAAGAAAAATATTTGCGTTAATAATACTACCAGACACAAGAAACCATTATCCATGATAAATAACTTTAACGCACTTTTATTCTTCATAGTCTACCTTGTAGCCCATACCTCTTACAGTTATTACCTTTAATTTGGACTCCAGATCCTTAAGCTTTTTCCTTACCCTGCTTATGGTTACATTCAAGGTGTTTTCTTCTACAAACATATCACTGTCCCAAATCTCGGAAAGTATCTTTTCACGACTTACTACATTAGGGTAGCTTTCAAATAAAACAGCTACTAATATAGCCTCATTCTTTGCCAGATCTATTTGATTATCCTTGCATTTTAATGTGAACCTGAGCTTGTTAAAAGAGCAATCTCCCAGTTCAACTGCCGTTTCACCACCCGAGTATTCGCCATAAGCCCTTCTGAGCTGGGAGTTGACTTTGGCAAGCAAAAGCTCATGCGAAAAAGGCTTTGTAACATAGTCATCACCCCCGCTCATAATAGCTCTTACCTGATCATAATCTTCCGTTCTTGCAGACATAAATACAATGGGAACCTTTGTTATTTTTCTGATCTCATTACACCAGTAAAATCCGTCATAGTAGGGAATATTAATATCCAGTAAAATCAAATTAGGGCTTATGCTTTCAACAAACTTATCTATATTTTTAAAATCTTCACAAATAAAAACCTCAAAATCATACCTTACAAGATGCTCCTTTACAACATTTGCCAAATCCGAATCATCTTCGATCATACATATCTTAAAAGTCATACAACTCTCCTGTGTTATTAATACAAATTTACAGAATATTGTATTCCAGCTTAGAAAGATTTTCAAGAAAGATATTACAAGTGGATAATACATTCATTAAACACAACTCAAATCTTAATAATAAATTGAACACTTTGATTTTTAGCTAAAATCCTATTTTTATTATAAAATGCAAATACATTTTAATCAGATAGCAAGGCATAAAATCATCAAACATTCATTAATTTTTAAGAGTATATTGCCACACTTTTGTTTTAATGCAAAAACCTATCTTATTATAAAATGCTATCGCTTCTTCATTGTCAACTTGCTCTGTATCAACGAATATCTCCTTTATATTATTAGACTTTGAGTACTCTAATAAATAATTTATTAACATCCTTCCTATACCTTTATTTCTAAAACATTCTTTTACTCCCAGATCATAAATATAAATATTAGAAGCGGATACTTGATAACTTGGTAAAACATAGGCTGTCAGTCCGGCTATGATCTTACAATTTGCTTTGGCTACGATTACCACAAGACATTTGCTGTCCAATAAATTCTTAAGATATGCTCTATCCGGATACACTGCATTATCCTCTTCCAAAACTTCTGTAAAAACAGATAAAAGCTCATAAAACTCGTCAACATCACTATCCACAAAACAAATATCAAAACTGTCAGTATTCATTCTTATAACCTCAGCAATCACCACAAATTCAATCTTAAAATCCTACCAAGCTTCATCTGCCAATCATAAGCTTATGACAAGGAGCCTTCACCCTTACCTAACCTAGCTCAACATCTCCGCCCTCACATCTTCCGGCACCAAGCTTCCGCCTGTTGCCCAGACAATATGAGCAGCATTATCCATACATTCTTTAAGCCCCTTTTCTTCAATATACCTTCTACCCTCTTCAAAATTAAAAAGTGCAGTAACTCCATGGAAACCTGCACAGGAGCTGGGCTCTATAAATATATGCTCACTTTCCCAAAGCCCCTTCATATAAGGTATAAGTCTTTCATCTTTAACAGTGATTTCGCCGCTAAGCCTCTCGTCCATAAGTCTTGATACAAGACCTGAGCATCTGCCTACCGCAAGTCCGTCTGCCTGTGTAATTCCTGTAAGTCCCACATCCTGCACACTGATCTGCTCATACTTTTCTGTAAGCATACCAAGAACCATGCAAGGAGCCTGAGTGGGTTCTTCAAAGAAACAATGCACATTATCGCCAAATAAAAGCTTAAGCCCGAATACTATTCCGCCCGGAGCACCGCCCACTCCACAAGGAATGTATACAAAAAGCGGATGCTTGCCGTCTACAACTATATCCTGCTCCTTAAGCTGGGCTGCCAGTCTTTCTCCTGCTACGGAATAACCGAGGAAAAGCTCTTTAGAGTTTTCATCATCTACAAAATAGCTGTATTCATCCATGTCTGAGAGTTTTCTCCCCTGCTCAACCGCCTCACTGTAGTCTCCGCTGTACTCGATAACCGTAACCCCTCTGCTTCTTAAAAGGTCTTTTTTCCACTGCTTTGCATCGGCTGACATATGCACTATAGCTTCATAACCTATAGCTGCACTCATAATACCTATACTCATGCCTAAGTTTCCGGTAGAGCCTACCTGTATCTTATACTTGGCAAAAAACTCTCTTCCTTCTTTTGAAGCCAGCTTCATATAATCATCATCCTCACTTTTTAATAAGCCCTTACTGAGTGCCAATTCCTCACTGTGTTTTAACACTTCGTAAATGCCGCCTCTTGCCTTAACCGATCCTGCTACAGCCAAATCGGAATCCCTTTTTAAGTAAAGTTTTCCCTGTATAGGATGATTTTTACAAAACTCCTGATTTAAAAAATCCTTCATATTTGAGATTATGCTTAAAGGAGACTCTATTATCCCCTTAGAAGTAACAGTTTCAGGAAAATAGTGCATAATCAGCGGAGCGAACTTCTCAAGTCTTTTTGAAGCCTCCTCTACATCTTTTTCACTAAGTTTTGCTTTTTTTAACTCCTCTTTCTTTGAAAGTTTGGGGTTTAGCCAAAGTATTTCCTCAGCCTTTTTTATTTTATCAAGCATTGCCTTCTCCTTCTTCTTTTGATTTTTAAAAGGGCTGTTGCATTTTAAGATTTTCACACAAGCCATAGATGACATTCTGCCAAAATGCATCTACATCCTGTACCCAATCTCTATTTTGCAACAGCCCCATATGTGTACTTATTAAATTAACAATACTTATATACTTCTTGTATACTTCTTAAGCCACTCTTTTTCCTCATCATTTAAGTAATCCTTGGTCTTTTCATATACCTGTGCATGATACTCGTTAAGAAGTTTGATTTCTACTTCATTCATGATTTCTTTCTTAACCGCATCAAGATCCATAGGTACATAGGTAATTGTCTCAAAGTCTAAGAATTGACCGTATTCATTATTTTCAGCTTCTCTTACAAGAATCTCATTTTCAAGTCTTATTCCATGTGAACCTGCTATGTAAAGTCCCGGCTCATTGGTTATAATCATGCCCGGCTCAAAAGGATGGGAATCTCCCGGTCTATACTGCCATCTGATTCCTGAAGGACCTTCATGGATATTAAGAAGGTAGCCTACACCGTGTCCTGTACCGTGGTTATAGTCAAGTCCCCTGTCCCAGAAAGGCATTCTTGTATACATATCAAGGTTTGTAGAATTACATCCCTTCTTAAACTTAGCATGACCTAATCTCAAATTAGCTATAAGTACCAAGGTAAAATGTTCTTTAACTATGTCAGGAACTTCTCCCAAAGCATAGGTTCTTGTAATATCTGTTGAACCCTCAATAAAACCTGCTCCGGTATCTGTAAGGAATAATGAGCCTTCTTTAAGCTCTGAGTTAGTCTCAGGCTTTGATGTATAGTGCACTATAGCACCATGTTCCCCAAAAGCGCATATAGGCTCAAAGCTCGGTCTTATAAAGTCACCCCTCTCGGCTCTGAACTCGTCAAGCTTATCTGAAGCTGACATCTCGGTAATCTTTTCTTTAGATACATTCTCCTTAAGCCACTTCATAAATTTGATATGAGCTACACTGTCTTTTATCTGAGCCTTCTTTATATTCTCTATCTCAACCTTATTCTTTATTGCCTTGAATAAAATCTCCGGATTTTGCTTGTCTACCTTTGCAACAGATTCAGGTATATTGCAATAAAGTGCATAGTTAAGCTTACCTGAGTCTAAGAGCAGTCCCTTTTCAACACTTATTTTCTTAATATCTTCGTAAATGTCATTGTAAGGCTTTAATACAACATTGTCCTTTGCAAGTGTCTCCTTAATATCATCACTAAGCTTTGATTCATCTATATAAAGGAGTACGCTATCCTTATCTATAATTGCATATGAAAGAAGTAATGGGAAGAATTCTATATCATTTCCTCTTATATTAAGAGTCCAGCATATATCGTCCAAGGTGGTAAGTACATGCTTGTCCGCACCGTGCTCACTCATAAACTCTCTTATTCTCTTAAGTTTATCAGCGGTACTTTCTCCTGCATACTTAAGCTCAAGTGCAAAAGCCGGCTCTTTAGACATAGGAGGTCTGTCAGTCCAAACCTCATCTATTAAGTCAAGGTCATATACAAGTTTAGCACCGGCATCCTTTGCTATTTGTGCATAGTCCATACCTTCAGCCATAGTGATAACTCTTCCGTCAACACCTATTGTCTTCCCGCTTTTTACTTCCTTTTCAAGATACTCACTTATGGTAGGCACTCCCGGCTGTCCCATCTTCATAAGATCTACTCCGCTGCCTTCAAGCTGCTTTCCTGCCTGTAGGAAATACCTTCCGTCTGTCCAAAGTTTTGCCTCATCTAAAGTTATAACTGCCGTTCCTGCTGAACCTGTAAAGCCTGTTATAAAGGCTCTTGCCTTAAAATGTTCTCCTACATACTCACTTTGATGAAAGTCTGCTGTAGGCACTATATAAAAATCTACGCCCCTTGACTTCATAAGCTCTCTAAGCTTTGCAATGCGTTCACTTACCTTCATAGGTATGTACCTCCTTATATTTTACCTTGTACCTGAAATTTGTATTAATAAACCAGTTATTGAACATTGTTAATTCTGTATACAAACTATCGGTTTACAGGATATTTTTTATACTATAATAATAGCACTTTATATAAAATGCTTCAAGGTTAATTGACAAATATGTTACTTCTATCTGACTAAAAGCTTGCTTATTTCATACTGATCCTCAGGTATGAACTTTTTCATTGCCAAACCTTCCTGTATATCTATATCACAAAACTCACCGTTCCTATATGCTATAAGCCTATTTCTTTTTCCTTCTAAAAGCAGTTGTACCGCCTTGGCACCCATAATAGAGGCATATACCCTATCCTTACAGGTAGGCGCTCCTCCTCTTTGCATATATCCGAGTATTGTAGCACGGGTCTCCACACCTGTTGCCGCCTCTATTCTTCTTGACATGGAGGTTGAGTGCCCTATGCCCTCAGCATTTATTATTATATAATGCTTTTTACCTCTTTTTTTATTCTCTATTATTTTATTTATAAGCTCCTGCTCATTTCCATCGTATTTTTCAGGTATAAGTATGTCCTCGGCTCCGTTTGCAAAACCGCACCACAGCGCTATATATCCGGCATTTCTTCCCATAACCTCTATTATGCTGCATCTTTCATGTGAAGTGGAAGTATCTCTTACCTTATCTATTGCCTGCATGGCAGTATTGACCGCAGTATCAAAGCCTATTGTATAGTCCGAGCAGGATATATCAAGATCTATAGTTCCCGGTATACCCATGGTAGCTATTCCGAAGTCTGCAAGTTTTCCTGCACCCCTAAATGATCCGTCACCTCCTATGACAACTACCGCATCTATATTGTGTTTTTTACAAATCTCCGCCGCCTTTTTTTGACCCTCTTCCGTAGTAAATTCAGGGCATCTTGCAGTATAAAGTATGGTGCCGCCTCTATCTATAATATCACTGACGCTGACTGCGTCCATATCTATAATTTCTTCCTGTAAAAGACCTGCATAGCCTCTCATAATGCCCTTGACCTTAAGTTCACTATGTATTGCGGTACGAACTACGCCCCTTATTGCGGCATTCATCCCCGGGGCATCACCGCCACTGGTAAGAACGCCTATAGTCTTTATCTTCTTTGACATATAACCTCCTATGATTTTAGAAACTCTGTTTACAATTGATCACTTATAAATATAATGATTTGTCTATCACATAAACCGTTACAAACATATCTTGCCTTGGACACGC
>ERZ772921.2069-NODE-2069-length-11086-cov-4.400417_pt1 | contig 11086 bp, 10 predicted proteins | sample MGYA00512117_ERZ772921 | MGnify/ENA primary metagenome ERZ772921 (study PRJEB29015, sample SAMEA2737944) | human oral metagenome | biome: human oral; feature: human-associated habitat; material: dental | place: China | collected 2150 ... | reverse complement strand
AACTATGCGCCTGAAAGAGAAAGCAAAAGATGCCAGAAAAAAGCAAAAAGACGGTGAAGAGCAACACAAGGAACAACAATTGAACCTTTGCGGGGAATTTTTAGAACATGCCTTTAACACGATAAACATACACCATGTTAGAAATAGATAACCTGTCGTTTACATATCAGAAATCGGGGAATGTCATCTTCAGCAACTTCTCCACGCGTTTTTCACCAGGCCATATTTACGGCTTGTTAGGCCCCAATGGGGCAGGTAAAACCACCTTGCTATACCTCATGTCGGGCTTGCTGAGGCCCGACGAGGGACAAGTTACGTTCAACGACATCAACGTGAGGTGGCGAAAACCATCAACCACTTCCGACATCTTCATCGTTCCCGACGAGTACGAACTGCCGCGCGTGTCGCTCTCAGAGTACATTCGCGTTAACAGCGTGTTCTATCCCCGTTTCTCTCACGACGATTTGCAGCGCTATCTAGATGTGTTTGGCATGACCGAAGACACGCACTTAGGCAACCTTTCGTTGGGACAAGGCAAGAAAGTGTTCATGAGTTTTGCCATGGCTACACACACGCGCGTGCTGCTAATGGACGAACCCACCAATGGATTGGACATTCCTGGTAAGGCCCAGTTTAGAAAATTCCTTACCGAAGGGCGCACGCCTGAGAGCATCTTCGTGGTTTCCACACATCAAGTGAAAGACATTGAACAGGTGCTAGACCACATTGTGATGTTCGACAACAGCAAGATATTGGCCAATGCCGACATGAAGAGCATCTTCCCCGATGGAAAGATAGACCTTGAACGCTATTTTAACGAGCGCATGAACCAACAAACGGCCGAATAAGGAGGAGTAGTAGTATGAACGACAACTTTAACGCGTCGCGCTTTTGGGCCTATCTCACTAAGCTGCTGGTAGAACGTTGGCGCACCAATCTTTTGCGCTTGGGCATCCTCTTTGGCTGCCTGTTGATAATAGAATTGTGGATGGCCTCGGTGTCGTATGATAGGGATGAAACGTCTTACGATAGGGCGGCGGGAATTCTTTTACCCATTTTCTCGATTATCCTGCTGGTTTCCGGTTGCTTTTTTGCCTCCGAAATACTCAGTGGAGCACGTCGTAAAGCCGAACGTATTGGGGCGTTGACCTTTCCTGTAACGCCTTTTGAAAACTGGCTTGCACGCTGGACAATCTCCATACCGCTTTATTTGGTGTGTTTCTTGGTGTGCATGTATGTGGCCGATGCCTTTCGCGTGGCGTTTTTCTCGGCCATATATCCCAAAACGCCCATTGAGTTTATCTCCATTTGGAGGAGAGAAGACTATGACGGGGAGGTGTTTCTCAATGCTTGGCTCATGTACTTTTGGTGTACTGCCGTTTACGCCTTGGGCAGCATTCTCTTTGTAAAGCGCTCTATACTAAAAACCACGCTAACCCTTTTCATCCTCTTTTGGATTACGGCCTTCGTGGTGCTGGGTCTCGTGATGGTTTCTAGCGGCAACTATAATAATATCTTTGAAAGCGTGCTAGTAGCCTATGGCTGGGTTTCTGTTCCGTTTCTTTGGTGGCTTTCTTATAGTTGTTTTAAAGAGATGGAGGTGGTAGACACCTTCTCGTTCAACGGGTCTAAGGCTTGGGTGGTGGGCTATTGTATGGTGTCGGTATTGTTCATAAGCATTTGTTCAATGTTTGATAAGTCGGCATTAGATGCCGTGGGACAGCATTCAGTAGACGAAACGGCCATCTTCTTAGAACGAACCGTTGAGAAACCAATTGCCCCCATAGCGGTGGTTCAGTTTGAAGACTCGTCTAGTACAGACTTGGCAGAGGAATATAGCCTTACTCTCGCAGTGGAAGTGAACTATGTTAGCGATGCGTCTAAGTGTTCGGTTATTTATCCGGAGCAGGTTATACAAGTGAGGCAGCAGGGCGACACCTTATATTATACGTACAACCCCGAGCTGTATAAGCGCGATAAGGCGGATCTGAACTTTGTAAATGGGATTGACGGCATGGCCGATGCTAGTACGGCCAGCTACGAAGGAAATATTACCTACCAAATAAAGGGAGCCGACGGAAAGGTACGAACGGCTGTTGACAAGCATTATGATGATGCGAATAAGGTGCGAATTGTGATAAACACGCTGCCAGGGAACCTTGCGGTTAGGCAAACAAGTAGACAAAGCACCTTGATTGGCGCAGGTAAAACCAAAGGCGTTAGTGTTGAAGGTGGATTTAGTTTGGAACTAGACTCTTTGTCGCACATCGATGCTTTGTCGGTGGTGGGTATGCGAGTCTTTAAGGTAGGAACTGCACAGGTAAACCGTCTGGTTGTTACACTTAGAAAAAATGAGGATGATGAGGGGGAAATGGAAACCCGGTTCAACACCGATTATCCCGCAGTGATAAACCACGTGGTGGTAAAGGGGGCTGGCAAACTGAGCGGATTGAGTAAGATGTCGTGCAAGCGCATTGAGTTGTTGCCCGATACGGTTGGCAGTATTACGTTGGAAGTGAAGGACGTAAAACGCAAGATGGTGTTGGAATAGCGTGACGACCATGCGTGGATAACCCGCCAAACTGCAGTCCAACCGCAACGAATGGTGGTAGAATGGCATGACGACCATGCGCGGAAAGCCTCTGCGCCAGTGATGAACGCGCCCATTTTGCATGCAAGGTGGATATGCTTTTGCCGTGCAACGTAGGGTAATTAACCACTCGTGGCAGCATAGTAGCCTTGTTTCGAGGTGGAACAACGTGCAAGCGCATGTGGGGTGAGCGCGTTCGTAACCTCTTTTCCGTGGGCAATGCCACTTCAAGTATTATTGCCGAACACGGCATTCTCTCAAAAAAAGATACAGAACAACAATGAGCAGCATGAACGATAATTTCAGCTTTAACCGCTTTTGGGCCTACTTTACTAAACTGCTGGTAGAACGCTGGCAGACCAACAAGATGCGCCTGGCCATACTCTTTGGGAGCATAGCCATGATAGAGTTGTGGATAGCTTTTGCTACATATAGCAAAAGCTCGTCTAGCACCGACAAGGCAGTGGATATTCTTCTTGTTGTTTTTGTCATCGCCCTTTTCATATTGGGAGCTATGTCAGCATCCGAAATGCTGAGTGGTGCGCAACGAAAAGCTGAACGGATAAGCGCGCTGACGTTCCCTGTAACGCCTTTTGAGAACTGGCTTGCACGTTGGATAATCTGCATTCCCCTCTTCTTGGTGTGTTTCTTGGTATGTTTGTATTTGGCAGATGGCCTTCGTGTGCTCCTTGTCGGGATGCTATACCCCCAAATAGAACTCAAATTCATACCGCTGTGGGGCGACTCGGAGTCGACTTATAATTTCGCAGCTGCTATTTGGTTGAGTTATTTTGCGTGTACGGCCATTTATGCCTTGGGTAGCGTTTTCTTTGTTAAGCGCGCCTTGCTCAAAACCACGCTTTCCCTCTTCTTACTTTATTGGATTGTGGGCTTTCTGCCCTTTTTCTTTATCTTCAAGCATTCACTACTTACAAGTTCATACGGCGAGTCGATTTTAATTTGGTACTCTTGGCTTTCAGTCTTATTTGTTTGGTGGCTGTCGTACCTGTGTTTCAAGGATATGGAGGTGGTAGATAGTGCTGCTCTCACACGTACGAAGCTCTGGGTGGTGGGTTATTTTGTCTTAACCTTTCTGCTTTTATGTGCCGGGGCACTGATCCCCTTTTCGCAAAACGATAAGGCGACGGACATTGTTGAGGATAGAATATTTGTTTATTTGGACCGAACAACCGAAAAACGCATTGCTCCGGTGTCGATAATCATGTATGATGCTACAAACAGAGCAGATAAAAACATTGGCAGTTCCCTTCGCCTGGCGGTGGAGGTCAATGTCGTTAGCGATGTTTCGCAGTGTTCTGTTATTTATCCTGAGCAGTTAATAACAGTGAAACAAAGGGGAGACACCTTATATTACGCGCTTTCCGACTCGTTAGAAGATGATGATTTCTCTCGTCTAGAATGTTTAAATGGTCCTGATGGTGATGCTAATTCTAGGGAGGCTGACGATATAGGCCAGATGCCATACCTTATTAAAGGGGCCGATGGAAAGGTGCGTACAGCCATAGACCAGAATTACACCAACGACAAGAAGGTGCGAATAATAGTGAATACCTTGCCTGGAACATTGCGGGTTAAGCAATGGGGCCGTCAAAGAACATTGTTGGGTGCAGGAGATATGAAAAATGTGACGGTGGAAGGCGGCGAAGAATTGATACTAACTTCAAAGGTAAGGGTAGACAACTTGACGGTAAAGGGTAAGTCTTCGATCGATTTTGGTGATGCCTACGTCAATAAGATGGTGCTGAAATCCATTGGCGACGATGAATACAACAGGCCTATGAATGTCAATTTGAAAGCAGGCAATAAGGGGTTGGTAAACCTCATGGTGATAAATAGTTCGGCAAGTGTGGATGGTTTGACCGATGTTCGTTGCAAACGTATAGAACTAACACCCGCAAAAGACAGAAAAATGAATATAGAAATTAGAGGTATATGGCACAAAACGGTGATACAAGGTAATGAATGATGTTGTTAGGAACATCTTTGTAGGGCACTTGCAAACTGTTTGAACAAGCCTTTTAGGGGAGTTGCCTGTCGCCATGCAGCGGGCAAGCATGTTGTGTTTGCCTGCTTCCTGCATGTCTTCGTGGGCTGGAATTTTGCCTTGATGTATGTCGGCTCGTTACAAAAAACAACGGCCAACGGTTGTGTGGGTGCTGTTAATTGATTACCTTTGTACTTCACGAAACGAAAAATCGAGGCCCTCTCCCAATGCCTTTAATCGTGGAACGGCAACAGGCGGGGTGGCGAAAAGGAAATTAGAAACATGAAGAATTTAGATTGGGCAGGTTTGAATTTTGGCTATATTCCAACCGACTACAACGTGCGGTGCTATTACCGCGATGGGAAATGGGGCGAGATAGAGACCTGTTCTGACGAGTATTTAAAGCTACACATGGCAGCAACATGCCTACACTACGGGCAAGAAGCCTTCGAAGGATTGAAGGCTTATCGCTGTCCCGACGGCAAAGTGCGCGTGTTCAGAATGGGCGAGAATGCTGTCCGTCTGCAAGAAACGTGTAAGGGCATCATGATGCCCACGGTTCCAGTAGCCCTTTTCGAAGAGATGGTAACCAAGGTGATACGCCTTAACCAAGAATATATCCCCACTTACGAGAGCAAGGCCGCGCTATACATCCGCCCCTTACTCATCGGCACCAGTGCCCAAGTGGGCGTTAAGCCGGCCGAAGAATACCTCTTCCTGATCTTCGTAACACCCGTTGGCCCTTACTTTAAGGGCGGTTTCTCAACCAATCCCTATGTCATCATACGTAGTTTCGACCGTTCGGCACCTCTCGGAACGGGCATGTACAAGGTTGGGGGCAACTACGCGGCCTCACTTCGTGCCAATGCCTTGGCTCACGAGAAAGGTTATGCCAGCGAGTTTTACCTCGATGCGAAAGAAAAGAAGTATGTTGACGAATGTGGAGCAGCCAACTTTTTCGCCATTAAAGGCAATAAGTACGTTACCCCTAAATCAACATCCATCTTGCCAAGCATCACCAACGATAGTTTGATGCAGTTGGCACGCGATTTGGGAATGGAAGTGGAACGTAGACCCATTCCCGAAGAAGAATTGTCTACCTTCGAAGAGGCTGGGGCGTGCGGAACGGCTGCCGTAATCAGTCCTATCTCTTATCTCGACGACATGGAGACGGGCCAACGCTACACGTTTAGTGCCGATGGTAAGCCCGGTCCTGTGTCTACGCGCCTTTATAACCTGCTGCGCAACATACAATATGGTATCGAAGAAGATAAGCATGGGTGGACAACGGTTGTGATAGAGTAGTGGCAAGCATTGCAGGAAAGAAAAAATGAAGGTACAAATAGAGATTCAATAAAGCTGACTAGTTCAGTAACAAGGCACATTTTGAGCATGCGTGGAAGTGTGTTCGTGGCATAGCGATACGCTCTTCCAAGTATGCCGCAGCTGCGTTAAACCCATTTCATCCTATCAGTATGAGCAAAGGAAAACTAGAAAAATTCGCCGAAATGGAAACGTTCAGCAACGTTTTCCAATATCCCTTTTCAGTAATAGAGAGCACGCCCTTCGCCATGCGTGGGCATTGGCGGCGCGATTACTTCCATAACGACAACCCCATCGTGCTTGAATTGGGTTGTGGAAAGGGCGAATATACCGTAGAATTGGCCAAACTATACCCCGAAATCAACTTTATTGGGGTGGATATAAAGGGTGCACGTATGTGGAAAGGCGCAAAAATGGCGTTGGAACAGGGGCTTGCCAACGTGGCTTTCTTGCGTACCAACATCGAGATTATCGACCGTTTCTTCGCCCCCGACGAGGTGCAGGAGCTGTGGTTGACGTTCAGCGACCCGCAGATGAAGAACGTACACAAGCGACTTACGAGTACTTTTTTCCTCGAACGCTATCGTCGTTTCTTGGAAAACAAGGGTGTTGTGCACCTCAAAACCGACTCGAACTTCCTTTTTACCTATACCACGCACGTGGTTTCGGCCAACAAACTCAACCTGTTGTTTCGCACCGAAGACCTCTATAACACGCCTGGCATCGACGAACAGACGGCAAAAATCCTGTCTATCCAAACCTATTACGAGAGTATGTGGATAGAACGGGGACTCAACATCAGGTATATGAAGTTTGAATTGCCCCACGAAGGCACGCTGATTGAACCCGATGTGGAAATTCCTCTCGACGAATATCGCAGCTATCATCGCAACAAACGAAGTTCGCTTGATGCTCGGAAATAAATAAGGCCTTCCCCTTAGGCCTGCTCTAAGATGGAGCGAGTGTGGGAAAACAACCCGACTTCATCTCTTTTCTGGGGTGGAATGAGTTTGAAATAAAGCCTCACCCCCAGCCCCTCTCCAAGGGGAGAGGGGAGTGATGTGCTTTGCCGTTGTATCGCATTTTGGCATAATCCACGCGTTTACAAGTTTGTTTTCAATCTCCTTTTGTAGACATTGCATCAACATATAGCTGTTTTTAGTGCCTTTCTCCGTATTCTTTTTTGCCTTTTCTTACGAGTTGTTTGAATCAACAAACACCCCCTAATTCCTTAGGTATATCCTCTAAAAAATGTGCTTTCCAGTCATTTTTATCCTCTAAAAAGTGTAGCGATTGGCCATTTCTGTCCGCTAAAAAGTGTGAAGTCGTTTTCTTTATGCCAAGAGAACAGCATTGTTCTGGTGTATGGTAGACGATAAAGAGAACATGTGATGTGGGCTAATGGTTATGCTATTCTGGTCTATCTCATTCCATCGGCTTATATGAAAACCCTTTTGCCCACTTCTCTTGTACGCATTCCTCCGTATCACGCAGGGTTGTTGGACGCCAAAGTCACCTTTAAAAAACCGCATAAAATTTCGAGGAATATATGGTCGGCAATGTATTATTTTCACTACCTTTGCATCGAACAAGACAGAAAACACAAATCAAAAGCGGCATAAGGCCGACGATATTATACAAAGAACATAAACAAAAACTAGAACATTATGAAAGATTTAAAAGGAACAAAAACAGAGAAAAACCTGCAAGAAGCATTTGCAGGCGAGTGTATGGCACGCACCAAGTACACCTTCTTCGCATCGAAAGCAAAGAAAGATGGGTTCGAACAGATTGCGGCCATCTTCGAAGAGACGGCTCACAACGAGAAAGAACATGCCGAGTTGTGGTATAAGTACCTGCATGGCGGCGAGATTGGCAACACCAGCGAGAACTTGAAGATTGCCGCCGAAGGCGAAAACTACGAGTGGACCGACATGTACGACCGTATGGCGAAGGAGGCCGAGGAAGAAGGTTTCAAGGAATTGGCTGTTAAGTTTAGAAAGGTTGGCGAGATTGAAAAGACCCACGAGGCACGTTATCGCAAGCTGTTGAAGAACATTGAGGACGCATTGGTGTTCTCGCGCGACGGCGATTGCATCTGGGTTTGCCGCAACTGCGGACATGTGGTAGTTGGAAAGAAAGCTCCGCAGGTGTGTCCCGTTTGCTTGCATCCCCAAGCTTTCTTCGAATTGAAACCCGAAAACTTCTAAAACTGAAAAGGCTTTTAAAGGTGAAAGGGTGACAAAGTGAAAAGATGGCTTCGCCTTTTAAAGGTGAAAGGGTGAAAAGGTGAAAAGATGGCTGCGCCTTTTAAAGGTGAAAAGATGAAAAAGTGAAAAGATGGCTGCGCCTAGTACAAGTTGACTCGTCAACTCGTCAACTTGTTAATCAATACAGCTATTGGTTTAACTCCATCGCTCTTTAACAGATCAAAGAGGCACCTTAACCCCTTAGAGAAACCTCTTTCACTGCACTAAATTTTACTAAAAACGCTGTCCAACTTTACGCGGACAGCGTTTTTTTGTACCTTTGCACACATGAACGAATACGCAAACATCATCGCCACGAGCCTTGAACTAAACCAAACCAAAGTGGCAAATACCCTCGCACTGCTCGACGAGGGCTGCACCATCCCGTTTATCAGCCGTTATCGTAAAGAGAAAACAGGCGGATTAGACGAGGTGCAGATAGCCAACATCAGCCAATGGAAAGACAAACTCACCGAACTTGCAAAGCGCAAGGAAACCATTTGCAAAACCATCGACGAGTTGGGTAAACTTACTCCCGAACTGAAGAGTCGTATCGACAGCACTTGGGACAGCACCACGCTCGAAGATATATACCTGCCCTATAAGCCCAAACGTCGTACTCGCGCGCAGGTGGCACGCCAACAGGGGCTAGAACCCTTGGCGCAAACCATCTTGTTGCAACGCGAACCCAACCCCCAAAGCGTGGCACGAGCCTACGTTAAGGGCGATGTAAAAGACGTTGAGGCCGCCATTAAGGGCGCACAAGACATTATTGCCGAAACAATTAGCGAGAACGAGCAAACCCGACAGCAGGTGCGCAACGCCTTTAAGCGTGAGGCCATCATCTCGTCTAAGGTGATTGCCGCGAAGAAAGACGAGGAGGGGGCGCAGAAATTCACCGATTACTTCGACTTTTCTGAACCTCTTCGCCGCTGCAACGGCAATCGTTTGCTGGCCATGAGGCGTGGCGAGAGTGAGGGCTTTCTTCGTGTGAGCATCTCTATCGATGGCGAAGAAACCACCGAACGCCTGCAACGACACTACGTTAGGGGGCGCGGTGCATGCGCGCAGTTGGTTGAAGAGGCCGTGGCCGATGCCTACAAACGACTGATAGAGCCATCGGTGGAAAACGAATTTGCTGCTGCAAGCAAGGAAAAGGCCGACGAAGAGGCTATTGGCGTGTTCTCGCTCAACCTCCGTCAGCTGCTACTTGCCGCCCCATTGGGGCAAAAACGCGTGATGGGAGTAGACCCTGGCATTCGCACGGGGTGCAAAGTGGTGTGTCTTGATGCGCAGGGCAACTTGCTTTATCATGATGTTGTGTATCCGTTTACGCCGCGTGGCAACGAGCAGGCCGCCAAAACGCAGTTTCAGAAGATAGCCAACCGCTTTAAGGTAGACGCTATCGCCGTGGGAAACGGCACTGCCAGTCGCGAAACGGCCGATATTTTGCGGCAGGCTGGCAATGCAGCCGAGCCGCGAATACCCGTCTATGTGGTGAGCGAAGATGGCGCATCGGTTTATTCGGCATCGAAAACAGCACGCGAGGAGTTCCCCAACGAGGACGTTACCGTGCGTGGGGCGGTGTCGATTGGTAGACGATTGATGGACCCCTTGGCCGAATTGGTGAAGATAGACCCGAAGAGTATCGGCGTTGGACAATACCAACACGACGTTGATCAAACCAAGTTGAAGAAGAGTCTAGACACAACCGTGGAGAGTTGCGTTAACCTCGTGGGCGTTAATGTCAATACGGCCAGCGTGCATTTGCTTACCTACATCAGTGGATTAGGCCCTACCTTGGCGAAAAACATCGTGGATTATCGTCGTGATAATGGGGCGTTCACCTCGCGTGCGCAACTGAAAAAGGTACCCCGACTTGGTCCTGCGGCCTTCGAACAGTGTGCAGGTTTCTTGCGAGTAGACGGTGCGAAGAACCCATTAGACAACAGTGCGGTGCACCCCGAACGCTATGCCGTGGTTGAAAGCATGGCCAAAGATATGGGCTGCTCTGTGGGTCAGCTCATTGGGAACAACGAAAAGATTAGGCAGATACCGCTAGCGAAATATGTAACGGCCGAAGTGGGCATGCCTACGCTTAACGATATTATAGCCGAATTGGAGAAACCGGGGCGCGATCCGCGTGAAGACCTCGAAGAGTTTGCCTTTGACGAGCGCGTGCATACCGTTGCCGACCTTGTTCCGGGCATGCTCTTGCCAGGCATAGTTACCAATATCACCAAGTTTGGAGCGTTTGTAGATGTGGGTGTTCATCAAGACGGACTGGTGCATGTGTCGCAATTGGCCAACCGATATGTGGCCGATCCTGCCGAAGTGGTTAAGCTACACCAGTATGTTCAGGTGAAAGTGGTGGAGGTAGACACTAGACGAAACAGAATATCTTTGACGATGAAAGGGGTGTGATGTTATGAAACAGCTTTTTATTTCCGCGCTCATGGCGTTGTTCGCGCTTGTTGGTTACGCTCAAGAACGAAAGAGTTTTAAGGGCCATCTCTACAATAGCGAGTACAATGTGTACATGCGCATCAACTTCCACGATAAGGACGTGGTGGCGCGTGGACAAGAATTATTTGGCAAACTGCCTGGTTATCTTGGCTCGAAGTTCGATACGCGCCTGTGGCTTATCACCGATGTAAAGCTCAATAAGGATAAGGAGGCCAAGCTTTCTATCATCAACGATTATGGCAGCGAAGACTTGGAGGCCAAGTTGGAGAAAGAAAATGATAGCACCTATACGCTCAAACAGCTGGAAGGTAGCAACATTAAAATTGTGGTAGACCGCAAATGGGTGAAGTTGCCCAAGGTGATGCAGTTTAAGGTGAAGAGCTATTAAAGGTGAAAGGGTGAAAAGGTGAAAAAATGGCTAACGCCTTTAAAGGTGAAAGAGTGAAAGGGTGA
>ERZ772921.2068-NODE-2068-length-11087-cov-7.469543_pt1 | contig 11087 bp, 15 predicted proteins | sample MGYA00512117_ERZ772921 | MGnify/ENA primary metagenome ERZ772921 (study PRJEB29015, sample SAMEA2737944) | human oral metagenome | biome: human oral; feature: human-associated habitat; material: dental | place: China | collected 2150 ... | reverse complement strand
CAAGTCTCTCTCTTGACACCATCTTCAAATTACCTTTAAGAGCATACAGCGCCTCTAAAAAGTTTGAGATTATATCTTACTTATACTTGAAAAATAATGAAAATTAGCAAAAGCATAAATTTATCTTATTGATACGCCTTTAATACAACCTAAATTTAAATGCTTGCCGAGATAAAATTAATTCTTAATTGCCGGCAATTAAGCGAGAGTATTGCTAGTATAAAATGCAAAAGCTCATTTTATAGTATAATTTTCACAAAATATTATAAAGGCTATCCATGCTTAAATACTTAGAATTAGGCGTTTGCGGTATAGATCTGAGGCCCTCTCATCCTTTTGTCGGCTCGACTATTCGGGGCACTTTTGGATACGCTCTTAGGCGGGCAAGCTGCCCTTGTATAGGCGCAAACTGCGAGGAGTGCGGTATTAGCGAGCGGTGCGTTTATAGCGAATTTTTTGAAAATGTATCCGATACGCCAAATTTTAGGCTGGATATTAATCTTAATCAAAAGAGCTTTGATTTTAAAATTTTACTTTTCGAGCACGCCGTAAGTTATCTGCCTCACGTCGCTATCGCTATTGCAAATATGCAAGAAATCGGGCTTGAGGTAAGCAGACGCAAGTTTAAATTTTCAAATTTTACTCTAAACGGCGAAATCGTAGAGCCTAAATCTCTACTTTCAAATAAGCCTGAGCCGCTAAATTTCAAGCCAGATTTCACCGCGGGAGATTATGAAATTTCGCTTCTTACCCCGCTTCGTATGAAGCAAAAAAACGTCCTCGTCCGCCGCGAGATGGACTTTAAGTCCTTTATTCGCCAAATCGCTATGAGATTTGAGAACATAACGGGCAAGGCTATAGATAAATTCGAGGTAAAATTCTGCCGCTTCGAGCAGGATTTGCACTTTTACGACATCAATCGCTATTCAAACCGCCAGCACACTAAAATGCAATTTGGCGGCGTGATCGGACAGATGCGAGTTTTCGGGCTTGATGAGCGCTCGGTAAAGCTTTTGCAACTCGCTCAAATTACCGGAGTCGGCAAAAGCACGGTTTTCGGACTAGGCAATATAAAGGCAGAGCGGATTTAAATTTCGCCGTGGATTGCGATGTGGAATTGAAATTGTGTCGCGAGTCGCGGAGCGGATAAATTTGCCGTGGATTACGGTACCGACGCGTTTTGCTCGATATTTACTAGCTAAATGCAATGACAAGGAGGCGTCATGTTTGATCTAAGTTTAGAGGATATTTTTACCGCAGGCGCCTTTGAATACGCGCTAAAAAGGCTAAAGCGCACGGCTTTGGGGCTTGACGGGCTTAATGCGGAGGATATTTGTTCGGGCGAATTTTACGCTGAGCTAAAGAGCGAAATTTTTAGCCTTTCTTATTCGCCGCAGCCCTTAAAACGAGCCTTTATCCCAAAAGAAGCCAAAGACGAGCTGCGCAAGCTTGCCATCCCCTCGCTAAAAGATAAATTTGCGCAAAATATCCTCACTCGTGAGCTTTCAGGCTATTTTGATAAAAGCTTTTCAAACCGCTCTTATGCTTATCGAAACGGCAAATCCTATGCTAACGCCGTATATCGCGCCCGCGATTTTTTTCAAATTTTCAGCTTCGCCGTCAAAACCGACATCAAAGATTTCTTTGAAAATATCGATCACGAAAAATTGCTTGAAATTTTACGCGCAAACATTCGCGACTCCCGTATCATTAGGCTCGTCGAGCTTTGGATCAAAAACGGAATTTTTGAGCGCTTTGATTACCGCGCTCATGCAAAAGGCGTTCATCAAGGAGACGTCCTAAGCCCGCTACTTTCGAATATCTACCTAAATCAAATGGATAAATTTTTAGAAAACTCGGGCGTAGAATTCGTCAGATACGCCGATGATTTCGTTATGTTTTTTGTTTCATATGAAGCCGCCGAGAGAGGGCTTACGCGCCTGAAAAATTTTTTAAAAACCATAAGCTTATCTCTAAACGAAGCCAAAACCTCCATTCACGGAAAAGATAGCGAATTTGCCTTTTTGGGCGTAAGCTTTAAAGGCGCAAATTTAAGTATCGGCGAGGAAAAATTTAAGCGCATTCTAGCTAAACTCGCAAGCTCTGCCAAAAAGCAGGCGATAAGCCAAAGCGTAGAAAATTTAAACGCCTATGTGTATCATCTAAAAGCCATTTCGCTTAAGCTTTTCTCGCCTTCGCAAAAAGATAGGTTTTGCTTGCATTTTGGCGAGGTCATAACGAGCCTAATACGCAGATTTCTAAAAACCGCAGACAAGCGGACGCTAGCAGAAGCCTTAATCGACCTAAACTTCCCTTACGAGCTAGGCAAAACGGTTAAAAAGGCTAAAATTCTAACCTACTTTAAAAACGCCAAACGTCCCGCCATAAAATCCGTCCAAAACGCCCTTGAGGCTAAAAAGCGCGAATATCTAAAAACCTTCTCGCAAAGCTCGATTATCCACATCACGACGTCTTTTTACTTCCTCGCTCTGTCGCAAGGAAAGCTCGTGCTAAAAAGCAAAGGCGCTATCAAGCACAAATTTCCCATAAATCAAATCAGCCAAATCATCATAAATGCTCAAATTTCGCTTAGCTCCGCCGTCATCAAAGAGTGCGCCAAAAAGAAAATTTCCATAAATTTCATCGACGAAAAGACAAATCTCAGCTACGCTACGCTCGTTAGCGCAAATTCTGCCATACCCAAAACCGCCGCTTCGCAAATTTCGCTGCTAACGACCAAAAAATCACTTCGCATCGCCTAGCAGTTCATCATCGGCAAGCTAAAAAATCAGATCAACTATCTAAAATATCTAGGCAAATACCATAAAAATCTAGGCGCCGAAATTAAAGCGATGCAAGAAATTTTAAAGCTTCGCGTCCCTGACGCCGCAAGCGTAAGCGAGCTTCTGGGCTTTGAGGGCAGCGCCGCAACCGCCTATTGGCAAGGGGTTGCAAAGGTAATCGACTATAAATTTAGCTTTATCGGTAGAGTGACTCAGGGTGCTACCGACGTCGTAAATTCCGCTCTAAACTACGGCTACGCGATCCTCTATTCAAAAATTTTAAAATCCATCGCCGCTGCGGGTCTCTTGCCCCACGTTTCCTATCTATACGCACTCGATGAACAAAAGCCCACTCTCGCCTTCGATCTCATCGAGGAATTTCGCGCCTTCATCGTCGATCGCGCCGTAATTTCGATGGTCAATAAAAACGAGCCCTTTGAGATAAAAGACGGGCTCCTGTCCGTTTCGACCAGACAAAATATCGCCAAAAACGTAAACGAAAAGCTCTTCGCTTACACCGAGTATCGCGGCGAGAAGCTAAAAGCGCAGGATATCATAGATAAGCAAGCCTACGCTCTAAAACGAGCCGTAACCCAAAACGAAAAATATAAGCCTTTCATCGGGAGATTTCAATGAATTTAATCATCTGCTACGACGTCTGTGCGACTAAGCGCCGCAACAAACTCGCCGCCTTATTAGAAAGCTACGGGTTGCGGGCGAACTACTCGGTGTTTGAGCTTGACGTTTCCGAGCGGATTTATGCCGAGCTAAAACAGCGCATTGCCCGCATAATCGAGCCCAAAACCGACAAAGTCCTTTTCTACCGCATCTGCAAAACCTGTATGGCTAAAAGCGAGAGCTTAGGCGAAGGCGAGATCTTTCGCTCCCCTGACACCTACGTCTAAGCCCCATTTTTATGGATTTGATTTTCGGACTTTTTCAAATTCTAAAAGCCCGGTTTTAGCGTGCTTTAATATTTTACTAAGTTTCAAAATCTCCGCAAAGCTCAAATTTCGCTCGCGCCAAAAACCCTTTCTCGAACTTCCGCTATTTAGCCTATTTTTAAAGCCCCATTTTTATGGCTTTTTACGTTTGCGGAATTTGGCAAAAATTCGAAAAAGTCTAAAATTTTAATTTTTGCGTTTAGATTTTCGGACTTTTGTGCTTGCGCCAATACCGTTAAATTCACACTTTTAAGCCAGCCCTAAGCAAATACCTTGAAATTTGAAATTAAATTTTCGCTCCTTTCTCGGACTTTTTCGCGTTTTGTGATATAATGGCGCTTCCAGATAGTTCTTTAAAAACTCATTGTTAATTTTAATGCGTTTTTTGGCTATCTGATTAGAATTTCCCCGATCTAGGGGATTGAAACATGTGAGCAGCAACGCCAGACTTTGGGATGTTAGCCCAATCTGATTAGAATTTCCCCGATTTAGGGGATTGAAACTATTTGCCGCCAATGAGGACCATACTGTAATAATCAGCAATCTGATTAGAATTTCCCCGATTTAGGGGATTGAAACACTACAATGTCTCCGTTTTGAACCACCATATCAGACGAAGCTTCAGAATCTGATTAGAATTTCCCCGATCTAGGGGATTGAGACAAACGGGTTTTGCCTCGGCTGATGCTGTGTGATCACACTGATTTGATTAAATTCCAAGATATACGACTAAAATTTAACGGATTTTTTAAAAGCACTCTATAAATTGACAGAATTTGACAACTAAACTCCCTATAATCACGCTCAAAGTTGATATGGCAGGTTTGAATTCTATGAATAATTTTGTTATTTTTCGAAAAAGAATTTTAAAACAAAGGAGAAAGTATGAAAATTTTGTTTAAAGTGTTTTTGCTTGGTTTGATCGGAGTTGTGTTTTCCGGTTGTTTTATCGTAATGCCGCCTGATAAAGAAACAGTAATGGCTCAGCAGCTAGATGTTTGGTGTATCCTTAGAGAGAATAAGGATAAGGAAAGATATGAGGAATCTATACGTAAGGCAAAGTCGTTCCTTGATAAAGATAAGTATGGAGATAGAGTTCAAATAGCTCCAAGAGGAGAGTATAGCATTTCGCTATTAGATAGAGCTTTTAGTGGTGACAATCACCCGGGGCTATACTGGCGTGAATATGGTTTGGTATATAAACCGGTAACTTGCGATAGAGAAAATAAAAAGCTTAACATGGTTGTAGAAATCACACCTCATAAAGTTAAATCTCAAAACGAGAAAGATAAGATGGAGGGAGACGCTTACACTTTTATTGATTCTTTTAAAAAACAAACGGCTGAAGCACTTTATTCCTCTAAGGAGATCGGAGAGCTAATGGAGTTAGGCTCATCACTCGATTTAATTTTTACTGATTATGAAACAAGAAAAGAGATCGATAAAAGTACTTATGATTTTGCGGGTTACAAAGCGTATAATGAAAAGTAGGTATAAGTTCAACTACCTGACAATTTATTATCGAGTATTCGCCGCGAGAGTTAAATAAGATAGCTAATTTTTGCTTTGCTTCAATTGGAAGGCGATGTGACAGATAGAATAACCGGCTTTTCAAATTGCCCGATTGTTTATAAATTCAAAGGAAGGAAAATGTTATGAGAACACTGTTTTTAGTATTGATTGCACTATTTTTAATAGGATGTGTAGAACCGGACCCGGAAAGCTACTATGGAAGGGTTAATAGAAAAGATGAGTTTACGACCAACTTTCAAAGCAGAAGGCTTGCTAACGAGCTAATCGTCTTATTTGATATGGGCGAAAAAATCTCAATATGGAAACGATTACTTTGATAATTCGCTTAAGATAGCCGATTACGAAAACGATGTAAAGCTTTCGGAAGTTAAAAGCTTTTTAGCTTCAAAAGGAGCTGCACCGTTACGCGTTTATGAGCGCGCAGTTAAGAGTAGCGGGAAAAATAAGTTTAAAAGATATTCGGGCAGGCTAAACGCCGAAGTTGTTGCTCTAGTTCCTTTCGACACTCAGTTCCGAAAAGCGCAAAAGAACTGCTTTGATGGTACTTCCCTATGCTTATTTAACGAATTTCCTTTGCTAACCGAAACGGATGTGGAAGGAGATATGGCTTCAATGATGATAAATTTGTTGAAGTAAAATCGGCTTTCAACAACTATCAAGATGGCTTTACGCCAGTAAAGATCATCATCCATACTGCAACTTACACTGGAGCGAAGCTCAACACTATCTTAAGTAAAATTCCGAAAAAAGCATTTGAAAATAATGAGTTAAACTAAATAAGAGAGTCGGATGAATGAGGTAGAATGGATCAATAAATACGGCTTTTGCTAGGAATGGTTTTAGGCGGCGAGGGATTTAGTTAGAATTTGCCCGATCTGGGGATTGAAACTAAAAAGCTCTAAATTTAATCTCTCTCATCGATTATATTTAATTAGAATCTCCCCGATATAGGGGATTGGTTCCTCTTTATTCATAAAATTTTCAATCTATCCTCCTGATTTAATTAAAATTTCCCTCTCATTTTTTAAATTCCCTTTTTGATTGACAGAATCTGACACTATGGCTCACTATAATTGCGTTCAAAGTCGGAGGTAAAACGCCGACGAGATCAATTAAAGGAGTTGTAATGAAAAAGATTGTGTTGTCGCTAGCAGCGGCTGGAGTTATGAGTGGCGCTTTGGCGCAAGAGGTACCGAATTTAGCCAATATCGCACCGAGCAATTACGGCTCGTACGTCCCTACGCTTGATTTTTACGTCAAAGGCAAGGATATAACGGACAATATGTCTTTTGCGGTAGGACTAGACAATAAATTCGGTCTAGCTCGAGGCGTTGCTTCGGCTAGTTCATTTTGCGTAATTTTTCAAAAAATAATTTAAGTTTAGTTGCGATAAAATTTCAAAAATATAACGAAAAGGAGGCAAGATGGCTAAATACCTATATGGTGCAAGTATCCAGGGTATACAAGAGTATATTTACGCCACTGGAAGCTGGAAAGAGCAAACTAAACAAAAAAAGCCGAAAAAAGATATATACTATCAAGATACGTTAAAGATAATGGCAATACTTAGGGAATTTGAGAAATGACGCATTACGAAAAAAGAAATTTTCAAAAAATAGTCGTTTCGCTCTTGGGAAGCTCTCTTTTAGGGTACAGAGCGTTTTTTATCATAGCGGGGGTATTGTTGTTCTTTGCTTGGTTGCCGGACGGAATGTCGTCGCTACTAGATAAAATTTTCGGCGGCGAAATTTTAAAATGGAGCGCCAAAGACGGCACTATGCTGGTTCAAATTTTAGGCTCTATAGTGATTTTTGGGGTAATCAAACGAATAATTCCTAAAGACATCCCTAATGTCGATATATGTATAAATGATAGACCCAAAAGGGCTAAAGTTCTAGTGTTATTTTTAAGTTGGAATGGCAGTGGGCTGGAAGAAATTTTAAAATTTAAAACTATCGATGAGTATGGAAGAAATAATTATAGAATGCCGCTAAAAGCGATAGATCATCACAAGTAAAGACTTAAAAAAATTATAATCGCTTGTTCCGAAGAATCTCGCGGCAATAAAGAGAAATTTTTAAAATGCGTGCAAAATCTCTTTGGTAAGGAGCTTGCGGATATGGCAAATGTGCAATATATAAAGAATTTCGAAGATGCAAAAAGTGTCTATAAATTTTTAGAAAGCATATATAGCCAGCTTAAGCAAGAGGGCTTTATGGGGGACGACATTGTATTTGATGTCACGGGAGGGCAAAAGGCGATAAGTATAGCCGGAGCGATGTTTGCGATACCCAACGATAGGCATTTGCAGTACGTCTCCACTAGCGATTATACTGTCAAACACTATGATTTAACTTATATGCAAAATGAGGAGTAAAATATGAAAGTTATAACGATTTTAGGGAAAGGTTATGTTAAGGAGGCCGCAGAAAGACCGATCTATGAATACGATGAGAAGCTTAAAAATTCGTATTCTTTAAAAAAGCAAAGATATACGAATATGCTTCCGCTGCTGATAGATAATTTTGGTATACAAAACGTAGTGCCTATTTTTACAGTGGATGCCAAAAAGACTCAACTGGATGTTTTAAAAAAGGAATTCCGAACGGAGCATATTGAGATATTCAAAGAGCAAAATTTTATTAGCGACGATAAGGACTTTTATGAAATTCTACGTATTATAAATGAAGCAACCAACGAAGACAATGAATATATAATCGATCTAACTCACGGCTTTAGGCATATTCCTATTTTAGCTACCATCTCACTTATATCTCAAAGCTTAAGCGATACGAATAAAATCAAACATATATTTTTCGCAAAAGAGATAATAAATCAAAAAGAGTATGAAATTATCGATTTAAAAGAATACTTAGAGCTTGCAAATATGTCGTATATGCTCGAAACATTCGATAAAAATTATACCGTTTCATTTGTAGCCGAGTTTGAAAACGAGGATTTTGAAAATTTAAGAGGCGAGCTAACAAAATTTTCGAATGATATTCTTGCGAATTCATTAAAAGCGCTCGAAAATCGTTTTGACGTAGTTTTGCAATACATAGAAAATATCAAAAAGAACGAGCAAATTTTTACTTTCAGAACCAGTTTTGATAAAATCAAAGAACATATAGAAAATTTAAAGCAGATCAGCACAAAGATAGATTATCAAAAGTTATATGAAATGGCAAAAGTACTTAATAAAAAGGGCTATTTATTAAACGCTATAACATTGCTATTTGAAGGGATTGGATATTATTGCGTAAGCGGGCTAGAAAAAATTAGTCCCAAAGTAGAAGCTTACGTGAGAGAATTTAAAAATAGTGGATTTTTTGACTCTTATGATCTAACCAATCAATCTAGAAATTTAATAAAAATCGGCAGGGAGATGAAATCTTATTTATTTGGCACAGAAAAGGTGCAAACTCATTTTGGACTTAGCGAGAAAAAAGCTAAGGAATATCTAGGCAATATAAAGAATTCGATCTGCAACAAACTAGAAAGAATTCCGGATATAGAAGAATTTAAGAATTTTATCATTGCGGCTGAAAAATTAAGAAATAATCTAGCTCACGGAAACAGTAGCGATGAAATAGCAAATACAAAGTTAAATTTCAAACGGCTTTTAGAAGACTATAAAAAATTCTGCATAAAGGACGATATTTTAGAGGTAAGCGCGTGAAAACCCTATTCACCCTAATAAACCACACCTTGACGTCGGAGCAAGAAGAAGACGCGAGGAAGAATTTAAATATCAATAAATTTATAAATATAGCCGATGCAACGTGGAGTGATATCGATCCGTCCGAAAAAAGTGTAATAAAAATCGTTGAAATTTATAAATATAGGCTTAGATTGCAGGCAAAAGCAGGCGATGTACTACTGGTGCAAGGTGATTACGGAGCGACTTATAATATGATAAGATTTGCTAAAAATATGGGTCTGATCGCCGTGTATGCGACTACTAACCGCATCGTAAGCGAGCAGGTAGAAAACGGTAAAGTCGTAATTAAGCGAGAATTTAAACACGCAAAATTTAGAGAATACGAGGAGTTGTAATGTCATCAAATGCAGATAATAAAACGCTAGTTATTTTTGAAATTTTAAAAAAATTAGTTGTAAAACAAGAAATTTGTCCTTTTGATACACGGCTTTTAGATGAGTTTCATATTACGGAAAGAACGCTTAGAAGGTATATGGGCGAAATCGAGAAGCTATTTACAAATGCTTTTAGGGTAGAAAGCAAGCTCATAGGACACGGCAAGAGACCGGTAAAAGTATTAAGAGTATATGACAAAAACAAAGATATAATTGACGTTTTAAAACGCCTTTTAAGATATAATGATGATCTAGACTGGCTAATTAGCTTATTAAACGAAAACGATCCTAGCTTATTTAATGATTTAGATAAAAATGAAAAAGAGAAGGTATCTGCACAATTAAAAGAGAATTCAGGCATATTTTTATTCAGAACCAATCCTTTGGAGATATTACAAGACGAGCCTAGTAAGAGGTATTTAAGCGAACTTCGCAATGCCGTTATGAATATGGAATACCGAGATATTAAGTATAAATATATCGGCGAAACTGAAAATTTAATCGACGTAAAGTGCCTGAAAATAGTTTTTACCGACGGTAATTGGTACTTGGCTATCGAAGATGCCAATGGAAATTTTAGACTTTTAAGGGTGGCTTTTATCGTATCGCTTAGCAAAAGTTCGAAAAATTATCAAAAAAATGTTATAGAAAAATATAAAAAGCATTTTGACAAAATACAAAATGCTATGAGCTTGCCGTAGGAGCCATCGCGAATGGCGCTATTAAAAGCCTCCCCGAAAGTGGCTATATATTTTAAGGAGGGTATGAAGCTGTTTTTCCCAACTCAAAAATTTAAAAAGAAGCTAGAGGATGGCAGCATTATTTTTAGCATAGATTTTACTCAGGATATGGAGATATTGCCATTTATAAAAAAGTGGCTTCCAGATATCGAGATACTAGAACCAAAAGATCTGAGAGAAACCTTTAAAGAGCAATTAAAAGCGGCTCTTGATATATTAAGTGAGTAGAAAAGGCACGCGTTGTCGCACTAATAGCGAAACGAAATTTACCCTGAGTCTATTCACGCGCTACGAAGCGATAAAATTTTAGAATGTTTGATGAAATTCGAAGCGCATAAAGCCTCGTCGCAATCTCATATAAAGATCGTGTGCCGTAAGCGGCAGTGGCGAGATCATAATACTATACAGAGTGGATTTGCACGGGGATAAATTTATAGGTGAGTGATAAAATCTAATTAAAATTTAACGCAAAATCTCATAAAAATTCCATTCGGTAGATTTTTGCAAATAACGTGCCTGTAGTATTGTTTTGGACGAAAGCGGAGCCGAAAAGCTTCTAGGCGCAGGTGATATGCTAGTAAAACTAAGTGGTTCGCAGCCGCAGCATATATTTGCGCCGTATTTAAGCAAGGGCGATGTTAAACGGCTTTTAGAGCTAAAATAGATCGCTGATTTTGTCACAATATGCTAGGATAAAATAGCTAAAAGCCCTAAATCCTATGTCACAAAATTTGCGTCGCTATAACAATCCTATAAATTCCATGGTTTAAATGCGCCGCGGAATTTCAGGCGGAATTTTGTTGCAGCGGTTATGGCGTAGTAGCGCGTAAATTTAAAGCAAAAGCCTAAAATTTTGCAGCGATCTATACCTTAAGTCGGGCTTTAAATTTAATCCTGCCAGATATTTTCGTTTAATTTCAGACTTTTCACGATGGAAAGAAAGAATAGAAGCTCGTGCTTGATAGACGCGGCGGGATCAAAGCCAAATACGC
>ERZ772921.2067-NODE-2067-length-11088-cov-9.222242_pt1 | contig 11088 bp, 7 predicted proteins | sample MGYA00512117_ERZ772921 | MGnify/ENA primary metagenome ERZ772921 (study PRJEB29015, sample SAMEA2737944) | human oral metagenome | biome: human oral; feature: human-associated habitat; material: dental | place: China | collected 2150 ... | reverse complement strand
CGGAGGCCTCAGACACCGACTGAGCACCTGACCACACCCCCAAACCGGAAGAGCCCCCTACCACCTCGGGGCCCGGATCATCCCCGCTCGCGCGGGGTTTACTGATCGAACAGTTCCGCAAGTACGTCGCGGACAGGATCATCCCCGCTCGCGCGGGGTTTACCGAGACCGGGGTGACGGACTGCTCTGGCTTTTGGGATCATCCCCGCTCGCGCGGGGTTTACGCTAATATCGGCGTTGAGGCGTGGGCGGCCGCGGGATCATCCCCGCTCGCGCGGGGTTTACACCGTGATCGACACCGGTGTCTTCGACACCCGCGGATCATCCCCGCTCGCGCGGGGTTTACGCACCTGGGAATATACTCATTCTCCAGGTCGTCGGATCATCCCCGCTCGCGCGGGGTTTACAAGATTCTGACCCTTGACGACGAACGGCTGTGGGGATCATCCCCGCTCGCGCGGGGTTTACTAAGAGTTATTCATTGCGGTCATGGCGCTGCGGGGATCATCCCCGCTCGCGCGGGGTTTACTGCTTGTTGAAAGTATTGTTATTGCCGCTGCCGGGATCATCCCCGCTCGCGCGGGGTTTACGCCCGCGGCGAGTACGCGGGCGACCGGGAGGAGGGATCATCCCCGCTCGCGCGGGGTTTACCTGCGCGGTGAGACGGACGACGACGCACGGCCCGGATCATCCCCGCTCGCGCGGGGTTTACGAGGCGTACGGCTCATCGTCGCAGACAGGCAGGGGATCATCCCCGCTCGCGCGGGGTTTACTTCAACCTGCCGATCTACCTGAATAGCGATCACGGATCATCCCCGCTCGCGCGGGGTTTACCGAACGGGGACTACGCCAACGCGATCGCGGGAAGGATCATCCCCGCTCGCGCGGGGTTTACCCGCAAATGCTGAATTCAAGCCAACCCCGGAACGGATCATCCCCGCTCGCGCGGGGTTTACTCGCCGGGCATGCCGGTTTCTCCTTTGTCGCCCGGATCATCCCCGCTCGCGCGGGGTTTACCGACGCGTCAGGTTGAGGCGCACATTGAACGTCGGATCATCCCCGCTCGCGCGGGGTTTACCCGACGGCGCTGAATAAATACGGCGTGAATCGCGGATCATCCCCGCTCGCGCGGGGTTTACTTCATGACAGGGCGCTTACCGGTCACATTGGTGGGATCATCCCCGCTCGCGCGGGGTTTACCCTCAGCAATACCGCTTGAAAGATTTGCCGTCGGGATCATCCCCGCTCGCGCGGGGTTTACCTGGTCCGAAAGGGTGTTATTCGACTCAGTGAGGGATCATCCCCGCTCGCGCGGGGTTTACCTCACCCGGCATCCCGGTCTCGCCCTTGTCGCCGGATCATCCCCGCTCGCGCGGGGTTTACGCGGCGATGCTTACAGCGCGACGTCGAACGGGGGGATCATCCCCGCTCGCGCGGGGTTTACGTCGAACCGCGCACCGAAAAGGTAAGGGGCACGGGATCATCCCCGCTCGCGCGGGGTTTACGCCATCGCAGTGCTCGCCGTGGCTGACGCCAACGGGATCATCCCCGCTCGCGCGGGGTTTACCATTCTGCGGACCGGTGCTGATATGCGATTGAGGGATCATCCCCGCTCGCGCGGGGTTTACGACAGGCATCTTCAGCACGACTATGTCGAGGTCGGATCATCCCCGCTCGCGCGGGGTTTACGAGGTGACAGTAATGGCTGATTTCACGATGGAGGGATCATCCCCGCTCGCGCGGGGTTTACGCACGGCGCAGAGAATCACGGTTGACCGTGATCGGATCATCCCCGCTCGCGCGGGGTTTACAATCGGAGCGCCCTGGGCGCAATATGTCAGGCCGGATCATCCCCGCTCGCGCGGGGTTTACTCTGCGATAAGCAGATAAAGATCGCCCGCGAAGGGATCATCCCCGCTCGCGCGGGGTTTACAACATGTCCTACATCACAACGCTCGTCATTGTGGGATCATCCCCGCTCGCGCGGGGTTTACATGCGCGTTCCTCACTGACGGGGATGCCTGCACGGATCATCCCCGCTCGCGCGGGGTTTACACGCATATCGTGCCCCCGTCGCCGCGAATTATGGGATCATCCCCGCTCGCGCGGGGTTTACCGCCTACTCGATTACTCAGAATGACTGCATCGGGGATCATCCCCGCTCGCGCGGGGTTTACATCTCGGGCGTAGCCGGGGCCACGCCATTAATGGGATCATCCCCGCTCGCGCGGGGTTTACGTGGCCCTGTGCACCTACATCGGGCTCATGTCCGGATCATCCCCGCTCGCGCGGGGTTTACACCGCCAAGGCCATGAGTGTGGCCCTGCGAACGGGATCATCCCCGCTCGCGCGGGGTTTACTCCCCGTTCTGTGGCTGCACCGCAGCCTGATAGGGATCATCCCCGCTCGCGCGGGGTTTACCCAAACCGAGTGTTGGCAATCTCCTTGGCAAACGGATCATCCCCGCTCGCGCGGGGTTTACGCTCAGCACCGCCGGGAACGTGAAATCCGTGCCGGATCATCCCCGCTCGCGCGGGGTTTACATGATCTCCAACCTCAAAACAAATGGTGTCGAGGGATCATCCCCGCTCGCGCGGGGTTTACAAGTTCTCCTTGGGGATCTCGACGAAGCGGCCCGGATCATCCCCGCTCGCGCGGGGTTTACGGCGCCAAGGTGAATAGCGAGATCAGCGGCATCGGATCATCCCCGCTCGCGCGGGGTTTACCCGGTCCGGTCGCCTATGGCCAATCACTATAGAGGGATCATCCCCGCTCGCGCGGGGTTTACAGCGTCCGGTCGGTAGGTGTACCTAGTGAGCGGGGATCATCCCCGCTCGCGCGGGGTTTACTTTTGAGAAGGGTGTGACAGTGTGGGCGGATCCGGATCATCCCCGCTCGCGCGGGGTTTACCGACGCCGTCGATCTTGTTATCGTCTCGCATGGGGATCATCCCCGCTCGCGCGGGGTTTACTTTCTCATGGTTTGGTCCTCAGGTTCATCATGTGGATCATCCCCGCTCGCGCGGGGTTTACACCAGGTCCCCCTCTTTAACCTGGTCCGCGGCAGGATCATCCCCGCTCGCGCGGGGTTTACAGGTTTCCCCCAGGGAACTCTAATAGAATAGGGGGATCATCCCCGCTCGCGCGGGGTTTACCTGCGCCATCTTCGAGTGGGCCGGCATTAACGCCGGATCATCCCCGCTCGCGCGGGGTTTACTACTCATTTTCCAGGTCGTCCTGCATCTGTCTGGGATCATCCCCGCTCGCGCGGGGTTTACTGCTGCACGCGCGTCACCCGTTTGTCTTCGCCGGGATCATCCCCGCTCGCGCGGGGTTTACGACGAAGCTCTTCCCGCCGCCTGGGCTGAGCCCGGATCATCCCCGCTCGCGCGGGGTTTACTGCTCGGCCGGCATGTACCGGTCCAGCATGATGGGATCATCCCCGCTCGCGCGGGGTTTACAGCTTGACGCCGTCCTCGTGGAGCCAGCCGACGGGATCATCCCCGCTCGCGCGGGGTTTACACGTCTGCTTCCAACCCTCCCCTTGCTCACTCCGGATCATCCCCGCTCGCGCGGGGTTTACAGGAGCCGGGCGAGCCTGGCCCGCTCGGCCCCCGGATCATCCCCGCTCGCGCGGGGTTTACACTAACATGATTATCCACTAATTACTACTAGATGGATCATCCCCGCTCGCGCGGGGTTTACATGGGATCATCAGCGCGCCGGACACACTCTCCCGGATCATCCCCGCTCGCGCGGGGTTTACCGAACCAATCGCGACAGAATTCCGAGGCGGCGCGGATCATCCCCGCTCGCGCGGGGTTTACGAGCGGGCGATCTCGACTGATGATCTGTTGGCGGGATCATCCCCGCTCGCGCGGGGTTTACCGCCTCGGTCTCGGTCTCTGGGTCGAGGCCTAGGGATCATCCCCGCTCGCGCGGGGTTTACCGCGTCACCATCGCTGGCCTTGCCGTCGCTGCCGGATCATCCCCGCTCGCGCGGGGTTTACGATCAGGCCGCCACCGTCAGGATGCCGTGGGCCGGATCATCCCCGCTCGCGCGGGGTTTACCGCCCCGGGGCGGCGCCTGTGTGCGACTGTCACGGATCATCCCCGCTCGCGCGGGGTTTACTCCACGACGCCGCTGATGGCGGACCAGATGCCGGGATCATCCCCGCTCGCGCGGGGTTTACCGAATACGACGACAGCGAATCTTTCGAGCGGTAGGATCATCCCCGCTCGCGCGGGGTTTACGCGGTTCTTGCTGCGGCTCATGGGGATGTGTCCGGATCATCCCCGCTCGCGCGGGGTTTACCGGACGATCAGGTCCCGCTGTGCGAGGATCCCGGGATCATCCCCGCTCGCGCGGGGTTTACGCCGAGAAGCTCCAAACCGCAATCGGCACAGCCGGATCATCCCCGCTCGCGCGGGGTTTACGCGATCGACGCCGAGCTCACCTACTCCTGCGCTGGATCATCCCCGCTCGCGCGGGGTTTACCAGGCGCAAAGGACTGGCTCGGCACCTCAGGCAGGATCATCCCCGCTCGCGCGGGGTTTACTCGTGCTAACGCGCGTTAATCGGGCACAGAATTCGGATCATCCCCGCTCGCGCGGGGTTTACCTTCGGGTGGGCTCGGGTACCGGCCCGCCCCCGGGATCATCCCCGCTCGCGCGGGGTTTACTGGCGGGCGGGGCGCTGGTGTCCATGGGGTGTCCGGATCATCCCCGCTCGCGCGGGGTTTACGACGGTTTGAGAGTCGCCCTCAATAGCGCGTCCGGATCATCCCCGCTCGCGCGGGGTTTACGTGGGAGTACTACGTGGTCCATGAGGCCCGCCAGGATCATCCCCGCTCGCGCGGGGTTTACACCTACAACCTGCCCAACTACGTGGGCGAGCTCGGATCATCCCCGCTCGCGCGGGGTTTACGACGTCATGACGGCCTCGGGCCGGCCGGTGGCGGGATCATCCCCGCTCGCGCGGGGTTTACCTGTCCAAGATGTCGGACTGGGCGGCAAAAGCGGGATCATCCCCGCTCGCGCGGGGTTTACCGAAGAGCGCGTCCGGCAGCGCCTCCTCCACGGGGATCATCCCCGCTCGCGCGGGGTTTACGACACCTGGACCGGGAGCGTCCCGGACGGAGGCGGATCATCCCCGCTCGCGCGGGGTTTACATCATCTACATGAGCGCCTCCGTCGCCAAGGAGGGATCATCCCCGCTCGCGCGGGGTTTACGTGATGTATGTCCACAGGAGGGCGGCACCGGCCGGATCATCCCCGCTCGCGCGGGGTTTACCAGCTCTCCTACTCCAACCCCGACGGGAACTTGGGATCATCCCCGCTCGCGCGGGGTTTACGTGGTGATAGCCGTCCACAGGAACGTGACGCCGGGATCATCCCCGCTCGCGCGGGGTTTACCACTTGTAGGAAACCCACAAAGGTCTAGACCACGGATCATCCCCGCTCGCGCGGGGTTTACGGAGACAGGCTGATGCTGTGGGTCTACCAGAACGGATCATCCCCGCTCGCGCGGGGTTTACCGTCCCTGTGCGAGTCCTGGGGCGTCGGCGACCGGATCATCCCCGCTCGCGCGGGGTTTACCACCCGAAGAATTCTGTGCCCGATTAACGCGCGGGATCATCCCCGCTCGCGCGGGGTTTACTCGCAGCGGCAGGAGCAGGGGCGGCCGTCAGCCGGATCATCCCCGCTCGCGCGGGGTTTACCCCGAGGTCTGCCTCTCATGCGTCAGGATCCCCGGATCATCCCCGCTCGCGCGGGGTTTACCCCGCACGACTACGCGCTCACTACCACGGTGCCGGATCATCCCCGCTCGCGCGGGGTTTACCCGACGACGTCCGGGCAGATGGGCGGAGACGTCGGATCATCCCCGCTCGCGCGGGGTTTACGCCACAGGCCCACGCACCGCCGCGCTCGCGGCCGGATCATCCCCGCTCGCGCGGGGTTTACGCCTTCCACGAGTGCGGCGCCAGCCACCCCCCCCGGATCATCCCCGCTCGCGCGGGGTTTACGACACCGCCGAAGCCGACCGATCCGTCCGAGGCGGATCATCCCCGCTCGCGCGGGGTTTACCCCGGCAACTCGAATGTTCCCGGAAACCTGCTGGGATCATCCCCGCTCGCGCGGGGTTTACCTGCGTTTGGCTTGTGCTGCGATCCGCTTCCACGGATCATCCCCGCTCGCGCGGGGTTTACTACAGTGGACCCGAAGGAAGTGCCTGCGGAGAAGGATCATCCCCGCTCGCGCGGGGTTTACACTGCGTGCCCATCTGGTCAAATTACATGCGCAGGATCATCCCCGCTCGCGCGGGGTTTACGACAGGAAGCATGCGGCGACTAATAGTCAGATTGGGATCATCCCCGCTCGCGCGGGGTTTACTGTACGGGCTCGACGTGTCGGTCGAGTGGAATCGGATCATCCCCGCTCGCGCGGGGTTTACGTTGAAATTCTTGGTGTGATTGGTTGCGGGCACGGATCATCCCCGCTCGCGCGGGGTTTACCGGGGGCGCCGCCGCGAGTGCGTTGATGGGCGGGGATCATCCCCGCTCGCGCGGGGTTTACTCACATTTTTTGACGGCAATGTTTGCTCCGCCGGGATCATCCCCGCTCGCGCGGGGTTTACCGAAGTCAATTGACCTCAATGCAAATGATGTCAGGATCATCCCCGCTCGCGCGGGGTTTACTTTGCGGCTTCCTCGTACATCTGCATTACCGAGGGATCATCCCCGCTCGCGCGGGGTTTACTCCCCCAGCGAACTTTAATAGAACAGTGTTCTAGGATCATCCCCGCTCGCGCGGGGTTTACGTGGCGGCGTAGTTAACCAGCACGCTCTTATTCGGATCATCCCCGCTCGCGCGGGGTTTACGCTGCTCCTCAAGGAGGGCGGCAAGAAGTCGGCGGATCATCCCCGCTCGCGCGGGGTTTACACGAGGGGGATGATCCGGCGGCCCGACGCTGACGGATCATCCCCGCTCGCGCGGGGTTTACGCGGCGTGCGGCGACAAGAACGCGCCGGACGAGGGATCATCCCCGCTCGCGCGGGGTTTACGTGGTGAGGCCGGGGACCTTGGCAGCGAATGCCGGATCATCCCCGCTCGCGCGGGGTTTACCTCCAGCGCTTCCCCGCCACCCTCACCCCGGACGGATCATCCCCGCTCGCGCGGGGTTTACCCTGCGCCCTGCGTTAACGGCGGGATTCCGCCGGGATCATCCCCGCTCGCGCGGGGTTTACATCGCACTGCGATTCTCATTAACCATGCGCTGGGGATCATCCCCGCTCGCGCGGGGTTTACCGCTGGGACTCTACGTACCGGGATATCGTGGCCGGATCATCCCCGCTCGCGCGGGGTTTACGCCGTCGCCGCGAATTATGTTCACTGTGAACTCGGATCATCCCCGCTCGCGCGGGGTTTACCTCGTCGACGGGGAGGGCACGCACAGGTGGCGGGGATCATCCCCGCTCGCGCGGGGTTTACTATGTACTCGTTCTCCAGGTCGTCCTGCATCTGGGATCATCCCCGCTCGCGCGGGGTTTACGCTCAAGCAGATCGCCCGCGACGTCGAGGCAACGGATCATCCCCGCTCGCGCGGGGTTTACGTCTCCGGCACGAACGCCCACGTCCGCATCGTCGGATCATCCCCGCTCGCGCGGGGTTTACTTCCCTCAGCACTGGAACGAGTTCACGGACGCCGGATCATCCCCGCTCGCGCGGGGTTTACATCCAGCCCGTCTGGACCGGCATCGCAGCCACGGGATCATCCCCGCTCGCGCGGGGTTTACATCTCACCCCCGTCGAGCCGACGCCCCGCCTCAGGATCATCCCCGCTCGCGCGGGGTTTACGCGGTGCCCACCACCAGTGATCAGTGGGACGAGGGATCATCCCCGCTCGCGCGGGGTTTACATCTTGATGACGACTCCGACCCGGGCGTGCCGCGGATCATCCCCGCTCGCGCGGGGTTTACGACGCCTGTGATCGTCAGGCCTGAGAGCGTCAAGGATCATCCCCGCTCGCGCGGGGTTTACCCTGTGACACATATTGCGGGTCTGCCTCGCGATGGGATCATCCCCGCTCGCGCGGGGTTTACGATGAGGAGATCAGGGCCGCGTATAAGGGCGGCGGATCATCCCCGCTCGCGCGGGGTTTACGCACGCATCGGTGACTTATTTTCACAATCTTGGGGATCATCCCCGCTCGCGCGGGGTTTACCAGGTAGCGCGACATCCCTGTCTCGATAATGAAGGATCATCCCCGCTCGCGCGGGGTTTACCTGATGAAGTGGTCGATTGGCGACATTCTGATGGGATCATCCCCGCTCGCGCGGGGTTTACGGTCAGCGCCTCAAGCGTCTGCGCGAGATTGCCGGATCATCCCCGCTCGCGCGGGGTTTACCACAGTGACAGGTGTGTAAGAATTATGTCTCCGGGATCATCCCCGCTCGCGCGGGGTTTACTGTACCGCATCTGCACCGTAAACCCACTCAGCAGGATCATCCCCGCTCGCGCGGGGTTTACTAGTCGTGAGAGACGCAGAACCCTTGAAAGTCGGGATCATCCCCGCTCGCGCGGGGTTTACAACGTCCATCACAACGTTATTAACATGTTTCCGGGATCATCCCCGCTCGCGCGGGGTTTACGCTTGGCGATCCTTGGAATCCCAACGATCACCCACCCTACCAGACGGCTTCCGCCTTCACTGCTGACCTAGCGCCCGCTCGGAGGCGTTGCGGTAGCGCCGCCGTCGAGCGGCGATCGACCACGACTCCTTCGGAGGCCTGACGGCGCCGGGGATCGCCTGCGAGCCCTCGATCTGCCGGTACGGCGTGCGCATGACCAGGCAGCCCTCAACATCGACCGGCTCGCGCTCATGTCCCAGCGACGCGATCGCGAAGCGCTGCTCGGAACGCACCGACCAGATCAGCAGCGCGCGCCCCTCGCCGATGTAGGCGCGGACCAGGTCCCACAACTGCTCGCGCACGCGGGCCGAAAGACGCCCGACGAAGACCCCGGGGGAGACCTCGAGCAGCCAGCGGGTCATGGAACCTCGTAAGGAGGCCGGGGCGGCCGAAAGGATCAGCACTACCATCCTCCCGCGTCCTCTCCGGCGTAGTTTGAGCCACCGGCAACAGCGTTCCGCTGGTAGTCCCACAGGGAGACCACATTGACGCCCAGGTCCTCGGCGTCCTCGACCTCGAACAATCGGTAGATGTCCTTGACCGTCCGCTCGATGATCTTCAGCGCGAAGACCTTGTCCCTCACGCGCCGCCTGGTCGTCCCGGTGAGGTCGTCCATCCCCTCGGCGACCACGTCGAAGGCGATCGGGATCGTCGTCTCGGCCTTGTACAGGTCCGCGATGTCGTACACGAAGGAGCGCTCATGCCCCGTGTGGACGAAACCGAGGCCCGGCGAGCAGCCCAGGGAGACGATCACGCCGTGGACGATCCCGTACAGTGCGGCATGCGCGGCCGACAGCGCCTGGTTGATCGGGTCCGAGGCCTCGAAGTCGTCGGGGCGGTAGTCCCGCCGCGTCCACGGGACCCCGGTGCGCCGGGAGTTCTCCCGGTACACCTCGCGGATTCGGGCGCCCTCCCGACCTCTGAGCTGCTGCATGGTCAGCCCGTCGACATCCTCCCCGCTGAACCGCATGCAGTACATTGCGCGCGCCACGCGCAGCCGTTTCTGGGGCGAGGAGACCCGGGCCGCCTGCTCCACGAGCAGCCGAGTGGAGGTCGCCAGCGACCGGCCGTGCGCGTAGTAGCGCACGCCGCGCTCGCCGACCCAGACCGCCGTCGTCCCGCACTCGCCGAGCAGGTTCATCGCCTGGTGGCTCACTGACGTCCCCGGTCCGAGGAAGACGGCCACTAGCGACGCCGCCGGGACGTGGACGGTGCCCTTGTCGTCGCGAGCGGTCAGGGCACCGTCCTGCCGGTGGACGACGCAGTGTTCCAGGTAGAGGAAGGACATCCGGTCCTGGACGCGGGGGAGCGCCGTCACGGGGACCGGCAGCATCCTGGCCATCGGTCAGTCCCGCCTCACCCGGGCCAGCGTCATGAGCCCGCAGCCGTAGGCCTTGGACCGGCCGATCCCGGCCACGAGCGCGCGACGCAGCGCCTCGGCGTCGGTGACGCGCAGCACCCCCTCGTAGACGGTCCGGTTGATCGTGACGCGGTCGCGCGCGCGACGGGTCGGATTCTCCCGCCCGAAGACGGGCCGCTCCCGGCGGACGACGACGACCGAGGCGTCGGCCTCCTCGTCGTCGACCGGCACGAACCCGAACCCGTACCCCGGGGCGCGGGCGACCAGCCACTGCCGCTGCTGCTCGACCGTGACGTGTCCGAACCGCTTCCCGCGCGCACCCGGCCCCCGGGAGGCCGAGTAGGAGGGGTTGGCCGCCAGCCGGAAGGCCCACTGCTGCCCGGCTGCCAGCCGCTCCAGGAACGGCGAGTAGTCGAGAGCACGCGCCTGCTCGCCGGCGGCCCCCGCCTCCTCGACGATCTGGGAGCAGTCGGGCTCCGACGGCGAGAGCAGGTACAGCGACGCCGTCGTGCCCCGGGCCCTTCCGTCCACCCTCCACAGGACGCGTCCGGGCCCGTCCCCGTAGTCGCCCCCGGTGGCCTTCAGGACGACGGCGTGCATGACCTGGGGCGAGCCCAGGTACTTGCGTGCGAGGCGGCGAGCCGGATCGAGTTCGATCTTCGTCAGAAACACAGGCCCGCCTCCTCCAGCTCAGCCATGGGATCGTGCGCGTCCGGCTCGGGGGCCCCGACCCGCACCATGAGCCGTTCGACCTCCCGGAAGCCGTAGTCGCGGCGTCGGGGATCGAAGGACAGCGGGACGTCCCGACTGCCCCGGGCGTCGCCCGCCCGCTCCTCGACGGGCACGGCCTCCTGGTCGATGAGGATTTCCGCGTTGAGGCCCTCGCGGCGCCGACGACGGAACCACTCCGAGGCGAGCCACGGCTCGGCCCGGAGAGCGTCGAGCAGCGCCGCCTCCCGCAGCCCCAGGGACACCGGGTGCGTCGGCGGGCAGGAGCGCCTGCCGAGGTACAGCGGGAAGGCCGGGTGCCGCAGGGCCT
>ERZ772921.2066-NODE-2066-length-11092-cov-2.632509_pt1 | contig 11092 bp, 7 predicted proteins | sample MGYA00512117_ERZ772921 | MGnify/ENA primary metagenome ERZ772921 (study PRJEB29015, sample SAMEA2737944) | human oral metagenome | biome: human oral; feature: human-associated habitat; material: dental | place: China | collected 2150 ... | reverse complement strand
ATTCCCATCCACTAAAATCAGTTCTGGGCGGGTTTTTAGCTGGTCTAATACTAAGTGCATCGCGTGGATACTCGCGTTCAGTATGTTATGCTGGTCAATGAAAGACGGCGGAACTTCTGCAATCGCAAAATCCACAGCATTTTCCCTTATGTATTGGTCTAGTTCTAAACGAACTTTAGCGGTTAGTTTTTTAGAGTCATTGATGAGCTTGTTGTGGTCAAATTTTTCATCAATAATCACAGCCGCAGCGACTACAGGGCCTGCTAGACAGCCTCTCCCAACTTCATCACAACCAGCTTCGATGCAAATTTCAGACCAAAAGTGTTTTAAATTCATAAAAATTTAATGAAATTTGAGTTTTTAATAAAATTTAGCACAAATTTAATATTTTTTTTAAACATCTATTGTTTTTATTAAAAAAATGTTATAAAATTGTCAAAGAAAATAAAAACTCATTTTAATTATGAAGAAACTAACATCAAATGTCTTAGCAGTTGTTCTTTCTTCTTCCTTTGTGGTCGGAAATGCGCAGGAAAAACAGAAAGACTCTGCGAAAGTCAAGGAAATCGGCGAAGTGGTAATTACTGCTTTGGGAATTAAGAGAGATAATAAATCTCTTGGATATGCGACTACGAAAGTAGGCGGAGATGACTTGTCAAAAGTTGGGAATCAAAACTTGGTCAATTCACTAGCAGGGAAATCGCCAGGGCTTCAGGTAATCTCTTCTGGTGGGGCGCCAGGTTCTGGAAGTAGATTAGTCATTAGAGGAGGGGCAAAATCTCTTACTAATTCTAATGAGCCTTTGTATGTGATTGATGGTGTGCCTATTACTAACGCAAATGATGGGAATGCCAATACTGTTACAGGGATTTCTTCTCCTAACAGAGCAGCGGATATCAATATTGATGATATTGAGACAATTACAACTTTAAAAGGTGCTGCTGGAGCTGTTCTTTATGGAAATAGAGGTTCTAATGGGGTTATTCTTATCACAACGAAATCAGGGAAAGCAAGAGCAGGGAAGCCACAAATTACCCTTTCTACGCAGGTTGCGGTAGATAACGCTTTGGTTCTTCCAGATTATCAGACAGTCTATGCACAGGGGAGTAGAGGTGTGTATGGAGAAGGAACTTCTTATTCTTGGGGACCAAAAATACAAGGGCAGACTGTATATAGTGATGCAGCGGGCAGAAATGTTACGCTCTCTGTTTATGATCCAAGAAAGCAGTTTCTACAGACAGGTGTAACAAGAAATAATAATGTGTCTTTATCACATTCATTTAATAAATCTAATATTTTCTTGTCAGCAGGACATTCCTTGCAGACTTCCATTGTCCCTAACCAAGAATATGAAAAAACCAATTTTAGATTTAATGGAAATACACAAGTTACAGAGAAATTCAATGCAGGAGTAAATGTTTCTTACAATACTACGAAAGGAAATGTGCCATTCGCAGGGCAGGATGGGAACAACCCTATTTTTGCCTTATTCCATGTTCCTGTAAGCTGGGATTTGAAGGGGTATGGTTATGTTAATCCTACTACAGGTGAACAAATCAATTTCCGTGGAGGGAGCTTTGACAACCCATATTGGTCTGTTTATAAGAACTTTGCTAAGACTTCTAGTGACCGTTTCATTGCGAGTTTGAACTTAGGATATGATTTAACAAAGTGGCTGAAACTGACCTATAGATTAGGAAATGACTATTTTGTAGATAATAGAGTGATATTCAGAGATATATACTCAGGAACACAGCCTAAAGGATATTTGTCTTATGATGATGTGAAGAGAAATGAGCTTACTTCAACATTGATGGCAAATATCAATACCAATATTACTGATAATCTGGCATTGACAGTTGTAGTGGGGCAGGATTACAACAAAAGGACTTACAGAAATAGTGTCATTACAGGAACTGAATTAGCTGCGCCGGGTTTGGTAAATACTAATAATATTGCAGCTTCTGACCCAGCATATAATTATGAAAGTAAAAGAACATTGTTTGGTTTCTTTGGGGATGTTTCTTTGAGTTACAAAAATTATTTGTTCTTGAACTTAGTGGGGAGATATGAAATGGCATCTACCCTGCCGAAAAATAATAGAAACTATTTCTACCCTGGGGTAAGTGGTTCCTTCGTGTTCTCGGATGCATTTAAGATTAACAAAGATGTATTAAGTTATGGTAAAGTGCGTGCAGGGATTTCCAGAACGGCGAGGGATGCAGATCCTTATTTGGTAATACAGGCATATGAAAAAGCGAAGTATCGTGATGGATTCGTGCCAGGGGTTACATTTCCATTTAATAATGATTTAGGAACTTTTGTAGGCTACACAGTAGCAGATACTTGGAATAATCCTGATTTGAAACCAGAATTTACAACGGAATATGAGGTAGGAACAGAGCTTCGTTTCTTGAAAAATAGAATTGGCTTGGAGTTCACATATTTTGAAAATAAGAATACAGATGGAATCATCGGACTTAGAGTTTCCCCTGCATCTGGAGCTGTTAAATCTATTGAGAACACAGGAAAAACTTCTTCTAAAGGGATAGAAGCAGGACTGAAAGTAACTCCTATTAAATCAAAAAATTTCAGCTGGGAAGTTAATTTTAATTTCAGTAGAATCCGCTCATTAGTAGAAGAAACTCACCCTAAAACAGATAGAATATATATGGGAGGGTTCTCTGGAAACCCTGCTATCTATGCTGTAAAAGGCGAGAGATATGGTTCTATCGTTGGTAGTGCTTATATGAGAGATGCGAATGGAAATATTTTGGTGGGAAGTAATGGTAGGCCAATGACTCAGAGTGGTCAAGTTTTGGGGCATGTGGAACCAGACTGGACAGGAAGCGTAGGAACATCCTTTAAGTATAAGGGAGTGTATCTTACAGCACAACTGGACATTAGACAAGGAGGATATTTGTTTAATGGAACAGAGCAATTGTTAGATGTATATGGTGTATCTGCAAAGACATTAGAAAGAGAAAGAGGAACAATAGTTTTCCCTGGGGTAACATCTGCTGGAACACCTAACACAACAGCTATTGCGATAAACCAGAATTATTATAATTCTCTTCCTACAGAAGAATATGTACATAAAAATAACTGGGTAAAACTTCGTGAAATCAGCTTAGGGTACAGTTTCCGACCAGCAGGAGCGGATTTCATAAGAAGTATAGATGTAGGTGTATTTGGTAGAAATCTTTTCTTATGGACAAAGGTGCCTCACATAGACCCAGAATCAAGTTCTTTCGGGACAGGAAATGCACAAGGGGTTTCTCGTTTTGCATTCCCTACGACAAGAAGCTTTGGTGTTAATTTAAAAGTTCAATTCTAAAAACTAAGAAAAATGAAAAAAATTAGAAATAATATATCTAAATATGCTGTTCTTTTAGCTTTGACAGCAACTCCTTTGGTAATTACCTCTTGTAGACAGGAGCTGGATATTAATGTTGATCCCAATAATCCTTCGCAGGCGTCTTTGTCAGGACTTCTTAGCGCCTCACAGGTTGGTTTTGCTTTCGCTCTTGGCGGTGAGGGAACTAGAATGCCAGCAAGTATTGTTCAGCATTATGCAGGGCATAGGGCACAGCCTCTAGACTATGCACAATATAGAATAACCTCATCAGCTACAGATGGGACTTGGACAGCTCTTTATAATACATTGATGGACATGAAAGAGATGGAAAATAAAGCCGCAGCTTCTGGAAATCAGGCTTATTTGGGAGTTTCTAAGATTCTTCAAGCTCATGCATTCAGTGTTACTACAGATTTGTTTGGGGATATACCTTTTTCTCAAGCTTTGCAGGGAAGAACTAATATTACTCCAGTTTATGACAAACAAGAAGATATCTATCCCGCTCTTATTACTATGATAGACGAGGGGGTAGCGGCTCTTACAGCAGCAACAGAAACTATTTCTGGAGATATAGTATATGGAGGAGATGTTACAAAATGGAAAAAATATGGGAATTCGTTAAAACTACGATTACTAAATCATTTAAGCAGCAGACAGCCCAATGCAGCAGCAAATTTTCTAGCAACTAATCCAAGCCTTATAGATACTAGTGTAGATGATGCAAAGGTTGCTTTTGGTTCTGTAGCTTCTAATGCCAATCCTATCTATCAGTTTGATGTGCTTTCTGGAAGAAAAGACCAAGCAGTAGCCAGCACTATTGTAAATAAAATGAGAGCCTTGTCAGACCCTCGGGTAAGTGTTTATTTTGAGCCTGTTGCTGGTAATGCTTTAGGATTAAAAGGGCAGTATTTGGGTAATGCACCAGGGAATGATACGGAAGATTCTCAAAAGAATAGATATTCCCGTGTAGGAAGCGCTTATGCATCTATAAAAGCTCCTGTGGTTCTGATGAGTGCAGCAGAGGTTAATTTCATCAAAGCAGAAGTGTATCACAGAGCATCTGATTCAAGAGCACAAGCAGCATATCAAGCAGCGATCACGCAGGATTTTGCAGCATTAGGTTTATCTTCTTCTTCTGCATCGACATATTTAGCGAATGCGAATGTGGCTTATAATGGGACTTTACAGAGAATCATGGAGCAAAAATGGATTACTATGTTCCAGGCGTCTTATGAGTCTTGGGTAGACTGGAGAAGAACTGGCTATCCTGCCCTTACGCCAGCAGCGAATAACGCTACTTCTAATGTCATCCCGAGAAACCTACCATATCCAGAAGTGGAAATTAACTCTAATAGAGCCAACCTAGTGGCTGGCCCAGGGGTTCCGATTCCATACACAGGGCTGAGCAATAGAGTTTGGTGGGATAACTAATAACCTATTCATTTTTAACTAATTTTTTATAAAGGGAATCTCTTTTCAGGGATTTCCTTTATATTTTTTATCTTTGCGATTATTTTATTTATTATGGTTAGAGAGATTTTACTTGAAAAAATACAGAAAGTTTTAGCGGAGAGTTTTGGTTTGGCGGATTTCGTTCCTGAAATTCAGCAGACAAAACCTGATTTTGAAGGAGATTTTACGGTCGTAACTTTTCCTTTGGTTAAAGTTTTGAAGAAAAGCCCAGATATCATCGCGACAGAACTTGGTGACAAGATACTTTCGGAGGTGGATTTTGTAGAAAATTATAACATTGTGAAAGGTTTTCTTAACCTAAAATTAAAGGACAATGTTTTCCTGCAAAGCTTTAAAAATCTTTCTGAAAATTTAGAGAAAATCACGCCTAAGAATGAAACCATTATGGTGGAATATTCTTCGCCGAATACCAACAAGCCTCTGCATTTGGGGCATATTAGAAATAATCTTTTAGGTTTTTCTATTGCTAATATTTTGAAAGAAGAGGGCTATAATGTCATCAAAACCCAAATCATCAACGATAGAGGAATCCACATTTGTAAATCTATGCTGGCGTGGGAAAAATTCGGAAATGGAGCAACGCCAGAATCTACACAAACCAAAGGCGACAAGCTGGTAGGAAACTACTATGTGGAATTTGACAAACATTACAAAGCAGAAATAGCCCAGCTGAAAGAACAAGGCATGGACGAAGAAACAGCGAAAAAACAAGCGCCATCTATTTTAGAGGCTCAAAAAATGCTTTTGGACTGGGAAAATGGCGATGAAAAAGTAAGAAACCTTTGGGAGAAAATGAACGCTTGGGTTTATGCGGGATTTGCGGAAACTTATAAGCGCCTTGGAGTAGATTTTGACCAAGTTCAATACGAAAGCCAAACTTACCTTTTGGGTAAAGATTTGATAAAAGAAGGTCTGGACAAAGGCGTTTTCTTCACCAAAGAAGATGGCTCTGTATGGTGCGACCTTACCGATGAAGGATTGGATGAAAAACTCCTTCTTCGTGGGGATGGGACTTCTGTCTATATGACGCAGGATTTGGGAACGGCAGTGGGGCGTTTCGCGGATAATGATATACAGAGACTTATCTACACGGTGGGAAATGAGCAGGATTATCATTTTCAGGTTTTGTTTAAAATCCTTAAAAAACTCGGCTACAGCTGGGCGGAGCACCTTTACCATCTATCCTACGGAATGGTGGAACTTCCTAACGGTAAGATGAAATCTCGTGAAGGAACGGTGGTGGATGCCGATGACCTGATGCAGGAAATGTATCTTACCGCGAAGGAAAAAGCGCAGGAACTTGGAAAACTGGAAGCGCTGACCGAAGAGGAAAAAGAAAAATCTTATGAAATCGTAGGTCTTGGAGCGTTGAAATATTTTATGCTGAAAGTAGATCCGAAGAAAAAAATGCTTTTCAATCCAGAGGAAAGTGTGGATTTCAACGGGAATACAGGACCTTTCATCCAGTATGCTTATGCTAGAATTCAGTCTTTGCTGAAAAGAGCCGAAGGAACGGATTTCAATTTCTCTGAAAACATCGCCCTTAGTGAGAACGAAAAGGAACTCATCATTGCCCTTAGCGAATACAAGGAGACCGTAAGCAAAGCGGCGGCGGCACTCAGCCCTGCTCATTTGGCTAATTATGTTTATGAAGTGGTGAAACTCTACAATGCTTTTTACCAAAACAATCCGATTTTGAACAACGAAAACGAAGATGTGAAAAAATTCCGACTATATCTGTCTCAGCTCACAGGTGTGGTGATTAGAAAGTCTTTACATCTGCTCGGAATAGGCGTGGTGGATAGAATGTAAATGAAATTATGAAAAAAAGTATAATTTTCTTTGTAATGTTTATTCTTTCTTCATGTGGAGGAATAAACAAACTGAAGGTAAAAGACATAAATACCGAAAATTCTGATATTAGTGGAGTTTATGAAAATACAAAACAAAAAGGCAATATTCTTAAACTTTTAGATAGAAAATTATCAAAAGATACTCTTACGCTTGATAAAATGGAAGGGTATGATAAATTTTCTATTTTCGTAAAAGATGATAAGAATCTGCAGATAGAGATTATACGAAATGATAATTCTAAAATTACAAGACAGTATAAGTATAGAAAAAAGAATAATATATATCTTCTAAAAAACCAAAATGTAAAACCAGATCTTATTCCTTATGTATTAGGAGTTTTTAATGTTAAAAAACTTCATTTGTATAAAAATCAGGATAATGGTTTGGGCATTGTAGAATCTACATCACGAAGAGGAGCGGTATTTCTTTTGTTATATTTTACATGGACAAAGAGTTATTATAAATATTATACATACCAAAGGTTAGAGTAATTTATAAATAAGTAAAAAATAAAAATCCCTCATTTAGGAGGGATTTTTTGTTAAGGTTTTAAAATTATTTTATCAGCTTTTTAAGATAATCGCCATAGCCGCTTTTTCCGTATTTTTCGGCAGATTTCAGGAGCTGTTCTTTGTTGATAAATCCTTTTTTGTAGGCAATTTCTTCGATGCAGGAGATTTTCACGCCTTGTCTTTTTTCAAGAACTTTTACGAATTCAGACGCCTCGTGAAGCGAATCAAAAGTCCCTGTATCGAGCCAAGCTGTTCCTCGGCTCATCACACCTACTTCTAATTGACCTTTTTCAAGATAAATTTTATTGATATCGGTAATTTCCAATTCTCCTCTCGCCGAAGGTTTTAGGTTTTTAGCATATTCCACCACGGAATTATCGTAGAAATAAAGACCAGGCACGGCGTAGTTGGACTTCGGCACGGCAGGTTTTTCTTCTATGGAAACAGCTTTTTGGTTTTCATCAAACTCTACCACACCATATCTTTCGGGGTCGGAAACAGGGTAGGCAAATACACAGCCGCCTTTCACTTGGGTTTTGCTTTCCAGCAGCTGAGGAAGACCAGAGCCGTAGAAAATATTATCGCCCAAAACCAACGCTACAGAATCTGACCCGATGAACTCCTCTCCTAAAATAAACGCCTGAGCCAGCCCATCTGGAGAAGGCTGAACTTTGTATTCAAACTTACACCCGATTTGTGAGCCGTCTCCCAATAGTTTTTTGAAAGCCTCTTGGTCGTGCGGCGTAGTGATGATGAGTATCTCCCGAATCCCTGCCAATAGAAGGGTAGAAATAGGGAAATAAATCATAGGCTTGTCATATACGGGCATTAACTGCTTACTTACTGCGATGGTGAGCGGGTAGAGCCTTGTCCCAGAACCTCCCGCGAGAATTATTCCTTTCATTGTGTAGTTTTATTATTTTAAAAACTTATTATAATCATTTTTATTTTTCACCAAATGTAAAGAATTGTTGGCATAATCAAAGACATAAAAAGGAAAATTTATTTTGTCTTTATCTAAAATAAATCCTGTTTCGGTTTCCTTGATTTCTGTACGAGGTCTATTGTTCAGTTTTTTCCCGAAAATAGAATACAGATAGGTGTCTTTGGTGCTGATGAGATGCATGTTTGAAGGGTTTATGCCTGCATCGGGCGCATACATATTCAGTGCAGATATCACTTCATAAGAGGCTTTTAATGTGGTTTCATCTGTGATGAGTTTGTCATTTTCCTCATTATTTTTTATGATAATTATTTTTTCATCTTTTATATCCTTAGGAAGCTGAGAAGCCAGGCTTTTGATAAGGTTTTTATTATAATTGCTGGCGTATATCCAAGAGTTTTTTTCGGATATTACACAAATAAAATTAGTGGATAAAAATAAAAATAATAAGGTTTTCAGCAGGTTTTGATAACTTTTCTTTTTTGCAGAAGCCAAACCATTGTAAATTAAATATCCTAAAAGCAAGGAAGAAGAAATTTTGACCCAAAGTAAAATTCTATTCTCAAAACCGAATGCAATAGGAGGGTATCGGGAGATAAAGAAAACGGCAATGGTCATCAAAAAAATACCGAGAAATACTATAAAATAGCGTTTTGGGATGGTTTTGTTAAATTTACAGAAAATGGATACCATTCCAGAAATAACCAAGCCGAGTGCTAATAAAATATAATCAAATCCAGAATAATCAGCAATGGCGAAAAAGCTTTGTTTAGCAATGTATGCAAAGTCAAGGATGAATAAATTAAAGAAAGAAAAAATTAAAACCAAACTATGCGAAATGCTGAAACTAACCTTAGAAGAAGCATAATCGAAATGCTCAGGATAGATGATTTTTACTAAAAAATATTTGTAAAACACAGCGATGAATAATCCCAAACCTATGGAAAGACATAGTTTTAGCAGGATTTTTTCTCTGTTGGTAATGACTAAAATAAATATGGATAAAGGAATCAAAAATAAATGTAATTCATAAAATAATAGAGAAATCCCAAGTAACAAACCAGAAATCAGGTGATAATGTAGATTTTCTTTGGTTAATAGCATTAAACTTAGGAAGTATAATATATATACCCAGCCAACACCTCCCATCACAAAAGAGAATAAATTAGATGAGGATAAAGGAAATATGGTAGCCAATATACATGCTAATAGCGTAAAAGCACTATATTCACTAAAAAACTTATCTAAAATTAGTTTTAGCAGCCATGCCGCGATGGGAAAAAGAAAATTATGAATATAAAATAAAGGCGTCCAAAATCCCCCTAAATAGGTTGCGAATGTTATCACAATAGGAGAAATTGGGCGTGTGTGTCTGTTAGGGTCGGAGGTGTATAGGTTATAAACTTCTGATATACTATATTTTCCTTCCTGATATTGGTATAATATTTCTAAGTGATTTAGGTCATCAGATAGCACAGCATTATCCCCAAGTAAGACAAATGCCCCTTGTAATAAAATAAAAAATAACGCAGTTAATAAAAAAATAGTTTTTTCTATTCTCATAATTCTTTTATCGTGTTGATGATGTATTCCACCTGTTCATCGGTAAGTTCGTAGAACAGAGGTAGCCTTACGAGACAGTCAGAAAACATGTCTGAGTTCGGCAGCTCGCTTTTTCGGGTAGAATATTTTTCATAATAAGAACTCTTGTGTAGTGAAAGATAATGGAAAACAGATAAAATCCCTTTGTCTTTCAGGTGTTGGATGAATTTGGTTCTATCATCTATATTATCACAAACGAGATAAAACATATGGGCGTTGTTAGTCGCATATTCTGGAACGAGAGGAAGTTTTGGTTTTTTAATAGAAACAGGTTCAAAGTTGGAAAGTCCTTCATAATAACGATTCCAGATTTTAATTCTCTTATCTTGAATGTCTCTCATGTTTTCTATCTGAGCCCAAAGAAAAGCAGAGATAATTTCACTCGGCAGGAAAGAAGACCCAGTGTCTACCCAGCTATATTTATCTACTTCGCCTCTGAAAAACTGCGAACGGTTTGTTCCCTTTTCCCAGATAATTTCGGCTCTTTGGATAAAGCGGTCATCATTGATGCAGAGCATACCGCCTTCGCCTGAGATAATATTTTTGGTTTCATGAAACGAAAAAGCTGAAAGATGCCCAATGCTTCCTAGGGCTTTTTTTGTTCCATCTTTGGAAATATAGTAGCTGTCGATGGCTTGTGCTGCATCTTCTATTACGATGATTCCGTGTTTGTTAGCTATGGACATTATTTTATCCATATCACAAGCAACACCAGCGTAATGAACCACCACGATAGCTTTGGTTTTTTCAGTGATTAAAGCTTCTATTTGGTCAGCATCTATATTAGGATTATCAGAATAAGAATCTGCAAAAACGATATCTGCCCCCTGTCTTACAAATGCCAGCGCTGTGGACACGAAAGTAAAACTAGGAACAATGATCTCATCGCCTTCCTTGATATCCGCTAAAATAGCAGCCATTTCCAATGCATCTGTGCAGGAAGTAGTAAGCAGTGTTTTTTTGAAACCAAATTCTTTTTCAAAAAATTCTTGACATTTTTTGGTGAAGAATCCATTTCCAGAGATTTTCCCTGATTTTACGGCTTCTTCTATATATTGCATTTCTTTACCAGTAAGGTAAGGTTTATTGAATGGTATCATAAGCTATAGTATAAAAATTTTATATCATTAAAGATTATCGGAATTATTGCAATTATAATTATTAATAACAATTTATTATTACTAAGTTTTAAATATTGACAGCCAGTCAGAATAGATATGAAAAGCATTATTTCTATCCCTGAAAGCCAGCGTAATTCTACATGAGAATAAGCCACAAAACAAAATATAAAACAAAAATATAAAAAAGGCAGCAAAAAGAAGTTTTTTCTAAACAAAAATATTAAAGGAA
>ERZ772921.2057-NODE-2057-length-11117-cov-3.641566_pt1 | contig 11117 bp, 12 predicted proteins | sample MGYA00512117_ERZ772921 | MGnify/ENA primary metagenome ERZ772921 (study PRJEB29015, sample SAMEA2737944) | human oral metagenome | biome: human oral; feature: human-associated habitat; material: dental | place: China | collected 2150 ... | reverse complement strand
TTATGCAGAAGGATTCTTTATTTATTCATAAGCCAAGAAAGAATCAAAAATTAATCCATTTGAAAGTATGGTTTGTTCGATTGGCTTTACCCAATCGGCTAAATGTTTGTTTTTCAGATATTGATGTTGATTTATCCATATTTGCAGCTGTGGATAAACTGATGAGTTATCAAAAATAAAACTTTCATCGGCAAACGGTAATGCGGTATGAAGGTTTTGCAGGCTCACATGGTAGCGTTTGAGGATTAACTCAGGATCTATCCAGTGCCCGCCGCTTGCGACGCGCTCCTGCATACGACGGATATTTAATTCGGGCGTAGCAAGGCCGATATAGTTGAGTATGACATAAAATCCAGCGGCATTAGCTGTTTGAATGCGGGTAAGGGCGGATTTGCCGGATAAGGTCGATTCCATGGAAAAAGAAATTTGATTATCTAACGCTTGACGGAATAAGCGCAATGCAGTTTTTCCCGCTTCCATATCGGCTAAGCGGGGCATTTCAGGGTTAATTTCTGCTGCGATATGGTCGGAATCAATCACTAACGAGACACGATCTTGATTGAATTGGCGCAGGGTAGATTTGCCCGAACCGTTAGCCCCACAGTAAAAAATCGCTTTAGGCCGGTTGTTTAACATGGCCTACTGTTCTTTGATTACCGGAAGGATGATATTCGATCAGATTGCCTTCATTATCGACTACCGTGATTACGGCGTATTTTTCTGCCAGCCATGCCTGATACAAAATTTTAAGCATAGCTTGCTTTTTCGCCAATTCGACACGTTGTTTATCAGAAATCATGGTCTTCCTTGCTTTTTGTTCCTGTATTCGGACAGCCCTATATTACATTAAACAGGTCGTCTGAAAACTTTTTATTTCCTTACTCCGGTTTAAATACGCCAATATCTGTTTTAGGCTGCTGTTCGATAATTTCGACATTTGCCGCTGCCTGCTCCGCTTCTGCTTTTTCGGCTTCGATGCGTTTTTTCTCGGTCAGGTATTGGTTGATTTGGTGCACCAATTCCTGCGTACCTTGGTGGGTCAGAGCGCTGATTTGGAAGAGGCGCGGGGTTTCCATGTCGAATTGGAAGCGGTCGTCGGGTTTGGGGTAGTCCCAGCCGATGGCTTCGAGGAAGGCGGCAGTGCGCGTGTGAGCTTCTTCTTCGTCAAGCATATCGAGTTTATTCAGCACCAGCCAACGCGGTTTGCCGTAGAGTTCTTCGTCGTATTTGCGCAATTCGTTGATGATAGCAAGAGCTTCTTTGGCGGGGTTGACGGTTTCGTCGAAGGGCGCCAAATCGACGACGTGCAGCAGCAGGCCGGTGCGTGATAAGTGTTTGAGGAAACGGTGTCCGAGACCTGCGCCTTCTGCCGCGCCTTCAATCAGGCCGGGGATGTCTGCCATGACGAAGCTGTGGTTTTCGTCGATGCGCACGACGCCTAAATTCGGATGCAGAGTGGTGAAGGGGTAGTTGGCGATTTTGGGGCGTGCGGCGGATACGGCGGTAATCAGGGTGGATTTACCGGCGTTGGGCATGCCTAATAAGCCGACATCGGCGAGGACTTTGAGTTCGAGTTGCAGGGAACGGGTTTCGCCTTCTTCTCCGGGCGTGGATTGTTTGGGCGCGCGGTTGACGGAGGATTTGAAGTGGATGTTACCCAAGCCGCCTTTGCCGCCCTTGGCTAGGCAGACGCGCTGGCCATGGTAAGTGAGGTCGGCAACGATTTCGTCGGTATCGAGGTCGCGGATAAGGGTGCCGACGGGCATTTTGAGGATGATGTCGTCCGCCCCTGCGCCGTAGCGGTCGGAACCGTGGCCTTTTTCGCCGTTTTTGGCTTGGTAGCGTTTGACGAAGCGGTATTCGACGAGGGTGTTGGTGTTTTCGTCGGCTTCTGCCCAAACGCTGCCGCCTTTGCCACCGTCGCCGCCGTCAGGGCCGCCGCGCGGTACGAATTTTTCGCGGCGGAAACTGGTTGCGCCATTACCGCCTTTACCTGCGGCGACTTCGATTTTTGCTTCGTCGATGAATTTCATGTTTGTTTTATCCGTATGTTTTCAGACGGCCTTTGGAGGCCGTCTGAAAAGGGTAAATGGTTAATCGGCGGTATTATAAGGGATATATGGAGGCCGTCTGAAAAAATCTTTTCCGACGGGCGGCTCTTCCACTCACGTCTGTTTGAACGAAACCCCAGATTTGCCCAAGTAGGAACCTGTATTATGAGGCCGTCTGAAAACCACGTTTCCGTCAGGCGCACGGTCATGCCGACGTTTATTTGCTTTCAGACGGCCTATCCCTGTCTGCGCCCTACTCTGCCTGTATGACCTGCAAGGTGTTGGTACTACCGCTTTCGCGCATACGGCGGCCGCTGGTGATGATGTATTGGTCGCCGCTTTTCAATACGCCGAGCCTGATCAATTCGTTTTCCACTTGCTCCAGGGCAGTATCGTGGTCGGTACTGGTTTCCAGGTGCAGCGGGCGCACGCCGCGATACATGGCCATGCGGCGTTGGGCGGAGGTGCTGGGCGTAAGGGCGTAAATCGGGATTTGGATGCCGTAGCGGCTGATTTGGAATGCGGTCGTACCGCTTTCGGTCAGGGCGACGATGGCTTTGGCATCCACTTCACGGGCAACATGAACGGCACCGCCCGCAATGGCGTGGTCGATGCGGCAGCTGTCGTCGAAATCATCTATGGTGCCAATCAAAGAATCCTGTTCTTTTTCGGCGGCAGCGCAGATGGCGGCCATTTGCTTTACGGTTTCAAAAGGATAGGCTCCGACGGCGGTTTCTGCCGAACACATGACGGCATCGGTGCCGTCGAGTACGGCGTTGGCCACATCGCTGACCTCGGCGCGTGTCGGCACGGGGTTGGTAATCATCGATTCCATCATTTGGGTGGCGGTGATGCTGAAACGGCGCAATTCGCGTGCGCGTTTGATCATGCGTTTTTGCAGTGCGGGAACGGCCGCATTGCCGACTTCCACTGCCAAATCGCCGCGCGCCACCATGATGCCGTCTGAAGCTTCAATGATGCTGTCGAGGTTGTGCACCGCTTCGATGCGTTCGATTTTGGCCACCAGTCCGGGACGCGGGCGGTCTTGGCATTCGGCCTGCAAAAGGTCGCGGGCGATTTTCATGTCTTCCGCATTTTTAACGAAGCTGACGGCCAGATAGTCGCAGCCGATGGCAACGGCGGTTTTGAGGTCGCGGAAATCTTTTTCGGTAAACGAACCGGCACTCAGGCCGCCGCCCTGTTTGTTGATGCCTTTGTTGCTTTTCAGGAAATGGTCGTTTTGTGCGACGGTGCGGATTTCGCTGCCGTTCACTTCGGTAACGCTTAGGGTAAGCAGGCCGTCGTCCAACAGCAGTACGTCGCCGGATTTGACGTCATCCGGCAGCTCGCGGTAGTCGAGGCCGATGCGTTCGCGTCCGCCCTCTCCGCTCCACGCGGCATCCAGCAGCAGGGTTTCGCCCGCTTTGACGTTGATACCGCCGCCCGAGATTTTACCGATGCGGATTTTCGGCCCCTGCAAATCGGCCATAATGGCAACCTCCTGACGCGCCTGCCGTGCCGCCTCACGCACGATTTCGGCATTGGCGCGGTGGAATTCGGCATCACCGTGGCTGAAGTTGAAGCGGATGACATTCAACCCGCCGGCAAGGATCATATCGCGTAAAAGTTCGACGTTATTGCTGCCCGGCCCCAATGTGGCAATAATTTTAGTGTTGTGGCGGATGCGTTCGGTATCACGAATATTCATTGGTTGTTCCTGAAAACGGTTCGATGTTTAACGGCAAATGGAATACGGCCCTGCCTTGTTTGGATGAAAAATCGATTTGTCTGTCTCGGAGGCTACTTTAAATCAATATGGCCCGGCTTGGTTTGCCATACGGCTTGTACTGTTTCGGCTATCGCTTTGCCGCCCTGCGCCGATTTGAATTTGATTGATTCAATTTTGATCCTGCATAGACGGTTTGAAGGCCGTCTGAAAATTTAAACTGCCCCAATCAGACTGAATATTTCATCCAGCCCGACAAGGAGCAGTTCAAACTTTCAGACGGCCTGTTTGGGCAAACCGTTTATTCCGCTGCAGGCGCTTCTGCTTCCGCTGCTTTTGCTTCGTGTTGCAGGCTGACCGCGCGGGCGGGAACGATGGTGGAAATAGCGTGTTTGTAGACCATTTGGGTAACTGATGTGTTACGCAACAGCACGACGTATTGGTCGAACGATTCGACCTGCCCCTGCAACTTGATGCCGTTTACAAGGTAGATGGAAACCGGCACATGTTCTTTACGAAGGGCATTCAAGAAAGGATCTTGCAGCATTTGTCCTTTTGCTGTCATATTAAAACTCCATTTTCAGATGGTTTTGGTTATTAGAAATAAGCAGTGGGCGATTGTAACGGTTATCAGCAGCCTTGACTACCTGTTGCAGGTAAAAAACAAGGTCAGACGTACTGCACTTCGACAATTTCGTATTCGCGGACGCCACCCGGCGCCTGAACTTCGGCGACATCCCCCTCTTCCTTGCCGATTAAGGCGCGGGCAATCGGGGAAACAACGGAAATCTTGCCTGCTTTAATGTCAGCTTCGTCCTCTCCGACGATTTGGTAACGCACATGGTCGCCGCTGTCGAGGTCTTCCAGCATCAGGGTCGCGCCGAACACCACCTTGCCTTCGGCATGGATTTCGGCAGGATTGATGATATGGGCGTGAGACAATTTATGCTCGATTTCGGCAATTCGGCCTTCGATGAATCCTTGTTTTTCTTTGGCTGCCTCGTATTCGGCATTTTCAGACAAGTCGCCATGTGAGCGGGCTTCCGCTATAGCTGCGATTACCTCGGGACGCGCCACGCTTTTAAGCTGTTGGAGTTCGTTTTTCAGCAGTTCGGCACCCCGAATGGTCAAAGGGATTTTTTTCATATCTTTCTATTCCTGGAAGCGATGGTTTCCCAACCTATATTCAAGCGGGAGGCACGGCCATCGGTGAAACAATAAAAAGGCAAGCCGCGCGGTCGGACGGCGGCTTGCGGGATTCATTTCAGACGGCATTGTACCAAAAACAATATATTCTGCAATGCCTGACGCAGACTGACGGAAAAGCGGAAACGGCATGCCAATCACAACACTCCCCGTTTCTCGTCAAACCGCATTGCCTGCATCACCTTCCTTCAAATCAAATATAAAGAGCCAAGTTATTTCAAACTTGGCTCTTTATATTTGATTTGGTGGGTCGTGAGCGATTCGAACGCTCGACCAACGGATTAAAAGTCCGCTGCTCTACCGACTGAGCTAACGACCCGTAAAAGGGAAGCGGGCATAATAATGGGGTTTTAGAAATGCGTCAAGCTTTTTTTAAAGGCCGTCTGAAAAATATTTCCATCCCTTTATCTACCGGCTTCGGTTTTCTTCCCGTTGGCGGATACGTGCCAATTCCTCCCGCACCTTGGCCACTTTTTCTTCCGTAAACATATTGGCGATGTTACGCCAAATGCTGTGATAGCCGTAAGGCCCCTGCTGCATTTCCCGTTTGGCTTCTTCAATCGGCCAGTTTTGGTAAATGACGCGGTACATGCCCGAAATCAAGCCGGTGCGGTCCGCACCGTGGTAGCAATGAATTAAAACAGGGCCTTGTTTTTGCCGTTGCTCAATCAGATACAGGGTTTCGGCGATGTGTTTCGGCTTGATGCGCCAAGTCAGCAGCGGTTTGTTAAACAGGGAGATGCCGCTTCCCGACAAGGCGGTTTCGTTATCGTCGCGGTCGAAAAAACGCAGGTTGATGACGCTTTTGATACCCAAACTCTGCACTGCGGCCGCATCGGAACGGGTAAGCTGTTCGCTGCGGTAGAGTTTGTCGTCCAAACGGTAGAGATTGGCATCCTGTTTGACCGGCGTTGCCCACTTCATCGACATGTCTGCCGCATTTTCGGCGCAAACATTGGCCGACAGTGCCGCAGCCAAAATTAAGACGGCGAATTGACGCATATTTTTTCCTTTTTTTGTAACGGCCGCTAGAGTATCATTTCACACTTTTTTCGGCTAGCAGGACGTCGTATTTGCGGCAACAAGCTTTAACAAGGAGTTCCCTATGGCACAGTTTTTCGCCATCCATCCCGACAATCCGCAGGAACGGTTAATCAAGCAGGCGGCGGAAATTGTCCGCAACGGCGGCGTAATCGCCTACCCGACCGATTCCTGCTACGCGCTCGGCTGCCGTTTGGGCGATAAGGAAGCGATGGAGCGGATTTTGCGTATCCGCCAAATCGATTTGAAGCACCATCTGACGCTGATGTGCGCCGATTTGGGCGAACTGGGCACTTACGCCAAAGTAGACAACAGCCAGTTCCGCCAATTGAAAGCCGCCACCCCCGGCAGCTACACCTTTATCCTTCAGGCAACCAAAGAGGTGCCGAACCGCACGCTGCATCCGAAGCGTAAAACCATAGGCCTGCGCGTCCCCGACAATAAAATCGCCCTCGCGCTGCTGAACGAATTGGGCGAACCGTTGTTAAGCTGCACGCTGATGCTGCCGGAAGACGGCGAGCCGCTGTCCGACCCTTACGAAATCCGCGACCGTTTGGAGCATTCGGTGGACTTGGTGATAGACGGCGGCTGGTGCGGCATGGAACCGACCACGGTGGTAGACATGACCGACGGCACGGTATTGGTGCGCGAAGGCAGGGGCGACAAAGCCGTTTTCGGCCTTTGAGACCGTCTGAAAGCACGAACGGCAAACAAAACTAATGAACAAAACAAACCAATCCGTCTTATTCGTCTGCTATTTGTTTTGGATAAACCTGCTGCCGATGCTGATTGCGTCCTTTTCCATCACAAACAAGCAGGCCGGGAGCGTCAGCCCAAACGCAGCCCTCTATCAACCGCCCGTTTTCGCCGCGGCCGCCTGCATCATACTGCTGCCGCTGTATTGGAGCTACCGCTCCGGCAGGCATACCCATACCTACTTCGCCAACCGCAACCTTATCCCCATGCGGAAGAAGGTTGTTTGGTCGGCAACCTACCTCGGCCTTTTATTCTTAATCGGCACTTACGGCCATCCGGTTTTGGAATGGATGTTCGGCATCCCGCCGCAGGAATTGGAAAACCAACAGGCGATTATCGAATGGGTGCGCAGCCTGCCCGCCATACTGGTTTTGGCCGATGTGGTATTGGTCGCGCCATTGGCGGAGGAGTGGTTGTTTCGCGGTATCCTGCTCAATATTTTCGGCGACACCTTGCAAACCTTCGCCGGACGCTTTACCGCCGTAGCCCTTTCCGCGCTGATTTTCGGTTTTATGCACTCATTTTACGACTGGCCGGCATTGGCGATATACGGCGCAATGGGGGCGATTTTATGTATCGCATACCTCCACCTGCACGACATCCGTTGGAGCATCGCCGTCCATATGGCCAACAACGCAGTGGCGATCTCATCCATTTATTCCGGATTAAATTTGAATTAGGATAACGAAATATTTTCAGACGGCCCACAGAGCCCTCCCAAACCGAAAGAACCTTACATGCAATTTGATTTAGCCACCTTCCTCCTGGCCGTCGCCCCCCTGCTGCTGGCCATTACCCTTCACGAAGCTGCCCACGCCTACGCCGCCCGCTATTGGGGCGACAATACGGCGGAAAAACTGGGCAGGCTGACGCTCAATCCTTTGGCGCATATCGACTTGATCGGCACCATCCTCGTCCCCGCAGCCCTGCTGCTGATGCAGTCCCCCTTCCTGTTCGGCTGGGCCAAACCCGTCCCCGTCATCAGCCGCAACCTCCGCAACACCAGAATCGCTTGGCGCACCATCGCCGTTGCCGGCCCCTTGGCCAACCTTGCCATGGCCTTCGGCTGGGCATTGCTGTTGGGCCTGTTCGGCCTCGTCGTCCCCGAATCCTTCCAAGAACCCCTCTACGGCATGACCCAATACGGCATCTCCATCAACATCGTACTGTTCACCCTCAACATGCTGCCCATCCTTCCTTTGGACGGCGGCCGCTTTATCGACAGCTTTCTGCCTGCAAAATGGTCGGTGCAATACCAAAAAATCGAACCCTACGGTACCTGGATCATCTTCTTCCTGCTGATGACCAGGCTGCTGTATCCGATTATGGAACCCGTCATCTCCCTGCTGGAAAAAGCCGCCGCCGTCGTTTACATGACTGTCGGCAGCCTGGTAGCCATCGTGCTCCACTGATGCTTCGCCATACCAATCAGGCCGTCTGAAAACATACTCCGGCCGGAAAAACGTTTTCAGACGGCCTCACTTTATCCACCGCTCTTTGTGGCATAATACCCCCTTATTTTCACATGATTTAACCGATAACCGACATGACAAAACCACGCAAAATCCTCGTTACCTCCGCCCTGCCCTATGCCAACGGCAGCATCCACCTCGGCCACATGGTCGAACACATCCAAACCGACGTTTGGGTGCGCTTTCAAAAACTGCGCGGCCACGAGTGCCACTACTGCTGCGCCGACGACACCCACGGCACGCCCGTGATGCTTGCCGCGCAAAAACAAGGCATCGCGCCCGAAGACATGATTGCCAAAGTGCGCGAAGAGCACCTCGCCGACTTCACCGGCTTTTTCATCGGCTACGACAATTATTACAGCACCCATTCCCCTGAAAACAAACAGTTTTCCCAAGACATTTACCGCGCGCTGAAAGCCAACGGCAAAATCGAAAGCCGCGTCATCGAGCAGCTTTTCGACCCCGAAAAACAAATGTTCCTGCCCGACCGCTTCGTCAAAGGCGAATGCCCCAAATGCCACGCCCAAGACCAATACGGCGACAACTGCGAAGTCTGCGGCACGACCTATTCCCCGACCGAACTGATTAACCCGTATTCCGCCGTTTCCGGTGCCAAACCCGAATTGCGCGAATCCGAACACTTCTTCTTCAAACTGGGCGAATGTGCCGACTTCCTCAAAGCATGGACTTCCGGCAACAACCCGCACGACGGCAAGCCCCATCTGCAACCCGAAGCCCTCAACAAAATGAAAGAATGGCTGGGCGAAGGCGAAGAAACCACCCTGTCCGACTGGGACATTTCCCGCGACGCGCCGTATTTCGGTTTCGAAATCCCCGACGCGCCGGGCAAATACTTCTACGTCTGGCTGGACGCGCCCGTCGGCTACATGGCGTCGTTTAAAAACCTGTGCGACCGCATCGGCATCGATTTTGACGAATACTTCAAAGCCGACAGCCAAACCGAGATGTACCACTTCATCGGCAAAGACATCCTCTATTTCCACGCCCTGTTCTGGCCCGCCATGCTGCATTTCTCCGGCCACCGCGCCCCGACCGGCGTGTACGCACACGGCTTTTTGACCGTGGACGGACAAAAAATGTCCAAATCGCGCGGCACCTTCATCACCGCCAAATCCTATCTGGAACAAGGTCTGAACCCCGAGTGGATGCGCTACTACATCGCCGCCAAACTCAACAGCAAAATCGAAGACATCGATTTGAACCTGCAAGACTTTATCAGCCGCGTAAACAGCGACCTCGTCGGCAAATACGTCAACATCGCCGCCCGCGCGTCAGGCTTTCTGGCCAAACGCTTTGAAGGCCGTCTGAAAGACGTTTCAGGTAGCCCGTTATTGCAAAAACTCGCCGCCGAAAGCGACAACATTGCCGAGCAATACGAAAACCGCGAATACGCCCGCGCCCTGCGCGACATCATGGCATTGGCAGATGCCGTGAACGAATACGTCGATGCCAACAAGCCGTGGGAACTCGCCAAACAAGAAGGTCAAGACGAACGCCTGCACGAAGTATGCAGCGAACTCATCAACGCCTTCACCATGCTGACCGCCTACCTCGCCCCCGTGTTGCCGCAAACCGCCGCCAACGCCGCGCGTTTCCTCAATCTGGACGCGATTACCTGGGCGAACACGCGCGAAACGCTAGGCGAACACGCCATCAACAAATACGAACATTTAATGCAACGAGTGGAGCAAAAACAAGTGGACGATTTAATCGAAGCCAACAAACAAAGCATTCAGACGACCCCCGCGCCTGCCGCCGAAGAGGGCAAATACGAAAAAGTCGCCGAACAGGCGAGCTTCGACGACTTCATGAAAATCGACATGCGCGTCGCCAAAGTATTGAACTGCGAAGCCGTCGAAGGCAGCACCAAACTCCTGAAATTCGACCTCGATTTCGGTTTTGAAAAACGCATCATCTTCTCCGGCATCGCCGCGTCTTATCCCAACCCCGCCGAATTGAACGGCCGCATGGTCATCGCCGTCGCCAACTTCGCCCCGCGCAAAATGGCAAAATTCGGCGTATCCGAAGGCATGATCCTCTCCGCCGCGACCGCCGAGGGCAAACTGAAGCTCCTTGATGTCGATGCAGGCGCACAGCCCGGGGATAAAGTGGGCTAAATGCTAAAAAGGCTACCTAAAATTTCAGGTAGCCTTTTTCTGATACGCTGCCCACTACTTCGTTCTCAAGCAAGCTCACCAAAGGAATGAACATGATAAACAAAACCTTCGCCCTCCCACTGCTGCTGGCCGCCCTCGCCGTGTCTGCCTGCGTTCATCCCCAACCCAATGCCGGTCATGCCTCGCTAGCCAACGAATGCGAGCAGCTCGTCAAAGACACAGATTCCTTAGCCACTGCCGCATACTGCTACCGGGAAAATCCGGAAGTATCTTTATATTTCAACGATTTATCCTTAACACTACTCTTTAACCATCCCAAAGCGGAACTTTGTCGCCGTCAATTACTCCAATCCCCGCAGAAAAACTACCGTCTAAACGCCGATCCAAACAAGCTCTGTGCCGACACGCGCGACGAACGCAACCGCCTGCGCCGCCAAGTAGAAGCCTTTGCCGACAGCAAAATGGCCGAATACGCTGCCGCAGAAGCGCCCAAACGCGGTATCTCCGCCGCAGAACTGCTGCGCCAAACCCGTGCCGAGGAAGCCGCACGCCGTGCCAGAGTGGATGCCGCCATCCGCCGGATAGAAGACCGCTAAGCAGCATCCGCCCCAAGCAAAAGGCTACCTGAAATTTTCAGGTAGCCTTTCTCTATGCTCCAGCGCCGATTTATTTTTGCTGCTGCGGTGCAGTCATCTGTTGCTGCCAGCGCTGCTGCATATCCTGCTCC
>ERZ772921.2056-NODE-2056-length-11128-cov-2.269484_pt1 | contig 11128 bp, 10 predicted proteins | sample MGYA00512117_ERZ772921 | MGnify/ENA primary metagenome ERZ772921 (study PRJEB29015, sample SAMEA2737944) | human oral metagenome | biome: human oral; feature: human-associated habitat; material: dental | place: China | collected 2150 ... | reverse complement strand
TCGTTCTAAAGCATTAGGAGTTGTAAACCAATATACTATGAACAGGCCATATCTTACAAATATAAAAATAGCTATCAATACTCCTAAAAGAGTAAATATAATTGTTTTACATCTCAAATTACTAATATTTTTTAATACTCAAAATTATTTTTAGTCTTTATACAAGATATATTTTGCTCTTATTTTTTGGAAAGCTTCTAAGTCTTTTTTCCATGAATTGCGTATTTCTTGGGCAGATTTACCCGCAACAATCTGTTTTCTCAGCTCATCTGTCCCCGCCAATCTATCAAACCAAAGATTTTTTAGGAAAAATCCTTCTTTTGGGTTTTTATAATTTTTATACGCACGGAGAACCCATTCTAGATTGAGCTCACGAAGGTCTTTATCATATCCGCTGAGATTCTCTCCGAAGCATTCTTGTCCGTTTAGGAACGGATTTTTAGCCCCGAAGCTGGGTTTTGGCGTAAAACTATATGAAGCATTAGTAATCCACGGAGAGCCATAAATCTGGAACGGCAAATCTGTCCCTCTGCCTACAGAAACATTTGTCCCCTCGAAGAAACAAAGGCTGGGATACAGATTGACCGCCTTGTCATTCTGGAGATTAGGAGACGGCTTTTCCAATATAGGATAGCGCTTCTGTTTAGAATACCCCTGCATAGGGATGAGAGTATATTTAGCCTTTATTTTATTCTTCAGCCAGCCTTCGCCATTTACCATTTTTCCGTATTCGCCTATGGTAAGGCCATAGACTACCGGCACAGGATGAAGCCCCACGAAACTTGTCCATTTTGGTTTCAAAACAGGGCCGTCTATATAGCCGTCATGAGGATTTGGGCGGTCTAAAACGATGACCTCCACGCCGTTTTCCGCAGCCGCTTCCATCACATAGGTAAGCGTAGAAATATAGGTATAAAACCTTACGCCCACATCTTGGAGGTCAAAGAGAACAACCTCTATGTCTTTCATCTGTTCTGCGGTTGGTTTTTTATTTTTGCCGTAGAGGGAAACGATGGGCAGGGCTGTTTTAGCATCTATGCCGTTTTTTATCTGCTCTCCTGCATCGGCTGTCCCGCGGAAACCATGTTCTGGAACAAAGATTTTTTTAATATTTATTCCTTTTTCTTTTAAAAAATCTACAATGCTTATTGTTTTTCCACTCGTTTCGGTGATAAGTCCCGTTTGGTTGGTTACCACTCCTACCCTTTTATTTTTAAGCAGCGGCAGGTATTTCTCTGGCTGGTCTGCTCCAGTTTTGAAGTCATTTTTGGTATTTTGTGCTTTATAATTTTGATTAATTGCAAAAAGCATTAGCACAATTACTACAAAATTTTTACTTTTGGCTTTTAAATTCATAAGTTTTGAAATTTCCGATTTACTTTTCTAAAAAAATTGCATTTTCCAAAGATAATAAAAATAATCTTTCGCAAGTCATTATATTTATCGGCAGGCTTTCGGTGGCTATCGGAGTGATGGTTTCGCTGATTACAATTTCCACTGGATTTGGTTCCAAAGAGGCCATTAAGAATAAAATTGGCGATTTCGGAGGGCATGTTTCTGTAAAATCTACTAAATCCAACACTTCTTATAATTCTTCGGTGCTGGATGAAGAAAACTTTAAAATAGAACAGCTGAAACAAATCCCAGAAATAGAAACCGCTCAGTCTTACGCCACGCTAAGCGGCATTCTGCGGAATAAAGAACACTTTGCAGGAATTATTCTGAAAGGTGTGGGAAAAGATTTTGACAAAGAGCGGTTCAAAAAATTCTTGGTAGAAGGAGAAGTTCCCGAATTTACAGAAAACGGCTACAATAATGAAATTATCATTTCCGAAGAAATAGCCAATAACCTCGGACTAAAAGTAAAAGACAGCATCACGGCAGTTTTTTCCAAAGAAGAGGGACAGCCTATTTACAGAAAGTTTGCTGTCAAAGGAATATACAATACGGACATCAGGCTGATAGATGATTTATTCATCATCGGAGATATTAATCATATCCGAAAAATACAAAAAATGGACAAAACTCAGGTAGGCGGTATAGACATCTTTCTAAAAGATTTCAATAAAATAGATGAAGCCTATCCAAAGATAGAAGCCGCCATCGGTTATAAAAACTATGCCGAGAAAGTAACAGACCAGTTTCCGCAGATTTTACAATGGATTAACATTTTTGATACCAACATCTCCGTGATTGTAGGCATTATGCTGGTAGTAGTGGTTATCAACATCATCATGGTGCTCTTTATCCTCATCATAGAAAGGACTAATTCCATCGGAATACTTAAAACCATGGGAGCAACAAACGGGCAGATACGGGCGATATTCATTAACTATACCCTGCTTATCATCGTGCCAGGTCTGGTTTTGGGAAATCTCATCGGTTTAGGGCTGCTTTCATTGCAGAAATACTTTGGAATTATCTCCCTGAACCCTAAAGAATACTACATAAGCACTGTTCCTGTGGAATTTAATGTTATCCACATCTTAGGCGTGTCAGCAGGTATCTTGGTAATATCTGCCATATCCCTCATTCTGCCGAGCTACATCATCAGTAGGATATCTCCGGCGCGAACCGTAAGATATGACTAATGCAGGGTTTCATTTATCTTCCTCACTGCTTGTGCCGAGGCTCTGAATTTCTCCTTTTCATCTTCATTCAGCTGTAGAGGGACTATCTCTTCTATCCCATTTCTGCCGATAATGCAGGGTACCCCCAGACAGATGTCCGTTTCGCCGTACTCTCCGCAGAGGAAAGCCGAACAAGGAATCATTTTTCGCTGGTCGTTGATGATGGAATGCACCAATCCTGCCACTGCCGCCCCTGGCGCATACCATGCAGAAGTTCCCAAGAGCCTCACTAAAGTAGCTCCGCCCAGCTTTGTGGCTTCTACGACATGGTTTTGAGTTGCTTCATCTAGAAATTCTGAAACGGAGATGCCATTTCTGGTCGCTTTACTAATGAGCGGGAGCATTCCCGTGTCCGAATGAGCAGCGATAACCATCCCATGCACATCCGAAATAGGGCAGTCCAGCGCTTCGGCGAGGCGGTAGCGAAAGCGTGCCGAATCTAAGGCTCCGCCCAGCCCTATGATTCTATTTCGAGGAAGCCCAAAACGCTGATGGACAAGGTAAGTCATCGTATCCATAGGGTTGGTAAGGACTATAAAAATAGCGTTGGGCGAGTATTGGAGGGCTTTTTCCGCCACAGAGGTTACAATATCCGCATTCACTCCTATCAGTTCCTCGCGCGTCATGCCTGGTTTTCTGGGAATACCTGAGGTGATGACCACTATCTGCGAGTTTTTGGTCGCACTAAAATCATTAGTAACGCCCGTAACCTTCGTATCAAAGCCCTCTACAGCAGCTGTCTGCATCAGGTCCATAGCTTTACCCTCGGCAAGGCCTTCTTTTATATCCACCAAAATCACCTCACTGGTGAAATTCCTCATTGCAATGTATTCTGCGCAGGTAGCTCCCACTGCACCGGCACCTATTACCGTTATCTTCATTCTTTCTTCTCTTTAAAACAAGCCTGCAAAGATAAAAATTATTCTTAAACCCAGCACTCTCCTACCAAAAACTATCTCGGAGACCATTAAAACCATTTCTTAAGAGGCTAAAACTATCTTAGAACTAATTAAAACTATCTCCGAAGGGACTAAAACTATTTTAAAACTAATTAAAACTATTTCAAAGATACATGATAACTATTTCAGATATAGATAAAACTATCTTTTAGGTGATTAAAACTATCTCGGAAATAGTTTTTGGTATAAAATTGATAATAAAAACCATGTTTTATTACGAAAAATGCAATAGGGTGTTATTTAAAAATATCTTAATCCTTGCTAAAATTATCTTTGAAATAAAAAAAACTCCCATGGAGATACCTAAAACTATTTTGGAAATAGATATTGGTCTTATTTTTAGACTTTTATCTTGTTTTTATCAAAATAAAATAATACCTTTCGCTAAAATTTTTCACTGAAGTTTAATTTTAAATAAAAAAAAGATTATGGCATCGGAAAATTTACTGAGCATAGAGCTCAACGCACAAGAACTACAGCAGATAGACAGGGCATTATCTGACTTGGAGATGGTTACCCAGAACAAATTTATCAATCTAACGCCCGATGAACGCAAAGAATACAGCCGTATAGGGCATAAAACGGAAGACTGGATAGTACGGGTAAAAAACTATATGGAACAATATCCAGAACTGGTGATGAAACATATAGATACGACGGAATTTTATAAAGATTTTGAGGTAAGACAGGCTCTTTTACCGAGGTTAAGAAGACTTAATGCTATTTTCAACAGATTTGAAGACACTGCAATGCTCATCGGGTCTGATTTATACCACAGCGGAATAGTTTTCTATAGAGGAGCGAAGGTGGCAGCACAGACCAATGCTCCTAATGCCCAGACAGTCTATGCTGATCTGCAGAAACAGTTCCCTGGAAGAACCAGCAAGTCCAAAAAAAATGAAGAAAATAATCCTAAAACTGATAACAACACCCCTGAAACAGAAAAATAAGTACAAATAACCAGCAGAGAGGCAGCCAAAACTGCCTCTTTCTTTTTTAAAACTATTCCCGAAGTGAATAAAATTATCTCGGAGATGATTAAAACTATTTCTAAAGAAGATAAAACTATCTTGGAAATAGATAAAACTATCTTGGAGAAGCAAAAAAGAAAGGGAAAGTAAAAACTCTCCCTTTTCTAACTATAAAAATTACATATTATGAATAAGAACACTTATTTCTTCTTGATGATGTTCAGTAAATCGGTCTCTATGGAACCGCTCTGCGTCATTTCTATGATTCTGCCCGCTTCTTTGCCGTATTTTTTCACGATGATGGTAGGCACCCTGCGGATGTTGTAGGGTACATCCTCCCCGTTAGGTGTTTCTATCTTCCTATTTACCGCAATTAGGGTAAGTTTCTCTTCTGGAAACTTCGCTGCATCCAGCACTTTTATCAGTCTTGGAAGTTCGCGGTGGGTATCTCCGCACCAAGTCCCAAAGAAAACGGTGATGTGACAGGTATTTAGGTTGTTTTTTTTCAGTTCTTTCAGCACCTGTGGGTCGTATTCATAGCTGTTGTATTCCTCATCAAACCAAGAGTTGAAAGGCTCCTGTCTCAGTTGGCTTTTAGTCTGTCTTCCCAGCAGCATTTTGCCGTATTTCTCTGTCTCTACGCTTCGGTTATAGATTTCTTTCTCCTTATAGCAGGCTATGGAGGAGCAAAAAGCGAGTAAAACAAGGCTGTATTGTGCTATTTTTTTCATACTGAAAAATTTATAGATGCAAATATACACAAATATACAGAAAAAAGATACATACAGGCGGTATCTTTCTTCTTTTTTGAAGCTAAATTTAGTTTTCTATGATATTTACTTTGATTAGAGGTTCGGATTTTCTGATGAGTTTTAGTGAATCGGCACTTAGATTTCTCAGCAGAAGTTCTTTATCCTGTGCGGAGTATTTTGCAGTAACTTTATTTAGAGACTGCAGGGCACTCATATCTTTTACGCTGCACTGCGAGAGGTCTAAAATTACATGTTTTGGGTCATTTTTGATATCCAAAAGCTGTTCAAAAGAACTTACAGACCCGAAGAACAGCGGTCCATCTAAGAAATAAACCTTTTTGTTTTCGCTAATTTCCGTAGAGGCAGACATTTTATTGGCTTTTTGCCAAGTAAAATTAAGCGCCGAGATGATGATACCTATCAAAACCGCTACGGCAAGGTTGTGCGAAAAGATGGTAACGAAAGTTACGATAACCATTACCCATACATCGGTCTTTGGCATCTTGTTGATGATTTTAAAGCTGGACCATTTGAAGGTTAAAAACGCTACGACCATCATTACCCCTGTAAGGGCAGCCATTGGAATTTTCTCAATAATAGGTGCCGCCACCAAAACAATGAGAATGATAGTCACCGCAGCTACTACTCCTGCGATACGGCTTCTTGCTCCAGCATTTAGATTTACTAAGGTCTGCGCAATCATAGGACAGCCTCCCATCCCGTTGAAAAAGCCGTTCAGGATATTAGATGCTCCTTGTGCTAGAGACTCTCGTGAGCCGTTTCCTTTGGTTTCAGTGATTTCATCCACTAAATTAAGTGTCAAAAGTCCCTCTGTAAGCCCCACCGCAGCCACTACCGCACCATAAGGGAGGATAATCATAAAAGTCTCCCAAGTGAAAGGTATATTTGGGATATGAAAAGGCGGCAGAGAACCGCTGATAGGGGAAATGTCGCCCACGGTTTTGGTCTCAATTCCGAAAATAAGAACTACCGCAAAGACGACAATAATCGCCATGAGAGAGGAAGGCACCGCTTTGGAAATTTTAGGGAAGAAATAGGTAATCAAAATAGTAAGAGCCACCAATCCTGCCATTATAAACATAGGAGTGCCTGTCATCCACTGCATTTCTCCTCCCACATTTACCTGAAACTGCTGCAGCTGGGCAGAAAAAATGATAAATGCAAGTCCATTTACAAATCCATACATCACAGATTCCGGCACGAGGCAGATGTATTTAGCCCATTTGAATATTCCCACCAGAATCTGGATAACTCCCGCCAATGCCACCGCAGCAAAAGCGTATTCTAAGCTGTAGGATTTTATCAAAGCGATGAGCGTAACCACCGTAGCACCAGCCCCGCCGGAGATAAGACCTGGTCTTCCCCCGAACATAGCTGCCACCAGCCCCGCAATGAATGCCGCATAAAGCCCAGAAAGCGGCGGAAAACCAGCCAAAATAGCAAAAGAAAGGGATTCGGGAATCATGGTCATCGCTACAGTGAGGCCAGCTAAGATTTCCACGCGCCAGTTAATCTTCTCATCAAGGTTGAAAAATTGTAATATCTTGTTCATAACATTTAATTTTATAATAAAATGCAAAAATATAGAATCGACGGGAATAAAAAGGACAACAGGAATATGAAAAATCTCATTTACTGATACAAAATTAAATTTATAAGCGCCTCATTGGAAAAATTAAATAAGAAATCTTATCTTTGTCGTTCGTAATAAAATATTATGGCAGAATATAAATTATTATTACCTTCCATGGGAGAAGGTGTGATGGAGGCCACTGTAATAGAATGGCTTTTTAAGGAAGGCGATTTTGTAGCAGAGGATGACAGCATAGTGGAAATCGCTACTGATAAGGTAGATTCTGATGTGCCTACGCCTGTTTCTGGTAAGATTTTGAAGATTTTAGTGCAAAAAAATGGGATTGCCAAAGTAGGTGAACCTATCGCAATATTAGAAATAGAAGGAACTTCCGCAGAGCCTGCAGCCCAGCCTGAACCAGCACCGCAGGAAGAAAACAAAATAGAAGAAAATATAATCCAAGAATTAGAAACCCCTGTCACTTCGGCAGTTTCTACTTCTATCAATGTAGATGGGCTTTATCTTTCGCCTTTGGTAAAATCCATTATTCAAGAAGAAAAAATAACTGAAACAGAGCTGAAGCAGATAAAAGGCAGCGGCTTGGAAGGTAGAATTACCAAAGAGGATATTTTAGGTTTCCTTAGCAATAGAGGAAAAACTCAAGAAACAGCAGCTGTAAGACCTAAAGCACCAGCACCTATTACCAGCGCTCCTGCTCCTGTAATCCCTGTAGCAGATGGAGACGAAATAATAGAAATGGACAGAATGCGGAAGATTATAGCAGAGAATATGCTCCGAAGCAAGCAAGTTTCTCCGCATGTAACTTCTTTCATAGAGAGCGATGTAACGAATATTGTAAACTGGCGTACCAAAAACAAATCTGCCTTTGAGAAAAGGGAGGGCGAAAAACTCACCTACATGCCTATTTTCGTGAGGGCGGTGGTAAAAGCCATCCAAGACTTCCCTATGATAAATGTTTCCATAGATGGAGATAAGATTATCAAGAAAAGAAACATCAATATAGGTATTGCTACGGCTCTTCCAGATGGTAATTTGATAGTTCCTGTTATCAAAAATGCAGACCAGCTCAGCCTGAGCGGACTTGCGAAAGCCATCAATTCATTAGTTCAGAAGGCAAGAGATAAAAAACTATCTCCGCAGGATATCCAAGGGGCTACTTATACCATTTCCAACATAGGAACATTCGGCAATCTGATGGGAACCCCTATCATTCTTCAGCCTCAGGTGGCTATTTTGGCTATTGGTGCTATCGTGAAGAAACCTGCCGTGCTGGAAACACCGCAAGGAGATGTGATAGCCATTAGACAGAAGATGTTCATGTCTCATTCCTACGACCACAGAGTGGTGGATGGCTCACTGGGAGGTGGTTTCCTCAAGCGCGTTCATGATTATTTGGAAGAATTTGATATCAATACTGAAATTTAGAATAAAAAAATCCTTGAATTCACTTTCAGGGATTTATTTTCGTTTTTATTCTTAGAAGAAAAAACATGGCAAAAACTATCAAAAAGCGCCCTAAAACCACTAAAAAGAAAGATAAAAGCAGATACTTTTTTGTAAGTGTGCTTTCGCTATTCTTTGTATTGAGTATTTTGCTGATAGCCCTTCTCAAGAAGAACCAGATATTATACTACTACGCCCTGTATTTCCATAAATATGAACACAAAACCCTGAAAAATACAGCTCAAGAGGAGAAACGAATAGATAAAATCATCCATCTGTATTCCAATAAGACTTTCGGGATGGATATTTCCCACTATCAGAGGCGGGAAGATATCCTTTGGGACAGCCTTACGATTGCTAAAGGCGCCATTCCGCTCCGTTTTATTATTCTTCGTGCCACTATGGGAAATAGCTGTAAGGACAATCATTTTGACCATTTCTGGCAGAAAGCCAAGCAGCACGGCCTTGCAAGAGGGGCTTACCATTTCTACCGTCCCGATGAAGACCCTGTACTTCAAGCGCGGTCTTATTTAGATAAAGTTAAACTCCAAAGTGGTGATTTTCTGCCTGTTTTAGATATAGAAAAACTGCCTCGCAGGAAGTCTAAGGAGCAGTATGTTGCTGATATTAAGACTTGGCTCAGTATCGTGGAGCAGGCCTATGGCAGGAAGCCCATAGTTTATACTTATTATCATTTTTACAAGGACTATCTCCGCGGCAGGTTAGGCGGATACCCACTCTGGCTCGCCAATTACAACGATGTCCCAGCCCCTTCCGATGTAGATGAATGGCAGATGTGGCAGTTTACCGAAAACGGCATTTCCCCAGGGGTAAATGTGAAAGTAGACCTGAACATCTACAACGGCACAGAAACCCAAATGCAGAAACTTCTTTTGGATTAGCAAAAAAAATTTGTTTGTAACTAAAAACTTTTTATATATTTGCATCAGTGTTGTTAGCCCTGATAGGGCGCTCATGGTCATAATAATAAGTTTTTTAATTACTAGCTGCTCGGGTTTTACTCGGGCAGTTTTTGTTTATGTAAATTAATGAAATTTGAGGCAAATAAACTATCTTGAACCTTTGTTATAAGCATTTATCAGTTCTAATGCATTCATTGTACTATCTGGATTCATGAATTTTGGGCGGAGTTTTCTGTATTCTTTCAAAGTAAAATCAGCCTTATAATAAAGCGCAGAATCAACCTGTTTAGATGGTGTATAACTTTCTGAATACGCATAAACAAAATAGCCATTTTTAGAAGAAAAAACTGGAATTTGGAAGAATTTTCTCGGGTATAGTTTTTTGTTTTTATTGGTTTCCTTTGCTGCTTCTACAAAAAAATCAACTGCATAGTCTGGATAGCCAAATAAATATCCATACCCACGGTAGCGGTCATATATTTTAGCATTTTCTATTGTAGAAACTACCAACTCGGGACTAGAACCATGAACTAAACCAAACTGCCCAAAAAAACTTTTTTTATCTTCTAAAACTTTATTCAGCAGACTTAGCCTAACTGCACTGACCTGTATGGACAACTTATCTTCTTTGATTGCTTTATAAGGAATGGCCACAAATTTCACATCAGGAATATTGATTTTATTTAATGTAGTTTGTATTTGTTTTAAACTATCTAAATGCCGTAATTTTTCAGCAGGAACAGCATCTTTTTTTCCACTAATACTATCAGTATTAACAACTGGAAGAGAAAGAATTCTTAAAGAACTCATGGGTTTAATATCAGCTAAAATGGTATATAAAGCCTCGTGGTCTAGACCATACTTTAATATTCTATTGATATATTTTTTTTCCTTATTTGTCAATGGTTCTTGTGCCGATTTTTGTGTTTTGCAAGAAAACATAAATGCACCTATCACTCCTGTGAGTATAAATAATTTGTTATATTTTTTCATAATTTTTAATTATACAATCCGATTGTAAAAGCGAAATAATGATTGTTCAATTTTTTTTCTCTTGCCCTATTAGCTAATATATTTTCATACGAAGTTTTAATGTATAATTGTGATTTAGTTTTCTTGAAAAGGTTAAAATTATATTGCACCTCAACCAAATTGGAAAGATAATTTGTCATATTATACAAATGATTAGGATAAGCTATTTTATCTGCTATAAAATTAGCAGAAAAACTCTTATTATTATATACATAACTTTGGTTTAGATTGATTCTATACGCCCCTGAATAACGCACAGCTAAACTCCCTTTATCGACCGAAAACCACCGTTTTACACCTATATGAGACAGCAAATTAGAAATCCTGTCCTTACTCTGTGTACTTGGATATCTGTCATACAAATCATAAATATCTATTCCCGCCTGAAAATTCCATCTAGTTTCTTTATATTTACTTTTAATAAATAAATTATAATTGATAGAAAACTGATTTATCTCTCGGCTGTGCTTTTTGGAAAAATAAATCACTTTATACTGCTGGGTAATGTTATCAAGGCGCTGAATAAATTCATAATCAGAAACCCACCGATAGCTACCATATAAATCAAAAAAATGGTTTATTTTTTCACTCTCTATACTATAGGCTAACCTTATATCATAATTATGATAAGTATATCTTCCCGCTTTAAATGGCGTAGAAACGCCATCGGTAACATCTTCTTTATGGTTTTTATAACTAAAAATCGCTCTTAATTTATGGTTATTTTTGATATCCAATCCTATACCAACTCCACCACCAAAAGTATTTCCTCTATACATCCTAGATAAACTGGTACTGATGAT
>ERZ772921.2055-NODE-2055-length-11128-cov-5.281315_pt1 | contig 11128 bp, 12 predicted proteins | sample MGYA00512117_ERZ772921 | MGnify/ENA primary metagenome ERZ772921 (study PRJEB29015, sample SAMEA2737944) | human oral metagenome | biome: human oral; feature: human-associated habitat; material: dental | place: China | collected 2150 ... | reverse complement strand
CATGACAATGTCCGAGCAAGCTCGACGTTGTTCATTTGGCTTAACGAAAACGTTCTTCTTGGTTTCTAAAACAGATATTCATCTTTTCCACGGCTTTGCGTAACATGGCAACAGTGCACTATCCGCCCATTAACACGGCACGCACCCCACATGTCAACCTCGCATTTGTGTTTTTTTATGGTATCCTTTGGCAAAGGTACGTTTATTTTTCATAAAATGCAAGATAAAACAAAAGAAAATCTACAAAGTTATGGTCAAACAGAATTGCCTTTGGGAAATTGCCGTTAGAAGAAAGCAAGACATGTATAGCCTGTTATCAACACCCCCACACAGGGGGAAAAGGAGGTACTTCCATTTGCTAACGATGCAACAGCGACTGTCTTAATCCAATTTTGTTTGACCTTCATAATTGACAAAAGCAACAGACAGGCCACACCATCCATAGCAGACAACTTCGAACATGCGGATAGCCATTCCTTCTCCACCACGGACAAGCAGACAGAAAGAATGTAAATTTGTTTCCTAACGATTGTTTTAGCCATTTTCATTTTATGTCTGGCCAAACGCAACTGGTGTGCAAACATCCCTTCGCCCATAGGCCCACACCTTATATATACACACGCGTGTGCGCGCGTGCGCGTAGCATACAATGTTCTTTCGTGCAGCAAGCCAAAGCCTATCACATAAAGCCTTGTTGTCTTAGCACCTTTAAAAGTTCCTCCGACATGGCTTCGTTGGCCGCCTTGGTATAGCGAACATCGGTGTAAACCTGCGCCAAAGTCTCCTTCTTGTTCTCGGCAACAAAGGCCTTGTTAATGGCTAAATCTTCTTTCGCCGCATAAAAGTTGTCTATCTTCGTGGGCGTATAGTCGTGATAAACCTCATCGTGAACAAAGGCAGAAAGCGGAAGTCTGTCGCTCAATGCAGGCTGTTCGTCGGGCCAGCCAAGGGTAAGCGTAGCCACAGGCACCACCAAATGCGGCAGTTCCAGCACGTCTATAATCTGCTGGGCGTTATAAATGGTTGTGCCAAGAAAACAATAACCCAGCCCCTCTTCTTCGGCCAAGCAGCAAAAGGTCTGCGTAAAGAGCAAGGCATCTGTGGCCGCATTCATAAACGACAGAAAGTTGTCGTAGCCAGGATGCGCCTTTCTCTGTTCGGCCCAAAGCGTGGTACGCCTGAAATCGGCACAAATGGTGAGCACCACAGGGGCTTGCGTGGTCATTGGCTGATTGAAATGGGCAGGTGCAAGTCGGCGTTTTTGGCTCGCATCGCGCGTAACCACCACGCTGTACAACTGCAAGTTACCCATTGTTTGTGTACGTGCGGCCTGTTCCAGCAAGCCGTTGAGCAACTGTTCGCTCACGTCGTCGACCTTATATCGGCGTATGGTTGTTCGGTTCTGCAATGATTTCATCATGATTTTATTTGTTGTTTGCCCCACAAAGATAAGGATAAAGTACGGAAAAGCATTCCTTGCGCGCCATAAAAAGGTGTGAAAAACATCGCATCCGCAAATCGTCTAATTCAAAACATCCGCCAACACACATTGTCACCCTACACCGATTTAGCACTTTCAGGTTGTAAACAAAAAGCGCACAATCGGCATACGAAAACTTAACAGAATGTAAATTATCGCGACTTAACGTTAAAAGAAAACTACTAAAATATACTAAAAAATAAATCAACAAAGTGAAAATACATCAGCTTAATAATTAAAAAAGTGCTAAATCACAGAAAAAAGGAACTATAAAAGTAACAAGTTAACAGATAAATGTGTATCTTTGCAGAGCAATATCACTAATACGGCATTTCAGTATAGTTTTCATTAATTGTTACTCTACTATCTATAACAACCAGATGACGGTCTCTTCATCTATCACCAACTAACAGGGGTCTATCAGAGACCACGGGCCCCAAGGGAGGTTAAACCATGAAACTTAAAAGAAAGAGTTATGGTCAGGAAGACTATGAGCTCGACAATGTTTACAACGAAGAAGAACTTTACGGTCAAACAGTAGATTCTTCTATATGGTACACGTAACAAATACGTGTGGATTTTTCATAACAACAGGAACTCGCCCTTAGCATAAGGCATAACAAATGGGGGCGAGACTTCATGAAGGAATAGGAAAAAGGGTCTAAGGCGCGCATCTAATCATGTCACTTTAGACTTTTTTTATGCCCTTGTTTCTCAGCCTGCTCATGCAAGGAAAGGGCGAAAGTCGAATGGTAAACCTAGTTCACCAACCCCCATTGCTAAACGAAACAACCCCCATTGCTAAACGAAACAACACCCATTGCCAAACGAAACAACAACAATTGCTAAACAAAACAACAACAATTGCTAAACGAAACAACAACAATTGCCAAACGAAACAACAACAATTGCTAAACGAAACAACAACCATTGCTAAACGAAACAAATCACTTTACCACAGATGAGAAAAGCCAAAAGCATACTCCGCGCCACACTTGCAGGCCTATGCCTACTTGCCTTAACAGCCTGCACCGCCAGCAAACAAGCCAACAACGACATAGAACAAATTAGCTATCACGAGGCGCGAAACTTCTTTCTGAACCAAGGGCAAGAACTGGCTGTGGGGCAGAGAATAACCAACGACAAAGACTTCGACAAGTATTTCGGCTTGGCTGCATTCATGGGGAAAGGCGGCGAACCCACTCGCGTTGACTTCGCCAACGAGTTTGTACTGCCCATCGTTCTGCCCGAAACCGACCGCGAAACCGACATCACCGCCGTTTCGATAAGCGGCAACGCCTCGGTTATCAACCTCAACTACAAGGTAAAGGTGGGCGAAAAGCGCGATTTCTTTATCCGTCCCCTCATGCTGCTCGTTGTAGACAAGGCATACAGAGATGCGCAGGTGGTGGTAAACCAGTAATAAGGTTTGTAACACACGTCATCAGGATTGTCCGAACACTCCACTTAGGGCATCGGGCAATCCCGATTTTGCTTTAAACGCACATGCGCTAGCACCTGTATCAATAAGGTTTCCTGGTGTAAGCTGCAAGTTTTCAGCCAGCCCGCCCCATCAGTTACCAGGTAAAAGCAGCTTTTAGGCAACACCCAAGCAAACCAAAACTCTAGCCAAACACATTATGGGGCTGTACAAGCATCGACCTCGCGGTTGATAAACAGCAGTTCTTCGTTAGAAAGCGAGAAACTCATTGCAGCAGCATTGCTAATGGCTTGTGTGGCGTTTCGCGCTCCAGCAAGCACCACGCTAATACCCTTTTGCAGCGTAGTCCACCTCAGAACAAGTTGCGCCAACGTCGCCTGTTTCTCTTCTGCAATCGGTTTAAGACGGTTAAGCATCGCTTCAACGCGCTCTAAGTTAAATCGCGAGAAATATTCATTACGATGGTCGTCTGCCTTCAAGCGGCTTCCTTCGAAGTATTTTCCAGTAAGTAAGCCACGCGCCATCGGACTATAAGCTATTATTCCCAAATTATTTTTCAGTGCATAAGGCACAAGTTGCGCCTCAATTCGGCGGTTCAGCATGCTGTAAGGCACCTGGTTACTTGCCAACTGAATACTTTTGGCAGCCTCTTCCAACTGTTCAACGCTGTAATTACACACCGCAGCAGCCCTTATTTTTCCCTGTTTCACCAGCAAGTCCAGTGTTTCCATTGTCTCACTGATGGGCGTTGTACTGTCTGGCCAATGCAGCTGCAGCAAGTCGATATAGTCGGTATCCAATCGTTTAAGGCTCTCTTCCACCTCTTTAAGTATGTTTTCCCTACTCGCATATTTGTAAACACTAACGGTTTTACCATCTTTCAGCGCATCGCTAGTACGTTCGCCACGACCTGCGTTACTACCATCCCACACCAATCCGAACTTTGTTAGCAGCTGCAAACGCGAACGATCGTAGCCCTTAATGGCCTTCCCAATCATCTCCTCGCTCAGCCCGAACCCATAGAAAGGTGCGGTATCGATGCTCGTTATGCCATTATCGATAGATGCGCGAACAGCCGCTATCGAATCAGTCTCTTCATTTCCGCCCCACATTGTGCCTCCAATAGCAAACGAACCGTAGGTGATAACCGACAAGCGGAGGTCTGTTGTTCCTAGTTTTTTATACTCCATAATTGTTTGTTGTTAATTACATGCAAAGGTAACACTTATCAAACATCTCGCTAAACAAATAGCGTTAAATAACACTTGCACAACAACCACGCAAGCCCGATATGGCAAACACACAAAATAGCGGCAAACTTCTCTTTGCAAGAAGTTTGCCGCCAAACATTATACTGTACCTCCCAAAAGCATAGAGAGGCTTTATCTATCGGGCATTACCAATTTAGCTTAATGCTTCCGCCAGCCATCACCCATAGTCCAGGCTGCTTAACGCCGCCCAAATCGTAATAAGGATGAGCCGTAAGGTTATCGCCCTGCACATAAAGCGAATAGTTGGGCGCCGTCCATTGCAGCTTTAAGTCTACCTTGGTATAGGGGTGGTAGCCATTCATTCGTTGCTGCCAACGCATCGCCCAGTGCGCCGAGAGGTGCGAAACGATGTGATGGTCTACCGATGCCGTAAACTTATGGCGCAGGTATTCCAAGGCATAGAGCGACTTATGTATGGGTTGCGTGGTTTCGTGCTGTTGGTGAATGTAGGCATAACCCAACTTAACGGCTGTGAAGGGACTGCCCGCCCACAGCTCTCTTGGCATGAAAGCGAGGTCTACCGATGCCCCCATGTTGTCCAGTTTGCCAATGTTCAGGGCATGATAACGGGTTGATGCAGCCGTTTCGAACACCCAGTCAATCATGTCGCGTCCATTGCTATAAAAGGCGTTCAGTTGCGTTTCGAGGGCCGTTGTGCGATAACGCGCCCCCAGCTTGTAGGTGTTCACGCGTTCGGGGTTAAGGTTCATGTCGCCCACCTGTGCGCGGTTGCTGATGTAGAGGTCGGTATAGGTGGGCAAACGCAAGGCCTTGTTCCACGAGGCATACACCTTCCATTGCACGTTTGGCCGCCAAGAGATGTCTACACCAGGGTAAAACCGCAGGCCGCCAGATAGCCACGTGTTGTGGTTAGCCAGCAAACCGGCCGAGAGCGTAAAGTGTTCCAGCACCACGTTATGTTCTAAAAACAGGCTTGTGTTGGTTCTTTCGCCCCGTCTTTCGTACATTCTGTCGCTGCCATGTATGCTTTTCCATTGGTCAGCAGGCAAGGTTTCGCCATACGCCGTGCTGTAAATCACCTCCTTACGAAGGTCTGCCCCAAGGGCCGTTTTGCCCAGCAGCCAGTTTATCACCGTGTTTAACGACCCGCCAAACACGTCTGTTCGATGATAGTTCTCGCCTTTTGCGGCACCCGTCATGCCGCGTTTCCATTGGTAATGATCCCAGTTGCGCTGCCAATAAATGGTTGGCGAGAGGGTCAGCACGTTGTTGGCCACGGGTCGGATGTTGCTGCCCACCGAGGCGATAAACCTCCGCGTGGCCTCATATTGGTTGTCGCTGGCAATGCCATAGAATGTTCCTGCGCCGTAATCCTTAGAGATAAGGCCGGCTTGCCAAAACAAGTCAACCGCGTTTGCCGCGAAATTGCCTTGGTAATAGCCCTGTCGTTTACGAAAATAAGTGTTGATTGTTCCGCCATCCGACTGCGAATAGCCACCGCTAAGCTGCTGGTTCACGGCCTTCGACACCAAACTAAGGGCAGCACTGCCACCAAATGTGCCAAACGAGCCACCATCGGCCGACAGCCTAACGCCGCTTTGAGCCTCGGTTTTGGTCACGATGTTGATGGCTCCACTAAAAGCCGACGCGCCAAAGACACGTGCCGATGCCCCTTCGAGCACCTCGATGCGGTCGATATCAGAAAGAGAAACGGGAAAATCTGCGGCGTTATGCCCTGTTTGGGGGTTGCTAATGTTCACGCCATTCAACAGAATGGTAATCTGGTCGAACGTTCCGCCGTTGATAGAGATGTCCGTCTGTACACCAAAGCCTCCGCGCTGACGGACATCCACGCCCGAGACTAACTTTAAAACGTCGTTAACACTGGTTGCCGCAGCCCGCTGAATATCGTCGCTGGTGATAACGGCAACAACCTTAGCCGCCTGCAAGGCGGTGAGCGGCGCACGCGAACCAGTTACCACAACCTCGTCTAGCTTCAGCTCCTTGTGCGTAAGGGTGTCTGCTGCCAACGGGGTGCGGGTGCTCACGCCTTCTGCCTTGGCATGCGCCAAGGTTGCAACGCTCAGCGTGCCCACGATAACTTCTTTTCCCAAACACGAGAAAAGCGCATATCCCTTACGAGAAAAATGCGTGAAACGCAGGCTCGCACGCTTGTTGAATAATGATTTGTACATAAAATAATTTGTTATTAAAAACGGTGCAAAGGTAATAAAAAGGCCAGAAACAGAAAAACTTTTTTGCGCGCAGCAAGAAAAAGGGCGGTGTCCAAGGAGTAAGCAACGAGAAACGCAGAACACGTGTACGAAGGCGATGAAAACGGCGCGGAGAAACGACGTGAACGAGGAATAAAAGCAATGAAAGAGGTGGGAAAGGCGAGAAAGAGGAACGCGAATTTGTTAAAAATCATCACATTGTGCGATAAAAGGTTGGTAAAGAGGATGGTTGAACCAATAAAAAGTATTACCTTTGCACCCGCATTTATGCACAAAACCATTTTATAAACAAAAGTTCTATGTATTTAGATCAAGCAAAAAAACAAGAGATCTTTGGACAATACGGGAAGTCTAACTCTGATACTGGTTCTGCTGAGAGCCAGATAGCATTGTTCTCCTACCGTATTTCCCATTTGACGGAACACTTGAAAAAGAACCGTAAAGATTATAACACGGAAAGATCATTGACCATGTTGGTAGGTAAGCGTCGTCGTTTGCTCGACTATCTGTACGACCGCGACATCGAACGCTATCGCGCCATCATCAAGGCTCTTGGTCTGCGTCGCTAAGACGCCAGGCAACAAGGTTGCCTTCGCTTGCGAAAACTTACTCCCCGCAACTGTGGTTCGCCACGTGTTGCGGGGAGTTTTTTTATGCTCTCCCCCTGTGGTTGCCTGTCAAATGGCGCGTCATATTTCGTTGTTTTGTTTAGAAACGAGCTGACCTTATTGTTTCAAACAACAATACACACAAGGTATTTCCTCATCATTCAAACACTAAAACATTAGTTTCCAAAAAGTCTTTGTTCAGCCTTTGTGCAATAACATTTAACCGTCACACTACTAAGATGTAACACTGCAACCTCTTATGTGTAAATAAGAAAGGCTACATAACGTTTTGTAAGCGGCAAGTAAGACGGCAAACGAAGACAAGAAAACACATCTAATCTTGCATAAGGCATGTTCTAAAAATTGCTCGCTAAGGTTCGTTCGCTATTCCTTGTATCGCTCTTCACTGTCTTTTTGCTTTTATCTGGCATCTTTGGCTTACGCTTTCAGTTGCATAGTCCACTATGCTCCTTCAAGAAATAAGCTAAATCTGCTCAGCTAAAAGCTAAAAACACATTAAAGCCAAATTATTAGAACATGCCTTAGCATGATATGAATTTTATCCTGAACATTATTTGTGAGGATTTAATTTTGTATCTTTGTAACTTCTAAAAACATACGAAATGGACTATATTGATATTAACCGAAGTGCTTGGAATGCGCGAATTGAGACACATCTACAATCAAATTTTTATGATTTAGAAGGTTTCAAGCAAGGAAAGAACTCCATTCCCAATTTGGACAAGTCGCTACTGGGAAATGTTCGGGGTAAGAAAGTTCTGCATCTACAATGCCATTTCGGCATGGACACAATATCTCTTGCACGGATGGGGGCAGAGGCAACGGGCATTGATTTCTCTGAAATAGGAATCAATACGGCAAGGACTTTGAACGAAGAACTAGGAAACAATGCTCGATTTGTTTGCTGTAACGTGTACGACACACCTCAAGAACTACACGAAGAATTTGATATCGTATATACATCTTATGGCGTTGTTAACTGGTTAGACAACCTGAACAAGTGGGGAGACGTTGTTTCCCAAATGCTCCGACCTGGTGGCAGGTTCGTCATGGTTGAGTTTCATCCGTTACTGTGGATGCTAGACGAAAACTTTTCTGTAATGAAATACCCTTACTCGCGTAAAGAACCATATTTAACGGACGATGTTTCATATACCGAAAATGGAGCAGATGTGCAGTGCAAAACCATTACGTGGAATTATGGTTTGTCTGACATCGTACAAGGATTACTTCGTAATAACCTACGAATAACCCACTTCGGCGAGCATAACCTTTCTCCCTACAATTTGTTTGGCAACATGAAAGAAGAGCATGGATTGTTCGGTATTGAGGGTAAAGAACACCTTTTCCCTCTTTTGTTTTCTCTTGTCGCCTCAAAGGAATAAAGGCAAGCAACGCAAACAACGCGCATTTTCTCCCCCCTCAGTCTGCATTCCGCTCTTTCCACAAAGGCAGTACGCAGCCGATAAGAAAGCCGGTGAGCAGGCCAACAGCATGTATGGTAAGGCTTATGCCAACCCTAAAACTGCTCAATATGCTTAGGGCAACCAGTCCCAAGGCGATATAGAAGGCTGTTTTGTGGCGTTGAAACACGCTGGTGTCCAGCAAAGCGTAACCAATAAACGCACCATAAAAGCCCAAAACGCCACCCGATGCGCCAAGGAAAACATAACTATTGGTGACCGAACAGACCAAACTGCCCACCACGCCACAAGTAATAAACACCGCTACCACCTTTCCGGGCGACATTATCTCTAACAAGAACATCGCTCCATAGACATACGATGCAGCGTTACTCATGAGGTGTATCACGTCGGCATGGGCAAAAACATTGGTGATAAGCCGCCAAAATTCGCCGTCAACATATATGCTTTCTCGCTGTCCCCCACCCCATTCCAGGCAGTCTTGGGCAGTGGTGAAAAACGGATTGACACCACCTAAGACCATTACCACGAAATAAACGAAACACACCACCAAGGGAATGGCAGCGGGATATTGCGTTTTATAGTTCTTAAACGAGAAGTCGATGCTACCTGCCGTCTGCTTAACATACAGCATAGGCTTTACGTATGGCATGTGCTTAGGTGGCTCTATGGGCAAAGTTACAGGCTGTTCGCCCGCTTGCCCACCTGCAATGCGGTGCTCTTCATTGGTCATATTGCGTCTATTCTGGATAAATAAGGTTTTCTTCTTTCATGTTATTCAACACTTCGTCCACATACTTGCGCGCCTCGCGGCGAGCCGCAGGCAGGTCGTGTAGCAAGTAGTTGCCGCAGTCTTTGGCGGCAGCACCGGGCACTTCGCCCTCAAAATTAGCCACAAACTCAAACGTGCGGCGCATCAAGTCAACAATGTCGGCCGACTGCAAGTCGCCTTTCATCAGCAGATAGTTGCCCGTAAGGCATCCCATAGGCCCCCAATACAACACGCGGTCTTTCCATTCGGGGTCGTTACGCAGAAAGGTGGCGGCCAAATGCTCCATCGTATGGATGGCACCCTGCTCCAAAATGGGTTCGCGGTTGGGTTCTTTCATGCGGACGTCGAAGGTGGTAACAACATCGTTTCCAACGTTGTCTTTACGACTTACATATATGCCACGTTTCAGTTTGTTGTGGTCGATGGTAAAACTAGGTATCTTCTCCATTTTGTTTTGTTGTTTAAAGGGTGATGCTGGGCAACCGCTGGGTTGTCCTTTATAATATGGTGTAAAGTTGTTTTGTTGCCAAGCTGCTCGCACTTAGCCTGTAAAGGCACGGCAAGGGGCTAAAGGCTCTTCACGAATTGGCTAACCACAGCGAACGAACCATTTGCCATTCGTTCCCAAAAGTCGAAATACTGTGCCGCCTTTTCGTCTTTTAGCGGTACGTCGCTGATGATGCGGAAACTAACGAACGGCGTTTGATAGCGGTAACAGGTGTGGGCAATCGAGCAGCTTTCCATGTCAACCGCCTTAGCTTTGGGAAAGTGTTCGAGTATGCTACGCATCTTTTCCTTACTGTCAACAAACCAATCTCCGCTAACAATAAGTCCGCCATGAATGGGCGTTTCGCCTTTGAGCGAAAGCGCGCGACTAACCATATCTGTTGCGGCATCAAAGCATGGGGGCAAGCCAGGCAGCTGTCCGTAGGCCACATCTTTGCCGCAATACAGGTCGTGATAGGCATAATGCGTGCCCACCACCACTTCTAAGGGGTTCATTTCCACATCGGCACCACCAGCAACACCCGTAGAAATCACCAATTGGGGCGCGTAACGGGTAATCGTTTCAACCGCCCCGATGGTGCTGTTCACCTTTCCGATACCGCATTGCAGCAAAACAAGTTCGTTCGTTCCGATGCTCCCCATAACGAAAGTAAGGTTGCGATGCGTTTCTACCTTTTCGTTTTCGAGCAACGAACGGAGTTGAACAAACTCCTTATCCATTGCCACGATAAGTGCTATTTTCATTTTTCCTTGTGTTGTTTCCTTATATTAAAGAGGTGTATGGGCATGGCCAAGCATCCGTCTTTGCAACGTATCGCCTTTGGGCGAACGTTTCTGCATGCCTCAACATCTGCAAAGTTACGATAAAAAAACGAAGAATGCGCACGATAAAGTCGTCTTGACTTTTAATATTTCTATAAATTGAGCGGAGTTTTTGTCTTTGTGCAGTAAAACCAAGACAAACACGCTGCTCATGTGCGATGTACTGGACAAAGACACGATAAAATCTGAATTTCTGCCCCATTGGTCTGTATCGAAACGTGGTTGTGTATCAAAAACAACCTGGCGGAAGTCATTCAACACATTCTCTACAAGCTCAAAAACGGCTATCAGTGGCAGATTGTTTCTGCATTTCCATGATGTTGTTTCCGTTGGCCGTGAGCAGCATGGCCTGCAAACGCTCGCTCAGGCAGTAGTAAGCGTACGTGTTTTCTGTGCCGTTGCCCACGCACTTGTGTGCGGCACAATCGCGTTTGTCTAGTTTTCAGTAAGAAATTTAACATTATGAGTGCCCTTTTTGTTCACCAATCGCTCACTCGGCCGCAAATATTCGATTCTCGCGAAGGTTCGTTTTGATGCAAAAAGGGGGTAGCATGTGAATGCTGCAAAATGAATTTATATTCCAACGG
>ERZ772921.2052-NODE-2052-length-11135-cov-17.869495_pt1 | contig 11135 bp, 7 predicted proteins | sample MGYA00512117_ERZ772921 | MGnify/ENA primary metagenome ERZ772921 (study PRJEB29015, sample SAMEA2737944) | human oral metagenome | biome: human oral; feature: human-associated habitat; material: dental | place: China | collected 2150 ... | reverse complement strand
ACAGAGCCTGCGCCCGCCTGTTTCAGCACGGCGGCGCAGGCAGTCAGCGTCGCCCCCGTCGTCAGGATGTCGTCGAGCAGCACGATGCTTTTCCCCTCGATTTCTCCCGCGCCGCCTTTCCCCGCCTCGGCGAGGGAGAACGCGCCGCGCACGTTGTCCGTCCGCTCCCTCTCGCCGAGTCCGTACTGCGGCACGGTCGAGCGCGTCCGCTGAAGCAAGGGGCGTGCGGGGATGCCCTTCGCCTTGAGCCAAGCGGCGAAGATCAGCTCGGCCTGATTGAAGCCGCGCTCCTTCTCGCGTGCTTCATGGAGCGGCACATAGACGGCAAGGTCGGCGGCGAGAAATTGCTCCGGCAGTTTCGCCGCCGCCAGAGCCGCGTGGATATAGGGCAGGACGCCGCGCCGGCCGCGATACTTGAGGTCGCGAACAAGCGTGCCGAGCGTGCCGCCGTAGAAGCCGACCGCCCAAGCATCATCGAGCGCAGCGAGCGCTTCTGCCGAAAGTGCGAGGCGATGCGGTCGCACCGTGCGCGAAAGACAAGCCGCACACCAGCCGCCGCGCCTCTCGCAGTAAGCGCCGCAGGCTGGGCAGCGCGCGGGAAAGACGACGGAAGATACAGCGTCCGCCAAGGCGGCGAGCCATGCCGCGCCCCTCACGAGAGCAGCGGACTCTCGCCGCCCGCGCCCGCAAGCCTCTCGGCGAGCAATGTGTAGCGCCTGCGCGTCTTGTCGTTCGATACCGCCGTGAAGACAGCCGCCTTCGAGCCGAGCAGCACGACCTTTTTCTTCGCACGCGTCACCGCCGTATAGAGGAGGTTGCGCTGCAGCATGATGTGATGCGCGGCGACGAGCGGCAGCACGATCACGGGGTACTCGCTGCCCTGGCTCTTGTGCACGCTCATGGCGTAGGCGAGCGTGAGCATCATGAGTTCGTTCGGCTCGTAGTCCGCCGTCAGTTCCTCGGAATAGCGCACCTTGACGCCGTCCGCCGACACCTCGCGGATGAAGCCGATGTCGCCGTTGAACACGCCCTTCGTGTAGTCGTTCTTCGTCTGCATGACCTTGTCGCCGACACGGAACGTGAGCGTGCTGTTACGAAACTCCGCCTTTTCGGGCGCGGGCGGGTTGAGCGCCGCCTGCAAGAGGCGGTTCAGATTGTCGACGCCGCACGGCGTGCGGTGCATGGGCGACAGTACCTGCACCGCTTCCAGAGCGGAAAACCCCTCGCGCGGCAGTTCCTCGCGGCACAGCGCGACGATGCGCCGCGCCGCCGTCTCCTCGTCGGGCATCTCCAGGAACTCGAAATCGCCGCCCGCAGTGAACTGCGGCATGCGCCCGCGATTGATCGCGTGCGCGTTCAGGACGATCGTTCCCTCGCCGCTCTGGCGAAAGACTTCCTTCAAGCGCACGCTCGGCACAGCGCCCGAGCGCAGGATGTCCTTGAGGACCGAGCCTGGGCCGACAGCAGGAAGCTGGTCGACATCGCCGACGAATATGACGCGTGCGCCCTCGGGCACGGCTTCAAGGAAATGCTCCATGAGCACGATGTCCATCATCGACACCTCGTCGAGGATGATGGCGTCGGCGTCCAGGTGCTCGAGGACGGACGCCCGGCAGTACACGCCCAGGTCGATGGTGCGGCCGTCGGAGGAGGTGAGGGTGTCGGTGACGCCCTCGTAGGGGCCGGCCACGACCGCGGTGATGTAGGTGGACATCTTCTCCGTGGTCGCGAAGCGGTAGGTCCAGGAATCGCCGTCCTCCTCGGGGGAGGGGGTCGGGGCGTTGGAGAACACCTTCCAGCCCTTGGGGGCCTTGACGGTCAGGGTGAAGGTGGACTTCAGGTCCGGCTGCTCGAAGGTCGTGTAGACGCGGCGGGCGTCGGGGACCTCGAACTGGGAGTACGTGTAGGCCTTGCCGTCGGCGGGGTCGACGAAGCGGTGCAGGCCCTCGCCGGTGTGCATGTACTGGCAGTCGGCGTCGACCTCGAGGACGTTGTGCTCGGCCAGGTCGTCCAGGCTGATGCGCGAGTCCTGGTGGTGGGCGCCCGGGTCCAAGTCGCGGTCGTTGAGCTTGATGGAACGCACATTGGTGGAGACCAGGTCCGCGAAGGCCGCGCCGCCGGGGGCGGCGGTGAACTCGACGCGGGTGCGCGAGCCGAAGTCGGTGTCGCCCCGGGTGAGGTCGAGCTCGATGTCGTAGCGGGTGACCTCGCTGATGACTCCGGCGCGTGCGAGCGCCTCGTCGCGGGTCAGGTTAAGGCCTGGCATTGTTCGCCTTCCGTTGGTCGAATATGACGCGTTTCGTGCGTGCGCTTGTCTAATACTGACACGCGTTCGTCTGATTGTGCGACTGGATGCCCGCGTTGCGGGAGACCGTCATTTGAGCAATATCACCAGATACGGACCCGCTCGGAGGGGTCCAGCCACATGCCGTCGCCCTCGGCGACGCCGTAGGCGGCGGCGAACTCGTCGAAGTTCTTCAGCACCTGGTTGCAGCGGAACTCGGCGGGGGAGTGCGGGTCCACCGCCAGCATCTGGCGGGCGAAGCGGGGGCGCGCCGCTGTGCGCCACACGCGGGCCCACGACTGGAAGAACCTCTCGGGCCCGCTGAGCCCGTCGACGGCGGGCGCGGTGGCGGGCGTCAGCCCCCGCTCCGCCAGGGCGGCCGCCCACGCCTTCCACGCGATCGTGAGGCCGCCGAGGTCGCCGATGTTCTCCCCGATGGTCAGGGCGCCGTTGACGTGGGGCGCGCCGGTGCCCCCGGCGCCGTCGGGCCGCTCCGCCCCGTCCGCGCCCCCCGCCTCGTCCGGGGTGTGTGCGCCGGGCAGCAGATCCGCGGGCGTGAGCGCGTTGTACTGGTCGATGAGGGCGCGTGTGCGCTCTTCGAAGCGCTCCCTGTCCTGGTCCGTCCACCAGTTCTCCAGGTTCCCCCTCTCGTCGAAACGGGACCCCTGGTCGTCGAAGCCGTGCCCGATCTCGTGCCCGATGACGGCGCCGATGGCGCCGAAGTTGACGGCGTCGTCGGCGCCGGGGTCGAAGAAGGGGGGCTGGAGGATGGCCGCTGGGAAGACGATCTCGTTCTGCGTCGGGTTGTAGTAGGCGTTGACCGTCTGCGGGGTCATGTACCAGCGGTCGCGGTCCACGGGGGTGCCCAGCCGCGCCCATTCCCGCTCGGTCTCGTGGGAGGCGGCGGCCCGCAGGTTGTCGACCAGGGGGGCGCCGGGGTCGATGTCCAGGCCCGAGTAGTCCTTCCACTTGGGCGGGTAGCCGATCTTCGGGTTGAAGGTGGCCAGCTTGTCCAGGGCGCGGCCCTTGGTGGCGTCCCCCATCCAGTCGAGGGCGCGGATGGAGCGCCCGTAGGCGTCCAGCAGGCGGGCGACCAGGTCGTCCATGCGCTCCTTCGAGGCGGGCGGGAAGTGGCGGGCGACCCACGCGCGGCCCATCGCCTCGCCCAGGCACGACTCGATGAGGCCGAGGGCCCGCTTCCAGCGGGGGCGCAGTTGCTCGGTCCCGGCCAGGGTGCGGCCGTGGAAGTCGAAGTTCTCCTCCACGAAGGCGGAGGAGAGCACGGGCGCGCGCGCGTCGATCACCGAGGCGGCGGCCCACTCCTTGAGGGTGCCCAGGTCGGTGTCCGCCCACAGGGCGCAGGCGCCGCGCAGGAACTCGGGCTGGTCGACGTTGACGACCAGGGAAGCGGTGGGCAGGCGCACCCCGTCGGCCCAGCCCCGCCAGTCGAAACCGGGGTTGGCGGCGACCAGGTCCTCCCAGGGGGTGGGGTTGTCCGAGAGCCGGGGGTCGCGGTCGGACACGGAGTCGCGGTGGTGGGCGGCCAGGGCCGTTTCGAAGGCCATGATCCGCCCGGCGGCGCCCTCGGGGTCCGGGGCGCCCGCCAGTTCGAGCATGCGCGCCGTGTGGGCGACGTAGGCGCGGCGGACCGGCTCGTAGTCGTCCTCCCGGTAGTACGCCTCGTCGGGCAATCCGAGGCCGGATTGGACCAGGGAGACCATGTATTGGGAGGAGTCGTGGGGATTGGTGCCCACGTAGGCGCTGACGAGGCCCCCCGCGCCCTCGCGCATGAGGCGGCCCGTCAGGGCGGCCAGGTCCGCGCGCGTGGCCGCTTGGGCGATGGCCTCCAGGTCGGGGGCGATCGGCGAGGCGCCGGCGGCCTCGATGGCCCCCTCGTCGAGGAACTGGTTCCACAGGGTCGCGATCCTCCCGGCGTCGGGGTCGTCGAGGGCCCCGGCGGCCGCCGCCTCGGCGATGGCGCGGCAGTGCGCCTCGGACTGGTCGCGCAGTGCGTGGAAGGCGCCGTCGATGGGCCTGTCGGCCGGGATCTTGTGGCGGGCGAGCCAGCCGCCGTTGACGTGCCGGTAGAAGTCGTCCTGGGGGCGCACGGAGGGGTCGGCGTTGGCAGCCTCGCCGGAGCGGTCGCGGATGTCGTGGTCCATGACCCCACTCTAGGTGCTCGTGACCCGCGCCGCGCCGGTGCGGGGAGGCCGGGGCGGGGGTGTTCGCGGGCCGTGAAATCGAATTATGGCATGGCCGTTCGTCGTAAATGCGCCGTCGGGGTGCTCCCCGTCCCAAGGAGTGGGGGCGCCTGGGCCCCGGAATACCTGCACATCTGTGCAATGTGGGTGAACGATTCGTTCAAAACGGTCCTGGAGGTGCAATATTGTGGGCAAAACCGAGGCGTCGGTGCCTCGTATTCACACCTGAAGGGAACGAACGGTGAGGACCATTCACACTGACGTCGTCGTCATCGGCGGCGGCTCCACCGGTGCGGGCGTCGTTCGCGATGTCGCAATGCGCGGGTTCTCGGCGGTCCTGGTGGACCGGGCGGACATCGCCCAGGGCACCTCCGGCCGCTTCCACGGCCTGCTGCACTCGGGCGGGCGCTACATCGCCTCCGACCCCGAGTCGGCCACCGAGTGCGCCGAGGAGAACGCCATCGTCAAACGGATCAACGCCAACGCCGTCGAGGCCACGGGCGGCCTCTTCGTCACCACGGCCCAGGACGAGGAGGACTACGCCGACCAGTTCCTCGCACGCGCCTCGGCGGCCAGAGTGCCCGCCCGCGAGATCACCGTCTCGGAGGCGCTGGCGCGCGAGCCCCGCCTGGACCCGCGCATCAAACGGGCCTTCGAGGTCGAGGACGGCACGGTCGACGGCTGGCAGATGGTCTGGGGCGCCATCCGCTCCGCCGAGGCGTACGGCGCGAAGATCCTCACCTACCACAGGGTCGTCTCCATCGACCGCGAGGGCGATCGCGTCAGCGCCGTTGTCGTCCACGACGAGAGGGGCGGGGAGGACCTGCGCGTCGAATGCGGTTTCGTCGTCAACTGCGGCGGGCCGTGGGCCGGCCAGATCGCCGCCATGGGGGACTGCCACGGCGTGGACGTGGTGCCCGGCGCGGGCATCATGATCGCAATGAACCACCGGCTCACTGGCACCGTCCTCAACCGCTGCGTGTGGCCCGAGGACGGGGACATCCTGGTGCCCGACCACACGGTGTGCATCATCGGCACCACGGACATCAAGGCCGAGGATCCCGACCGCCTTGCCATCACCGCCGACGAGGTCCAGCAGATGCTCGACTCCGGTGAGGCCTTGGTCCCCGGTTTCCGCCGCTCCCGCGCCCTGCACGCGTGGGCGGGGGCGCGCCCCCTCATCAAGGACTCGCGCGTCGCCGCCACCGACACCCGCCACATGGCGCGCGGCATGAGCGTCATCGACCACCACAGCCGCGACGGCGTCTACGGGATGCTCACCATCGCGGGCGGCAAGCTCACCACCTACCGGCTCATGGCCGAGCGCGTCGTCGACATCATGTGCTCCGAGATGGGCGAGCAGCGGCCCTGCAAGACCGCGGGCGAGGCCGTTCCCCCCGCCGAGGACGGCAGACTCTACACCATCGGCCACCGCCTCGACAACGTCGAGTCCCGCAACGACGGGCCCTCCCACGAGCAGATCATCTGCGAGTGCGAGATGGCCACGCGCGCCATGCTCGAGAGGGTCATGGACACCCTGCCCAAGAGCCAGCTCGACGACGTGCGCCGCCAGATGCGCCTGGGCATGGGGCCCTGCCAGGGCGGGTTCTGCTCCCAGCGGGCAGCCGGAATCGCCCACGAGCGCGGCGACATCGACGCCGAGCGCGCCAACGGGCTGCTGCGCCTCTTCCTTAAGAACCGGTGGATCGGCCTATGGCCCATCCTCTACGGCAAACAGGTGCGCCAGGCGGCGCTGGACAACTGGATCCACGAGGGCACGCTCGACGTCGAGCACCTGCCCGTCCCGGTCGAGGAGGTCGTGCGATGAGGGACGCAGTCGTCATAGGGGCGGGCATCGCAGGGCTCGCCGCCGCCATCCGCCTCGTCCGCTCGGGCGCCTCGGTGACCCTGGTCGCCAAGGGAGTGGGCGGCCTGCAACTGGGCACGGGGACCATCGACGTCCTCGGCTACTCCCCGGAGCGCGTCGAGCGCCCCCTGGAGGCGATAGGCCCCCACGTGGCCTCGCGCGAGAGCCACCCCTACTCCCACTTCACCCCCGGGTTCGTGGGGGAGGCCGTCAACTGGCTGCGCGACACCGCGGGCCCGTCCCTGCTGGTGGGGGATGCCTCGCGCAACGTCGCCATACCGACGGGCGTGGGGGCGCTGCGCCCCACGAGCCTGTACCAGCCGTCCATGGCGGCGGGCGTGCCCGCCCCCGGCGCCTCCTACGCGATCGTCGGGCTGAAGCGCTTCAAGGACTTCTACCCGGCGCTGGTGGCCGAGAACCTCTCCCGCCAGAGGGGCCCCGACGGCCAGCGCCTGCAGGCGCGCGCCATCAGCGTCGACTTCGAGGTGCGGGCCGGGGAGGCGGACTCCACGGGCACCAACCACGCGCGCGCCCTCGACGAGGCGGACGCCCGCCAGCGCCTCGCCGACGCCATCGGACCGCTCCTGTCGGCCGGGGAGGCCGTCGGACTGCCGGCCGTCCTGGGCCTGGCCGACCCCGGCGCCGCCGCCGACCTGGCCGAGCGCCTGGGGCACGGGGTCTTCGAGATCCCCGTGCAGCCCCCGTCGGTGCCGGGCATGCGCCTGAACACCGCGCTCAGCGAGATCGTCAAGTACGAGGGGCGCCTCATCATGGGCTCCGCGGTCACCGGCTTCAAGCGCCGGGCGGGCAGGATCGTCTCCGTCGACATCTCCACCGCGGGCAGGCCCACCACCATCGAGGCGGGCGCCTTCGTCCTGGCGGCCGGGGGCTTCGAATCCGGTGCCCTCGCCGTCGACTCCCACGGCCAGGTGTCGGAGACCGTCTTCGGCCTGCCGGTCATGGGCGCGCAGGGCCAGCTCCTGCACGCCGACTTCTGGGGCGAGGACCAGCCCCTGTTCCTGGCCGGGATCGCGGTCGACGACCAGATGCGCCCCGTCGGCCCCGACGGGAGCGCCGTTTACAGCAACCTCCACGCGGTCGGCGGCAACCTGGCCGGCGCCACCCGGTGGAGGGAGAAGAGCGGGGAGGGCATCGCCCTCGCCAGCGCGGTGCGCGCCGCGGACACGATTGTGGAGGGACTGCGATGAGTGCGGCAACGACGAAAGGGATCGCCGGGATGTTCCCCGCCTTCAACGGGGGGCTGTCCTCGACGGGCGTCGAGGAGGAGGACGTCATCAGCCTCGGCGACGGCACCGTCGGGGGCCTGCGCGGCAGCCTCGACGCGTGCGTGAAGTGCACGATCTGCGAGACGAACTGCCCCGTCATGCGGGTCACCGACCTGTTCGGAGGGCCCAAGTACTCCGGCCCGCAGGCCGAGCGCTTCCGCCAGAAGGGGCAGATCGTCGACAAGTCCATCGACTACTGCTCCTCGTGCGGCACCTGCTCCCTGGTGTGCCCGCAGGGCGTGAAGGTCACGGAGATCATCCACCACCGGCGCACCGACATGAAGAGGGCCGTGGGGATCCCCGTGCGGGACCGCCTCATCGGGCGCACCTCCCTGATCGGCACAATGATGACGCCGGTGGCGCCCATCGCGAACTGGGCGCTCGACGTCAAACCGATCCGCATGGTCATGGAGAAGGTCATCGGCGTCCACCGCTCCGCCCCGATGCCCCGCGCCTACGGGCGCACCTTCGAGGGGTGGTTCAAGAAACACAAGCCCCTGCCGTCGTCGGGCAAGCGCGGCCAGGTCATCTTCTTCCACGGGTGCGCGGGCCAGTACTTCGAGGTGGAGACCTCCATCCACTCCGTCCTGGTCCTGGAGCACCTGGGCTACGAGGTGCTGGTCCCCAAGCACGGGTGCTGCGGCTTGGCGCTGCAGTCCAACGGGCTCTACTCGGACGCCCGCAAGTACGTGTCGCGCCTGACCGACGACCTGCGCAAGGTGAACCGGGACGCCCCGATCGTCTCCGCCTCCGGCTCGTGCGCCGGGATGCTGCGCCACGAGGCGCACGACATCCTGGAGATGGACACCCCCGAGCTGGAGGACGTGGGCAGCAGGACCTGGGACATCTGCGAGTTCCTGCTCGACCTGCACGACCGGGGGGAGCTGGACACGGACTTCCAGCGCATCGACATCACCATCCCCTACCACGCGCCCTGCCAGCTCAAGTCTCAGGGGCTGGGGCTGCCCGCCATGGAGGTCATGGGCCTCATCCCCGGGGTGAAGGTCGTCGAGTCCCAGCAGCCGTGCTGCGGCATCGCCGGCACCTACGGCATGAAGAAGGAGAAGTACGCCATCGCCCAGGCCGTGGGCGCCCCCGTCTTCGACTTCATCAAGCAGGTGAACGCCGAGCTGGCGGCGTGCGACACGGAGACGTGCCGTTGGCAACTGCGCACCGCGACCGGCGCGAACGTCGTCCACCCGATCTGGCTGATCCACAAGGCCTACGGCCTGCCCAACGGCTGAGGCGCGCACTCGGGCGTTCGCCCCCGGGCGCCGCGGGCTTTCCGGCCCCAGCGCCCGGGGATACACTTGCGCCATGAGCACTCCGCGCCGCGCCGTCGTCACAGGGGCCTCCACCGGGATCGGGGAGGCCACCGCCCGCATGCTGGTGGACCACGGGTGGGGGGTCGTCGCCGTCGCCCGCCGCCGCGAGCGCCTCAAGGCCCTCGCCGACCAGATCGGCTGCGAGTACTGGGCGGCCGACCTCACCGACGAGGCGCAGGTGGAGGGCATGGCCTTCCACGTCCTGGAGGGCGGGCCGGTGGACGCGCTGGTCAACAACGCGGGCGGCGCCATCGGCGTCGACCACGTGGCGCAGGCGGACGCGGGCAGGTGGAGCGCCATGTTCGACCGCAACGTCCTCACCGCCCTGCACTGCACGCGCGCCTTCCTGCCGGCGATGCGCAAGAGGGGAGGGGACCTGGTGTTCCTCACCTCGACCGCCGCGCACGACACCTACCCGGGGGGCGGCGGCTATGTGGCCGCCAAGCACGCCGAGCGCGTCATCGCCAACACCCTGCGCCAGGAACTGGTGGGCGAGCCCGTCCGCGTCATCGAGATCGCCCCGGGCATGGTGCGCACTGAGGAGTTCTCCCTCAACCGGCTCGGCTCCCGCGAGGCCGCGGACCGCGTGTACGCGGGCGTCGCCGAGCCGCTGGTGGCCGCCGACGTCGCCGAGGCGATCGTGTGGGCCCTGGAGCGCCCCCGCCACGTGAACATCGACTCGATGATCGTGCGCCCTGTGGCGCAGGCGACGAACACGGTGGTCGCCCGCAGCGGGGACGGGGAGCAGCGGTGAGCGCCCTCGCGTGGGCCGCGGGCGCAGTCATGGCGGCCTTCGCCATCGACCGGGCAGCGTGCGCGCCCCCGCGGGGCAAACCCGCGCCCCCGTCATACGCATCGAGATCGCGGCGCGCCGAACACCGCGTTATAAGGAGTATTCGGCACTAGGTGTTCTGTGATACGCGGGCACGGCGTACAATGGAACGGGCGACATGGGGAGGCTTATGATGGGCGTGTCGATCGCAATATGCGGCCTGGCCCTCATGGGTGTGTCGATTTTGTTTTTCTTCTTATTCCGTAGGGCGCGCGTCGGCGCATTGCCATTGAACCACGCTACCGGCCTGCGGACCAAGGCCATCATGAGTTCGACGGACGTGTGGACAGCCGTTCACCGAAAGTACGCCTGGGTGCTCATGGCGCCTGGAGCCGGTTTTTTCCTGGCTGGACTGTGGCTCGTTTCAGCCGCTGCCATTCCAGCGCTTTCACCGGTTGTTATGCCCGTGTTCTGCGCCCTGTTCGGCACAATGCTGGTCGTCCTGGTCATCGGCGGCATCAGTGCCGACAAGTACGCCCGTTCGATCCGATCACAAGGAGACACACCGTGATCGCGAGAGCGCAAGCCGCCAAGGTCTCCGAGCCGTAGTCGGCGTCGCGCGGCTCCTGCTCGTACATCCACGCCCCCTCGGGAGCGGGCGCCCGGGTGCGCACACAAGGGCGGAATCGTGCCGTTGTGTGCGGAGCGTGTTCTGTAAACCAGCACCCTTGTGTGCGCAATCCGGCGGTGCGCCCGACCCCGCGGACGCACCGGGCCACGGGCCCGTTTTCCAAGGCACAACGCCGCCGGAGGCGCCGCAACAGCCCCTTGTGCTCGCAGCACGGGCGGGGCGGGCACCGGGGCCGGCGGTCTCACCGCTCCTCGAAGACGAACTCCTGGTCGGGGGCGTCCACGGCCTCGACGCTGTCCGCCTCCAGCGCCAGCGCCTTGCCGCCGCGGGAGTGGAGGCGCCCGTGGACCCGCACCCACTGGTCCGGCTCCACCTGCGTGCCGGCCGGGGCCTCGACCGCGAACCCCAGGGCGTAGGCGTCGGCGGCGCAGCACCAGATCGTCATGCGCGCCAGGGCGAAGGAATCGGTGGCCGCCAGCCGTGGCAGGCCCTGCTGCGAGGCGGCGGTCTGCGGCGCCACGACGAAACCGGTGACGGTGATCTCCCGGCCCTCGTAGGCGGCGCCGTTGGCCGACAACTCGCGCAGCGTCGAGTAGAAGGTCTGCGTCGTCACGTCCAAGGGCGGGCCCGACGAGGCGGTCCCAGCGCGCCCGGCGGCGCTCGCGGAGGAGGCGGGGGCGGGCGCGTGGGATCCGGTCCCGGCGGTGGGGGAGGAGGTCGGACTGCCGCCGCCCGGGCCTGCGGATTGCGCGGCAGCGGCGCCCGCCTC
>ERZ772921.2051-NODE-2051-length-11138-cov-4.850762_pt1 | contig 11138 bp, 6 predicted proteins | sample MGYA00512117_ERZ772921 | MGnify/ENA primary metagenome ERZ772921 (study PRJEB29015, sample SAMEA2737944) | human oral metagenome | biome: human oral; feature: human-associated habitat; material: dental | place: China | collected 2150 ... | reverse complement strand
GTCACGGCTAAGAACTACGACAACGGCGATATGACTTCGCCCCAGCTCCCCGTGGTCGTCATCCAGCAGATAGCGCCCGTCAAGGCGATGATCGGCGTCTCGGAGCAATACTATTCGCTCCTGAAGAAGGGGATGACGGTATCCCTCACTGTCGATGCCCTCGGCGCTGAGAGCTTCTCAGGACAGATCGCTAATATCTATCCCACCCTTGACCCCATCACCCACACGGTCTCTGCAGATGTCGAGGTGGCTAACAAGGAACTGAAGCTTCGCCCAGGGATGTACGCTCGGGTGCATATCGACTTTGGCGCTAAGGAAGTGCTGACGATCCCTGACAAGGCGGTCGTTCGCCAGCCCGGTAGTGGTGCCCGCTATGTCTACCTCTTCTCAGGGGGCAAGGCGGTCTATCGCTCTGTAGAGCTCGGCGCACAGCAGGGCGACCGCTATGAGATCCTCAGCGGTCTCGAGGTAGGCGACCAGGTCATCACCTCGGCTCCCTCTAATCTCAAGAATGGGCTTCCAGTGAAGACCCGCAAGTAAACGCCTTCTCTCGCTATGAGCATCTACGAAACATCCGTCCGCAAGCCGATCACCACGGCACTGATCTACGTGGCGATAGCTGTGCTCGGACTCTTCGCCCTGTCTCGCTTGGCCATCGAGCTGATGCCCAAGACGGATACGACACGGGTCATGGTCGTCACCTCTTACCCAGGAGCGAGTGCGGCAGATATCGAGACTAATGTCTCCAAGCCCCTGGAGAATAGTCTCAATGGGATCGACAAGCTTAAGCATATCAGTACGAAGAGCCAGGACAACGCTTCGATCGTCACGCTGGAATTCCGTGCTGGTACTCCTATCGCCGATGCGATGAACGATATCCGTGATAAGCTGGATGCGATCACGGACTTCCTCCCATCCGGTGTGAAGAAGCCAGCGATCTTCAAGTTCGATACGAGTAACATCCCCGTAGCGATCCTTTCGGTCGAATCCGAGGAGAGCGCACGAGGTCTAGCGAAGATCCTGGAGGATAAGGTCAGTAATCCCCTCCAGCGAGTCGACGGGGTCGGTACCATCAATGTCGTAGGGGCTTCGAAGCGTGTCATCCAGGTCTACTGCGATCCCGCCAGGCTCGAAGCTTACCACCTCACCCTAGCACAGATCTCCCAGCTCATCGCCGCAGAGAATACGAACATCCCCGCAGGGCAGATCGACCTCGGCTCACGCACCAGCTCGATACGTGTCCAGGGGGAATTCGTCGATCCTCTGGCGCTGGGTTCGATCGTCGTCTCGAGCGTCTCAGGCAAGGATATTTATCTGCGTGACGTCGCTACCATCAAGGATACCATCGGCGAACGTCAGCAGGAGAGCTATGTCAACGGTAAGAGCGGAGCGATCATCATCATCAATAAGCAGGAAGGATCGAACTCTGTCGAGATCGCTCGCCAGATACAAGCCCTCCTGCCTCAAATACAGGAGAATCTCCCTTCGGACGTCAAGCTCAGCTACCTGATCGATACCTCGAGCTTCATCGTCAATACCATCGGTTCGCTTGAGGAGACGATCTTCATCACGTTCTTCATCGTCGTGCTGGTGGTGCTCTTCTTCCTCGGGCTGGCATTCTCGTTCTTCCTCGTCTTCCCTGCGGCAATCATGTTCTTCAAGGGGTTTGGCAACGATGAACTCGAGGCACTCTTTTCCGTCAATCGGTATTTTGAGTTCGTCATCATGTTCGTCCTGCCGTTCGGCTTTGTCTTTGAGCTGCCGCTCGTCATTACGATTCTTGGGAAACTGGGCTTTATCACGTCAAAATTCCTGAGCAAGTACGCGCGCATCGTCATCTTTCTCTCGTTCGTCATCGCGGCTGTGATCTCACCGACACCCGATGTGTTCACGCAGTCGATGATCGCTGTGCCGATGATTGCGCTCTACGGCGTGGGGTATTTGATCGTCCGCTTTATCCTCCGAAAATAGGGGATTGACGGACACGTTACGCAGAAGAAACACGATATATTAGGAGGGAATACCTTGGCATATAAGGATCTGCGCGAATACATCGCGGCACTTGAGGAGCGTGGACTGCTCCGCCGCATCACGGCGGAGGTTGACCCCGAGCTCGAGATCACGGAGATCACGGACCGCATCTCGAAGCGCGAGGGCGCGGAGAACGTTGCCCTGCTCTTTGAGAATGTAAAGGGCTCGAAGATGCCCGTCCTCATGAATGCGTTCGGCAGCTACGAGCGCATGGCACTCGCCTTCGGCGTGGAGAAGCTCGACGACGTGGCCGATGAGCTGACGGAGCTCCTCAAGATCCCGCACATCTCCCTGCAGAACAAGATGAACCTCATGACGCTCATCCCGATGGCGCGCAAGGCGATCAATTTCCCGAAGTACGTGAAAAATGCACCATGTCAGGAAGTCATCGAGACGGAGAACCCAAATCTTGACGAGATCCCCATTCTGAAGTGCTGGCCGGATGACGGCGGCCCCTTTGTGACGCTGCCGCTCGTCTTTACGAAGAATCCTGAGACGGGCAAGCGCAACGTCGGCATGTACCGCCTGCAGAAGTACGACAGCCGTACGACGGGGATGCACTGGCACATCCACAAGAACGGGGCAGAGAACTTCCGCGCGATGAGGGCACAGGGCGGCAAACGCATCGAGGCGGCGGTCGCCATCGGCACGGATCCCGTCGTGACTTACGCGGCGACGGCACCGCTGCCGCGCGATATCGACGAGATGGTCTTTGCGGGCTTCCTGCGGCATAAATCGGTCGAGCTCGTGAAGTGCGTTACGGTCGATCTTGAGGTGCCCGCGACGGCGGAGATCATCCTCGAAGGCTATGTCGATACGGACGAGATGCGCCGCGAGGGACCGTTCGGCGACCACACGGGCTACTACTCCCTCGCAGACGACTATCCTGTCTTTCACATCACGGCGATCACGCACCGTAAGGATCCCATCTACGCCGCGACGGTTGTCGGACGCCCGCCGATGGAGGACTGCTTCCTCGCGAAGGCGACGGAGCGCATCTTCCTGCCGCTCTTGAAGCAGATGCTGCCCGAGGTCGTCGATGTCAACATGCCGCTCGAGGGTGTGTTCCACGACTGCGTCGTCGTCTCCATCAAGAAACAGTTCCCGATGCACGCGCGCAAGGTCATGCACGCGCTCTGGGGCATGGGACAGATGATGAACGTGAAGATGATCATCGTCGTGGACGCCCACGTCGATGTGCAGAACATGAAGGAAGTCTGGTGGCGTGTCTTTAACAACATCGACGCGAAATATGACCTCGAGATCGTGCAGGGACCGCTCGACGTGCTCGACCACTCCTCGCCCATGGCAAAGTGGGGGTCGAAGCTCGGCATCGACGCGACGAAGACGTGGCCGGAGGAAGGCCATGCGCGCGAGTGGCCGGATGAGATCACGATGTCGAAGGAGATCACGGAGCGCGTGACGGCGCGGTGGAAGGAGTTCGGTCTGGATTGAGCTGGTGGATGGAGCGCCTGCGGGCGCATATGAACAACACAGCGTTTCACCATACCGTGTTCTCTCTGCCGTTTGCCCTCATGGGGGCACTCCTCGCCGCAGGCGGCGATCCGCCGTTCGGGACGCTCGGCTGGGTCGTGCTCGCCATCACGGCGGCACGGTCGGCGGCACTCGCCCTCGACAACCTCGCCGATCTAAAGTATGACAAGCAGCAGCCCCGCCTCGCCTACCGTGCGATGGTGCAGGGGCGCGTCACGAAGAAGGAGGCGCTCGTCTTTATCGGCGTGTGCCTCCTTGTGCTTATATTCGCCGTGCTGCAGGTGCATCCGGTCTGCATCCGTCTCCTGCCGTTCGCCGCTGTGCCCTTCCTCATCTACCCGTACATGAAGCGCGTGACGGGATGGGTACATCTCTTCCTCGGCATCGCTATCGGCATGGCGCCGGCGGGCGGCTGGGTGGCGGTCAGCGGGAAAATCGAGCTGCCGATGCTCGTGCTCTTTCTCGCGGTCGCCCTCTGGATCGCTGCGTTTGACGCAATGTACGGGGCGCAGGACGAGGCGTTTGACCGCAGTCAGGGACTCCACTCCCTCGCGGTGTCGTTCGGTGCACGCGGTGCATTCCAGATCGCGCGGGCAATGCACGTCCTCTCGATCCTGCTCTTTATCGCCCTCGGCGCGATGATGCATCTGCACTGGCCGTACTTCATCGGCGTCGCGATTGCAGCAGCGACCCTCGTCTACCAGCACCGCATCGTGAGTCCGACGGACTTCTCACGCGTGACGCAGGTGTACTTCATGCGCAACGGCATCGTCTCGATTGCGATTTTTGTCTTTACGTGGATCAGCTATATGGTATAAAGGAGAGCATGATGGCACGAATTCTTTCGGGCAAGGAATTTGCCGCACGGATCAAGGAAGATGCTGCACGCGGCGTCGCAGAGCTGAAGGCGGAGGGCGTCTTGCCGCGCCTTGCCGTCATCATCGTCGGCAGCGACCCTGCCTCCGAGGTCTACGTCCGCAATAAACAGCGGACGTGTGAGGAACTCGGCATTCGTTCGGATCACATTTCCCTCCCCGCCGAGACGACGAAGGAGGAGCTCCTCGCGTGCATTGAGGAGCTGAACGTCGATCCGGAGGTGCACGGCATCCTCGTACAGCTGCCGCTGCCCGCGCAGATCGCGGAGGACGAGGAGGAGATCCTCTCCCATATCGATCCGCGCAAGGACGTGGACGGCTTCCATCCTGTCAACGTCGGACATCTGGTGCTCGGCGCACCGGGGCCGCGCCCCTGCACACCGGCGGGCTGCATCCGTATGCTCGACTACGCGGGCATCCCCATCGAGGGGGCGCACGCCGTCATCATCGGGCGCAGCAACATCGTCGGCAAGCCCATGGCGCATCTCCTCCTCGAACGCAACGCGACCGTGACGATCTGTCACTCGCGCACGCAGAACCTTGCCGCGATCGCGCGCACGGCGGACATCCTCGTCGCTGCGGTCGGGCGGCCGCGCTTTGTCACGGCGGATATGGTGAAGGAGGGCGCGACGGTGATCGACGTCGGCATCAACCGCATCGCGCCGAAGAAGCTCGTCGGCGACGTGGACTTTGACGCCGCGGCGGCTGTCGCGGGGGCGATCACGCCCGTGCCGGGCGGCGTCGGACTTCTCACCGTCGCCATGCTGATGGAGAATGTAGTACAGGCAGCCAAAGCGCAGAATCCCTAAGGAGGATACACCATGAAATCCGATGTCGAAATCGCGCGCGAAGCCAAACTTCGCCCCATTACAGAAATTGCGGGCACGCTGGGCATTGATGCGGATACGATCGAGCCGTACGGCAGGTACAAGGCAAAGTTGACGCGCGAATCCCTTGCGGGCGCCCATGGAAAACAGGGAAAGCTCATCCTCGTCACGGCGATCAACCCAACCCCCGCAGGTGAGGGCAAGACGACGACGAGCGTCGGGTTTGCCGATGCCCTCCATCGGCAGGGCAAAAAGACCATCGTTGCCCTGCGCGAGCCGTCGCTCGGCCCCTGCTTCGGCATGAAGGGCGGCGCGGCGGGCGGCGGTTATGCACAGGTCGTTCCCATGGAGGACATCAACCTCCACTTTACGGGAGACTTTCACGCCATCACGACGGCGCACAACCTTCTCGCCGCACTCATCGACAACCACATCTTTCAGGGCAACGCACTCGATCTCGACGTGAACCGCATCGTGTGGAAGCGCGTCCTCGACATCAACGACCGCGCCCTGCGTCACGTCGTCACGGGGCTCGGCGGGCGCGTCCACGGCGTGCCGCGGGAGTCCGGCTTTGACATCACCGTCGCCTCGGAGATGATGGCGATCCTCTGTCTGGCGGAGGACCTCGCCGACATGAAGCGGCGCCTCGGGCGCATCCTCATCGGCTATACGCGCGGCGGACGTCCCGTGCACGCGGAGGAGATCGGTGCGACGGGGGCCTTGACCCTCCTCTTTAAGGATGCCGTGAAGCCCAACCTCGTGCAGACCATCGAGGGGACACCCGCCCTCATCCACGGCGGCCCCTTCGCGAACATCGCCCATGGGTGCAGCAGCGTCGCAGCGACCAAGGCAGCACTGCGCTGTGCGGACTACGTCGTCACGGAGGCAGGCTTCGGTGCGGATCTCGGCGCGGAGAAATTCTTTGACATCAAATGCCGCCTTGCGGGGCTCGCCCCCGATGCCGTCGTCATTGTCGCCACCGTGCGTGCGCTCAAGATGAACGGCGGCGCGGCAAAGAGTGACCTCGGCACGGAGAATCTGGACGCCCTGCAGCGTGGCGCGGCGAACCTCGAAAAGCACATCGAGAACATCGGAAAGTTCGGCGTGCCCGCCGTCGTCGCCGTCAACGTATTTCCGACGGACACCGAGGCGGAGCTCGCTCTCCTCGAGGAGCTCTGCGCGCGCCTCGGTGCACCTGCCGTGCGCTCCGAGGTCTGGGCAAAGGGCGGCGAGGGCGGACTTGCCATGGCGGATGCGGTAGACGCAGCACTCCGGCAGCCGGCGCATTTTCACCCCATCTACGATGCGGAAAAGCCCATCGCGGAGAAGATCGAGACCATCGCGCGGGAGATCTACGGCGCGGACGGCGTGGACTTTACCGATGCAGCAAAGAAGCAGCTCGTGGAGATGGATGCGCTCGGCATGACGGAGACACCCGTCTGCATGGCTAAGACGCAGTACTCCTTCTCCGACAACCCCGAACTCCTTGGACGTCCGTCGGGCTTCCGCATCACTGTGCGCGAGCTGCGCGCCTCCTGCGGAGCGGGCTTCGTCGTCGCCCTCACGGGCAATGTCCTCACCATGCCGGGACTGCCGAAAGTGCCCGCCGCGATGGGCATGGACATCACGGCGGACGGTGTGATCACGGGACTGTTCTAAGTGAGATAGGGGGCACGGCAGAGATGGACATCGCAAAGCGACTGCAGGAGCTGGCAGAGTGCGGCGCATACGGGGAACTTTGTGCAAAGGCACGGGCATATCTTGCGCGCGGCGCAGAGGAACAGGATAAGGATACGGCCTATATGGCGCGCGTGCGCCTCGGCGAGACATTGCTCGCTCTGTCGGCAGAGTCCTTCGATGCCGAAGGCTATGCGGAGGGCGTGCGCCTTTTGATGACGGCGTACAATGAGCGCGGCAATACGGGCCTCTTTGAGCTGCTCTCTTCCGTTGTCTATCAGCCCAATGAGGCGGCGCTGCGGGAGAACTACGCCGAAAATTGCCGTGCATTTGCCCTGCTGCGCCCCGATGCAGCTTTGCCGGACTACGATCATCTCCCTGTGCTTTGCTTTCCCATATCCAATACAAACGCGGTGCTCTTTACAAAGGAGCACCGACGTTTTCTTCTGGGGGAACGGGAAGACGGCTGGCAGATGCTCCATCATGCGCTGCTCTTTTTTCGTGGTGATGCAGACGAACTGACACGGGCGACAGAACGCTTTTCACGTGCTGTCCGCGATGCACGTGTGCAGGAATGCGCCGCACAGCTGATGGATGCGGTACAGCGGAATGACTTTGGTGCGGCGATGCAGCGCTGTGCCGAGGAGTATCATCAGCTCTGTCCCGAGGGAGAGGAATATGAGCTCTTCCGTGGGGAGGAAGCACTATGGCGGCAGGATGTGGATGCGGCCATTGCCTATGGAGAAGCGGCATACGAAAAGCGGAAGATGAGTGCGCGTGCATGTGATTTTCTGTCTCGTGCCTATCATGCCGCGGGGGAGTTTGCGCAGGCAGTAAAATATCAGGTGCTCTCCGCAGAGAAGACGGAACTGAGACTCCCACGCGATCCTGCGAAAATGTCTGCCTGTTTACAGGCCATTACGGTCGCTGACTCGGATGCACGCTATGCACCGTTTGTGCATCGTGCTTCTTTTGTTGGCGGGAAGATACAGTCTGCCTTCATTGTGCCCCTTGCCGAAGAGGTGCTGCGTTTTTCGGACGATCTTCCTCGTTACTGGGCGGGGATCTATAATCCCTATGGTCAGATGCACGTTAGGGCGAGACTGTTGTCCCTTATGAATGCAGCGATGGAGGCGGATAGAACAAGTCTTTTTTGCGACATGACCTTTGATCTTATCAAAGCGGAGGAAAAAGCAAAGACGGTCATTGCACCACAGGGAAGGGAACCACTTCTCGTTCCGATTGCTGCGAAAAAGGAAAAACAGAGAGTCGACTTTATGGACCCCGAGGGCGAGCACTCCATGATCCTGAGCAGAGGGGAGTTTTCGTTCTATCGTATTGAGCAGCCCACGCAAATTCAATCCGATGCGCCGTTTGCTGTGGGGGCACCCATTGTGCTCCATCATGCCGCGCACCGAAGAAAGATTGTGTTGAATCTTTTGGTGGATGGATTGGCTTGGCAGGAGATGAGGCGGGAAAATTTTCGCCTCGTTCCCAACCTGATGAGATTCTTTCAGCGCGGGGTCATCTTTGACAATAACTTCTCTGCATCTGAGTATACCTATCCCTCGCTTGCTTCCATCGAAACGGGGCTGTATCAACACTACACGCAGATTGCAGAGCCCGGCAGGCCGTTTGTGCTTTCTCCGTCCTATGTCACTATGTCGGAACAGATGAAACAGCTCGGCTATTACTGTGTCAATCTGATGGGGGAAAGTTCCTTTATTTATAACGGTGCTTCGCGCGGTTATGACCGATTGATCATCAATCCTTGGATTATGCGTGCTGTGGACGGTGTAGAACGAACGATTCGCCATTTGGATGCGTTTGATGAATGTGATAATTTTGTTCTTCTCCACGTTGCGGATTCACATCCCAACAATTGCGATATTCCATCTCCGGCAAAAGCGCAGACCCATCTGCCGATCAAAGATGCACTGCAGGAGCAGGATCCAAGTGCTTCGGTATTTCTCAAGCCAAACCCGCTCAGCCAATATGTCAATCGCTATGAGGTGCAGGCGATGGACCGCCAGCTCGGCTATCTTTTTGATTACATTACCACACATTATGACGACGATGAGTACATTGTCCTGCTCTATTCCGATCACGGTGCGCCTGTGTATGCACGCAGTCTGTATCTCCTCAGTGAGGAACAGACGGGGGCAGCACTGATGGCGCGGGGTGCGGGGGTACCGGCGCGCGGGCGCGTGGACGAGCTGACGAGTACGGTGGACATCTACAAGATCCTCGGTAAACTCGCGGGCTATCCGATTGATGCGCCGTATCTTGACGGGAATTTGCCTGCGGTGTTCGGCGGACAGCGGCGTGCCTATACGGTCAGCAACTCCATCTATCCCGGACAGACGTATAAGATCTGCGTGCGCACGGAGCAGCATGCATTTCATCTCGAGACGACGGAATTTACGCGTGAGGATGGGACGGTATCGTTGGATTCATATACCTACCATATTCACGAGCGAAATGATGACTATCGTGAGATATTTGACGATGCACTGGCGCGGCAGTTCCTTGACATCGTGTGGAACTATACCAAGAGCTTTCGTCGGTAAATCATCGGAACAGGCCGTACCTAGGTCTGCATCTTGCAAAAAACGCGGTTTTGTGCTACTCTAACGAGTGCAATTCATAGATGAGCGGACGCCTTCGTCCCCGCGGGACGAGGGCGTTTCTTTCGGGAGGAATAGATCGATGAGTCAGGAATCCGGTGCCAATATTCCAAAGACATACGACCCGCAGAGCTTTGAGCGGAAGTGGTATGATTACTGGGAGAAGCATAAGCTGTTCCACGACGAGGCAGACGAGAGCCGTACGCCGTACAGCGTGGTGATCCCCCCGCCGAATGTGACGGGCCAGCTCCACATGGGGCACGCCCTCGACAATACGCTGCAGGACATCCTCGTGCGCTATCAGCGCATGCGCGGCAAGAATGTGGTCTGGATTCCGGGCTGCGACCATGCGGGGATCGCGACGCAGGCAAAGGTGGAGGCGGCACTGCGCGAGGAGGGCACGACGCGCTTTGACCTCGGCAGAGAGAAGTTCCTTACGCGTGTCTGGGACTGGAAGCAGCAGTATGGCGACCGTATTATGTATCAGCTGCGGATGCTCGGCGCGTCCTGTGACTGGGACCGTGAGCGGTTCACGATGGACGAGGGCTGTTCCCGCGCTGTGCGCGAGGTCTTTGTCAGTCTCTATGAACAGGGCCTGATCTATCAGGGGACGCGCATCACGAACTGGTGCCCCTCCTGCATGACGGCGATCTCGGATATCGAGGTCGAGCATGAGACGGAGGCGGGACGCCTCTGGCATCTGCGCTATCCGATTGAGGGCACGGATGACTATGTGGAGATCGCGACGACGCGCCCCGAGACGATGTTCGGCGATACGGGCGTCGCGGTACACCCCGATGATGAGCGGTACAAAGCGCTTGTCGGCAAGACGCTGATCCTGCCCGTGGTGGGACGCCGCATCCCGCTCTTTGCCGATGCCTACGTCGATCCTGCCTTCGGAACGGGCGCGGTCAAGGTGACGCCCGCACACGATCCGAACGACTTTGAAATGGGACAGCGGCACAATCTCGAGCAGATCATCGTCATCCATGCCGACGGTACGATGAACGAGAACGCGGGACGCTATGCGGGGATGGACCGCTATGCGTGCCGCAAGGCACTCGTGAAGGAGCTCGAGGAGACGGGCGCCCTCGTGCGCACGGAACAGCATGAGCACGCCGTCGGACACTGCTCACGCTGCAAGACAACGATCGAGCCGCTCGTATCGAAGCAGTGGTTCGTCCGCATGGAGAGCCTCGCGAAGCCCGCGATTGAGGCGGTGCGTGACGGCAGGATCCGTTTTGTCCCCGAGCGTTTCACGAAAATCTACGAAAACTGGCTTGAAAATATTCGCGACTGGTGCATCTCGCGCCAGCTCTGGTGGGGACACCGCATCCCCGCGTGGCACTGTGCGCACTGCGGCGAGACCTCCGTATCGCGCGATGACCTCACCGTGTGCCCGCACTGCGGCAGTACGGACCTCCACCAGGACGAGGACGTGCTCGACACGTGGTTCAGCTCCGCCCTCTGGCCGTTCGAGACGCTCGGCTGGCCGGAGCAGACGGTCGATCTGCGTCACTTCTATCCGACGTCAGTGCTCGTGACGGGCTATGACATCATCTTCTTCTGGGTGGCGCGCATGGTCATGATGGGGCTGCGCTTCGGCG
>ERZ772921.2044-NODE-2044-length-11159-cov-7.574568_pt1 | contig 11159 bp, 8 predicted proteins | sample MGYA00512117_ERZ772921 | MGnify/ENA primary metagenome ERZ772921 (study PRJEB29015, sample SAMEA2737944) | human oral metagenome | biome: human oral; feature: human-associated habitat; material: dental | place: China | collected 2150 ... | reverse complement strand
ATACTAAGGCTGTAGCCTCTAAGTGAGGATTGAGTTTGTAAGAGGCTTCGGCTTGTATTTTGAAGTCGAGTACATCAATCTTCATATAGTTATTGCGGTATTCCTCCAAAATATTGAAAGGCGCCCAGTTGTTGCGGTAATACTCCAAATTGCCGTTAGCATCTTTAGGTCGCAAGGTGCGCGAAGTGCCTAAAGCATACGAAAAGGGGTTGATGTCGAAATCGCGCTCGAAAGCACCTACTGCCGTATTTTTGCGTTGAGCAAAGGTGCCTGGGGCTTTTTGGTTGCGCAGGTTGCCCACCGCAGTAAAGGTAGCTTTTAGTTGGTCGTTGATATAAAAAGTATTTTTGAGGTTAGCAGTAATACGCTTTACATTATCAGTAATCGTCCAGCCGCTGTCATGATAATAGCCCAAGGAAGCGTAGCTTGTGCTATTTTTGCCCCCTCCGCTGAAAGTAATGGTATGACTGCGTATCGGGTTGATAGAAAAAAGATGTTTGAACCAATCGGTATTGGCATATTCGCGCTCTTTCATAAAAGCAGCCTGAGCCGCAGGCGTATTGGGGTAGTAGTAATTGCTGGTATTAGGGTTGATGGTACTCACCCCCTTATACCATTGGTAGTAGATGCCACTACGCCTACCGTAGAGAGTGTTTTGCAGGTTGAAATAGCCTTTGCTGTTCATCTCTTGTAGGAGCGACATCGTTTCTTGAGAGTTTAGCAGGTCGAAGTCTTTATACGAAGGAATGGTGCGAAAACTCTGTTCGTAGCTATAAGTAATGCGGTTAGGGGTATCGCGTTTGCCCGATTTGGTAGTAATGACAATAACCCCATTGAGGGCACGCGCACCATACATAGAGGTAGCCGAAGCGTCTTTTAGCACTTGTATATCGTCTATATCAGTAGCGTTGAGTCCGGCAATAGCCGAGCTCACCAAGGTAACCGCATCACCAGAGACCAATTGGTCGAGGCTGAGGGATACCAAATCTTCATAAATTGCACCATCGATTACCCAAAGCGGTTGCACATTGCCTATGATAGAAGCTCCCCCGCGAATGTTGATGCGCGGTGCCGAGCCAAAAGACCCCGTTACATTTTGGATAGAAAGCCCTGCTACACGCCCTTCGAGCATACGCGATATATCGGCAACGCCTTCCATTTTGATATTATCCATCTTCACCGAAGCAGCAGCTCCTGTAAATACACGGTTTTGAATTTTCTGATAGCCCGTAACTACTACCCCTTCTAAGGCTTGCGCTTCTTCTTTGAGAACGATTTGCAGGCTCTCTCCTTTTATTTTGAAGCGTTGGGTTTTCATTCCGACATAGCTGACCTCAAGCGTTTGCCCTACTTGTGCCTTGATGCTGAAATGCCCCTCGATATCCGAGCTTGTGCCTGTGTTAGATTCTTTTACTACCACGGTAGCCCCCAAGAGCGGAGTGCCATTGGCTTCTTTTACCGTTCCTTTGAGGGTAAAGGTTTGGGCGTTAGCAGATAGGCTTACGAGGAAAAAAAGGAGTATGTATAAGTGTCTGTTCATCGTTAATTGACTTTGTAAATGATACCACCAAAAATACCAAACGGATGCCCTGCGCGCAAACCTGATGGGTGGCGTGATACTAAGTAAGTTTTATTAGTGAGGTTGATAGTATTTACTGTTAGGGTAAGAGAATTGTTGATTTTGGCTTTTGCAGAAGCATCGAATATAGTGTAGGCGGGTATTTTTTGACGCTCAGCTATAAGCCCCTGACCGGGTTCAGTACGTACAGCACCACTATAACGAATGCCTATGTTTAGCTCATAACGGCTATAAGTAGCCCCTATGCTTAGGTTAAGCGTATGACGGTTGATATAGGGTATCTCATCGCCTGCCACTACTCGCCCCCAAGAGTTGCTCTCGAAAGAGTTTTTCATTTCGGTATCGGTAAAAGTATAGGAAAGCTGTAAGGGAGTTTTTAGAGGAGCATCATCAGGGAACGGTTGGTATTGTGCGATGAACTCAGCCCCTTTTACAATAGCCTCGCCCACATTGAACTGCTCGAGCGTTCCTGTGCCGCCCATAGCGGCAAGGTCGCTACCCAGCATATTGCTGTAGTTATTGTAAAAACCGATTAATTCTGTTTTGAACTGCTGTTTATTAACGCGCAAGCCAGCTTCGATATTGATGCTGCTTTCGGGTTTTTGGTTTTCGGTGAGCAGGGTGATATTCCCATTTCTGTCCATTACGCGCTTTTCTTTACTCACCCCAGGAGGTGAAAAGCCTTTGTGTACACCCGCAAAAGCCGATAAACTAGCGCTGAGGTTATAGTGCAGCCCTAAACTAGGAATTACTGCGTTGGCGATATTGCCAGTTTCGATACGTTTTTGTCCTGTACGGCGGGTGTCGGCAGTGGTATAGTCTTTTTCTAACAACTCGATATGCTCGAAACGCAAGCCTGCTGTTACGGTTAGCTTTTTATAACTCACCTTAGAAAGCCAATAAGCCGCTAAGGCATTGGCACGGGTTATCTTGTTGGCTTGACTGCCCTGTACGCCTTTCCAAAGCAATTGCATTTGTTCGTTTTTCATAGCGTAGAGATCGTCCCACTGGTTGCGGTCTTCCTCATCGGTGTGATAGCGCAGCCCCCATTCGTTGTCTAAATAGCAATTACCCCATATCGCTTTGTATTCAGCTTTAGTCTGTACCCCACGAGAGAAATAAGTGCGGTAGTTAGCCCGCAGAGAAAGACCAGGGTTGTCCTTCAGCCGCTCGTAATCGTTATAGAACACGCGGCTATCAGTTTTACCTGAAAGTATATCGAAATAAGGGGCATTCGTTTCGGGGTCAGCAAGGATTTGCCCTATAGTGCGCTTTTCGCTGGCCGAAGTGCCATATTTTACTGATTCGAGTTTATACCAATTGCGGAAAAAGGTATTGTAATAGAAATTTGTAGTGAATTTTAGACGAGGTGAGAACTGAAGTAGATAGGTGCCCACCCATTGGTAATGACGAGTAGTGAGTTGGTCTTTTTGAGAGCCTACATAACGCAGAAAAGGCGTTCGGGCAAAGTCGGCTTTGGTAAGCCCTACGTAGGTTTCGTTGGAATCTTCGTCTGCATAACCCACTTTGAGTTCAAAAGAGTGATTAGCCCCTTCGGTTTTAGCAGTATTCACTCTGAATTTGGCTACTAAATCATTGCGCTTGAAGCCTGCATATTGTTTGTTTTCAAAATGTTTGAAGCCATCGGACTGGTAGCGTAGGTATTCGACCATATAGCCAAAGTACTTCTTTTGGTCGCCTACATTGATATGACTTTTTAGGGTGTTATTAGTGCCATAGGTAGCGTTTAGCTTTGCTAAAAACTTAGTAGGAATAGCTGTTGAAACCATATTGATAGCCCCACCGGTAGTAAAAGGACCATATTGCACTTGACTACTGCCTTTGACCACTTCTACCGCTTGCATACGAGCCGCATTGGGGAAATAGTAAGCAGCAGGAGCTGAATAAGGGGCAGGAGCAGCTAAAATACCGTCTTCCATTAGGGTGATTTTCTCACTTCGTTCAGCCTTAGTGCCTCGCAGACTGATATTAGGACGCAGTCCGTAGCCGTCTTCTTCATATACATTTACCCCCGGTACGGCTTTTAGCATACGGTTAATGTCGGTATACCCCATTTTTTGGATTTCTTGGGGGGAAATATAATATGCTGAACCCGTTCGGTTGCGTGCTTGGAATTTACTACCTAATATTTGTTGAGCCGAAACTACTACTTCATCCAAATTTTGTACACTATCTTTCTGCTGCTCTACTGCTTGTGCAAAAGATTTTACTGCAAAAACTGAAAATAGTAAGAAAAAGGCATTTCTTATTTTCATAAAATTGTTATAAAATCGGGGCAAAGGTAGTATTTATTTATAAATAAAACAAATAATAATATTGTAATTCCGCCAACGCCCATTCCACCATCAAGTGCATTTTTTTCTTTTACATCTCCCCTTTACCTCAGATATAGGAAGGATATACTTACAGCGAAGGATAGGCGAAAGATTACCGAAGTATAAACAACTAATTATCGCTCAAAAACCAGAAAAACATCCTACCCCCACTAACACCTAAAATCTAAAACCTAACACCTAATTTTGCTAATTCCCAATAATTTCGTACCTTTGCCTAAAACAATAGTAATATGGAAGCAACTGCCTTAAGAAAAACCATTTCTCTGAGAATAAGCCCCGCACTATACGAGCATATAAAGAAAGTATCTACCAAAGAAAATAGAAGCATTAATAATTATGTAGAAACAATACTTTTTAAAGTCTCTAAGTTCGAAGATACTATGAAAACCTATTCAGAAGAGACAGGAAATAAGATTATAAAAGCCCTTGAAGAACACAAAAAGGGTGAAACTGTAAAAATAACTCCTGAAACCTTATGGACAATATAGAAACAGAAGAGTTATACAAACTTGAGATTTCTAAAAGTGCTAAAAAAGAGCTCGAACTTATTAAAAAATCAGCCACTCCCTCTGTAAAAAGCAAGTTAGAACGCATTGTTGAAGAGCTACAAAAGCACCCTACGAAAGGCTTAAGTGTAGAACAGCTAAAAGGAAAAGGAGGCATAGGATATAGCCGAGAGCTCAGCAAGAAAGACCGAGTTGTATATGTAGTTTTAGAAGAAGAAAAAACAGTAGTTATATCGCAATTCCTAAACCATTACGAAGACAAATAGCAGGCAAGGAAAAAATTGTTAATTGACAATTGACAATAATTTTATACCTTTGCCCCTTAATAAGCAGCTTGCTGCCCTCAACTAATAAAAATTCACAAAAATATATGGCAAAAACAGAAGATTTATTTAAAAAAGTAATTGCACACGCCAAAGAATATGGCTTTATATTCCCTTCAAGCGAAATCTATGACGGTCTGAGCGCCGTATACGACTACGGACAAAACGGAGTTGAACTGAAGAAAAACATTCGCGAATACTGGTGGAAAGCAATGGTGCAAATGAACGAAAATATAGTAGGTATCGATGCCGCTATCTTTATGCACCCTACCACTTGGAAGGCTTCTGGTCACGTAGATGCTTTCAACGACCCACTTATTGACAATAAAGACTCTAAAAAACGCTACCGTGCCGATGTACTTGTTGAAGATTACGTAGCTAAATTAGACGATAAGATTGAAAAAGAAATTGCCAAAGCTCAAAAACGCTTCGGCGATGCTTTCGACCGCGAGCAGTTCGTCTCTACCAACCCTAAAGTGCTTGAATACAAACAGCGCGGCGAAGAAATACTACACCGCTTAGGCAAATCGCTCGAAAAAGAAGACCTTGCCGATGTAAAAGCCCTTATAGAAGAACTCGAAATAGCCGACCCCGAAACAGGTTCGCGCAACTGGACAGATGTAAAGCAGTTCAACCTAATGTTCGGCACTAAAATAGGCGCCTCAGCCGATGCTACTATGGACTTATACCTACGCCCCGAAACCGCTCAAGGTATTTTCGTAAACTTTCTCAACGTACAAAAATCAGGACGTATGAAGATTCCTTTTGGTATCGCCCAAACCGGAAAGGCTTTCCGCAACGAGATAGTGGCTCGTCAGTTCATTTTCCGTATGCGCGAGTTTGAGCAAATGGAAATGCAGTTCTTTATCAAACCAGGTACACAACAACAGTGGTATGAGTATTGGAAAGAAACCCGCCTGAAATGGCACTTATCGCTTGGTATGGGAGAGGAAAACTACCGCTATCACCCACACGAAAAGTTAGCGCACTACGCCGACGCTGCCTGCGATATAGAGTTCCGTTTTCCATTCGGGTTCAAAGAGTTAGAGGGTATCCACTCTCGTACTAACTTCGACCTTGGCAACCACGAGAAATACTCAGGCAAGAAAATGCAGTACTTCGACCCTGAAGACAATCAAAGTTTTACCCCTTACGTGCTCGAAACCTCTATCGGTTTAGACCGTATGTTCTTGGCGGTACTCTCTAATTCGCTACAAGAAGAGACCCTTGAAGGGGGCGAGACCCGCACCGTATTGCGTTTGCCATTCGTATTAGCGCCTACCAAAGTAGCCGTATTGCCACTGCTGAAGAAAGATGGGCTGCCAGAAGTAGCCGAACAGATAGTAAACGAGCTAAAATACGATTTCAATGTAGCTTACGACGAAAAAGACGCCGTAGGAAGACGTTATCGCCGCCAAGATGCGGTAGGTACGCCTTTCTGCGTAACGGTCGATCATCAGACCTTGGAAGACAATACCGTTACCTTGCGCCACCGCGACACTATGGAGCAAGTACGCATAGCGATACCTGAACTCCGCGCCGCTATCGCCAAAGAGGTTGATATGCGCAACTGGTTACACAAATTAGATAAAAAATGATAGAAAATCCAACGATAAAGCGTCCTATCCCTATTGATGAAGAGGTGAAATGGGACAAGCGCGCCACCCTGATGAGCCGTACTAATAAGCACGGACATATTATGGCGAGCAACGCTGCTTTTCAAGAAGTATCGGGCTATACTGAGGCTGAACTGTACGATCAGCCTCACAGCCTCATACGCCACCCCGATATGCCCAAGGTGGTATTTAAAATACTGTGGGAGAACCTAAAAGGGAAGAACAACTTTCACGCTATCATCAAGAACCTATCGAAGAGCGGCAGGTATTATTGGGTGATTACCAATTTTGAGATTATCAGGAATGAGAAAGACGAAATCACCCACTATGTATCATACCGCAAGGCATTGCCTAAGCATTTGATTAACGTACATATCGCCCCCCTATACGAGCGACTCCTCAAGATTGAGAAAGCCAATGGTATGGAGGTAAGCGAACGCTACTTCAACGGTTTTTTAGAAGACCGCAAAACCACTTACGATGCCTTCATCAGAACGCTAATGAAAGAAAATGCCGAAGAAATACGTTCGTTTTACAACAACGAAGATACCGATAGTTTTCTGAATGATTTAATTCGATAGAATGTATTATAACTTTTAAATCTTTTAAAACTAACAAATTATAAATCGTCAGTCGCGACTGACGATTTAATTTTATAAAAAAACTACAAATGAAATACCTTTTACTCTCGCTGCTCCTCTTTACCCTCTCTCCTGCTATAGCACAGGAAAACGACTCTATTCCACAATCGCTATCAGATAGTATTACAAATGCGTTGCAAGGCAGGCACCCTTCTGAAGCAGATTTATTGAGCAGGCAATACAAAATCAATGATAACCTAACCTATATATACCAAAAGCCACGCTTTGCTGACCTTTTTAACAAGATACCACGCAATATAGGTAAATCGGCGGTAGAGATGGTCTCTAAGCCTAATTACCCTTACGGATTGGCTGCCATTGGGGCTACTGCAGCTATCATTCCTGCTGACCCTTGGCTTATAAGAGAAAGTAGAAGCTTTGGCGAAAGTTTAGGACTAAATGAAGCCCATACTTATAAAAAGCTGGGCTTTCTGAAGATTGTACCTGCTGATGTCAATTCGGCATTGTATTTCATCGGCAATGGTACTACTTTTATCATTATCAGTGGAGGAATGGCTACCTACGGACTTATCACAGGTGATTACCGCGCTAAGAGTACCGCTATGCAGATATTGGAGAGTATTGTTGTATCGGGAGCGTTTGTACAACCTTTTAAACGACTTACAGGGCGTGAGAGTCCGTTTATAACAATTAATGAGGGTCGTTGGCACAGCTACTGGACGTTTGCCCCCAGCTTTAAAGCTTATCAGGAAGACACCCCTCACTACGATGCGATGTTCTCCGGACACCTTACTACCGCTATGTCGGCTATTACGGTTATTGCCGAAAACTATGCTGACTATAAATGGATAAAGCCCGTAGGCTATAGTGCCTTAGGGCTTATGTGTTTTGAGATGATGCAAAGCAAAGTACATTGGGCTTCGGATTACCCTGTAGCCCTATTTGTAGGCTATATTACCGGTAAGACGATAGCTAACAGACGCATCACTAAGCGTTATACTGAAGAGGGCAAAGCCTTAGTAAAACCAAAATACCAATGGCAATTTAGCAGTTCGTATACCTTAGAAGGCTATCAGTTAGTAGGAGCAAGGCTTACTTTTTAACCACTGTTACTTTTAGCTGCGCATCTTGGTCGCTTACGGCATCGGTGATAGTGCAAGTGAAAGTACCTTCTTTGAGTCCTTTTACGGCTATGCGGGTAACGTTATTAGCATCTTGGTCGGGGGTGCCGACTATGGCTATCGCCTCGCTATCTTTAGTTTGCCTTATCTGGTAGCGCTTGCTGCCGTATATCGAAAAGACTTGTATTTCTTCTACCTTTACGGTTACCTCTGTCTTTTCTAATCGGAGAGGGGTAAAAGCTATTTTCCTATTGATATAACGCCTATAAGGAGCCCAATCGGCTTTCTCTACCCGATAGGCATTGGTGGCCTCGCGAGGCACTATAATATCAACAAGAGTTTCAAAAGGGAAAGGTGCGCCCTTGCGTTGCAGTGCAGCCTCTCCTTTAGGAAAAGAAAGGCGGGGCGGCTCGGTACCATTAAGAGTAACTGTCTGCAGTCCTGTCTGCATAAAAGCTCCTGTGCTAATATGCGAAATAGTTTTAGGCAGAGTGATACTCTTCAGTTGGGCATTGCCTGCAAAAGCCTGCTCTTTGATTTCAAAAAGTTCCTTAGGAAAATTAACTTCAGTAAGTCCTGCATCGGCAAAAGCAAACTTCTCTATCTCTTTGACCGAATCGGGGATATCTATGCGTGTAAGGCGCTTGCAACCTTCAAAAGTGCCTAGCGCAATCGTTCTAAAATTAGCATTCTTAGGCAAGGTAACTGTAGTAAGCGATGTACAGCCCTCAAAAGCCTTTTCGTCTATCCTCTCTACTGTATTAGGCAAAGTAATGCTCACTATAGGTGTACCTTTAAATGCCTCTTTGCCTATAATCGTAATCCGTTTGAGGGTAGGGTGCGTACTGAGGTCGAGGGTAGTAGTAGCTGTATCGAGCCACTTTAGTAGGGTTTCTTTATCATCGCTGAGCTTATAGGCAGTTGCTACAGAGGGTTTCTCTTCCTTTTTCTTAGGCTCTTCTGGGTCGCTCTGCTTGGTGCAATGCCACCCCAAGAACGCTAACACTGCTACGAATAATAAACGTTTCATCACTTCTTCTTTTAAGGAATTACCAATATACTTTTAGCATAAACTCGTGAAAGTTGCGCACACTTGCCCCTACATTATTATCGACATTGGTTTCGAAGCCATAGCCTACAGATAGGTGATATTTAGGCACTTTGAAAAGCGCACAGATATTCACCGCACTATCAGAGCGGTATCCTAAAGCAGCCTCTACATAATCGCTGTAGAGCACAGCTGCTGAGGCGTTGAGCTGATAGTCGCCCTTTTGATTGATATACGCTTGCGCTCGTGGACTTAGCGTAAAGTCGGCAGTGAGGGGATAGAAGTAGCCCGCCTGCGCATAAAAGCTGATTCGCTCGGCTACTGAAGTTACTACCTCATTCTCTACCTTGGTCTTGTCTGACGCCAATAAGTTAGGAGCCGATAGTCCTACGTAGAAGCGCGGTTGCTGATAATAAGCCCCTACCCCTACATTGGGTTGAAATCTACCCGATACGCCTTGCAAATAAGGGTCGTACTGGTCATTATAGGTTTTAAAGCGACTACTGTCTATATTGAAGAGGTTGCCTCCTGCTTTGATACCCAAATAGAGGTTATCAGTTTCAGTAAGAGGAAGTGCATAAGCAAAATCGGCAAATAAAGCGGTCTGGTGCTGCACAAACACCTTTTCTCTGACTACCGATGCCCCTATAACTACGTGATTGCTCAGGCGGTGGGTAGTATTGAGGGTTTGCTGCTGAGGACTATCGGAAGAAGCGCTTTTCGCCCATTGGTAGCGCAGGTGTGCCCCTATAGTATGGTTGCCTTCAGCCCCTATAGCCGCAGGGTTCACTACATTCTGAAACTGATTATAGAATATATAGTTTGCCTCTTGAGCACTGCCAATAGCAGCACTCAAGAGCAAAGCTGATAGTATTAGTTTTTTCATCAAAAAAGTATATTAATAGTTAATGAATAACCACCCCTCTTGGGTGCGTTTGTTCTTAATCGTAAACTTATAGAAGTAGTAGCCTTGAGGCAACTTCTGACCGTCTAAGCCTAAGCCTTTCCACTGATTATGATAGCCACGCGCTTCGTATACTAATTGTCCTTCGCGGGTGAATACCTGCAGCATATTGTTAGGATAGAACGATATACGATGTATTACAAAGGTATCGTTTACACCATCGCCATTAGGGGTGAAAGCATTAGGGATTAAGACTGTTTGATGTTCGTCATCTTTATCGTTAGGCACCCCATCGCCATCAGCATCGTTATCGCAGGCATCGCCTATGCCATCGCGGTCGGTATCGGCTTGGTCAGGGTTGTAGGTTTCAGGGCAATTATCCTTATCGTTAGGCACCCCGTCGCCATCTACATCATCATCGCAGGCATCGCCTATACCGTCTTTGTCGAGGTCTTTTTGCGATGGATTCTTGACAAACGGACAGTTATCTTTCTCGTTAGGAATACCGTCATTGTCTATATCAGGGTCGCAAGCATCGCCTATACCATCATGGTCGGTATCTGCTTGGTCGGGATTAGAGTAATCGGGACAGTTATCGCGGTCATTAGGAATACCGTCGCCATCGCGGTCGTCATCGCATATATCGCCTATACCGTCCTTATCGAGGTCTTTCTGGTCGGGGTTGGCCATATCGGGGCAGTTATCCTTTTCATCGAGTATCTTATCGAGGTCGCGGTCGCCACTACAGATGTCGCCTATGCCATCGCCGTCAGAGTCTTTTTGGTCGGGGTTAGCGTGGTATGGGCAGTTGTCTGAGGCATTTGGGATACCATCGCCGTCAGCATCGTCATCGCAGGCATCGCCTTTACCGTCTTTATCGGTATCTTTCTGATTCGTATTAGGTATGCGCGCACAGTTATCAGTAGCATTATTTACCCCATCGCCGTCTATATCCTCATCGCAGACGTCTCCTATACCATCTCCGTCAAGGTCAGCTTGGTCGGGGTTAGGGGTTTCTATACAATTATCAAGACTATCGACTATGCCATCGCCATCAATATCGCCATCGGTCTTTACTATTATCTTGCCGAGATTGACCGCCA
>ERZ772921.2040-NODE-2040-length-11186-cov-4.195131_pt1 | contig 11186 bp, 10 predicted proteins | sample MGYA00512117_ERZ772921 | MGnify/ENA primary metagenome ERZ772921 (study PRJEB29015, sample SAMEA2737944) | human oral metagenome | biome: human oral; feature: human-associated habitat; material: dental | place: China | collected 2150 ... | reverse complement strand
AATCGGTCGAGGGTTTAACCAAGGTTGGAAGGTTTATGGAATGATTTGATATGCAGTTTTCAAGGTATGATAAATTGTAAAGTATAAAAAATGCTTTACAGGAAGAAGGATATGTGCTATAATACCTTTCGTTGGTAAAAAGAAAATATATGCGCGAGTGGCTCAGTTGGTGGAGCACGACCTTGCCAAGGTCGGGGTCGCGGGTTCGAGTCCCGTCTCGCGCTCTTGAAAAGTCTTGAGTTTCAAGGCTTTTTTATTTTTAAAATACTCTATATAAAAAACAAATTAAAAAGATATGTATTTGTATGATAAGAAAATATGTTACTGACTAAGCTGCAAGTTATGTGAAGATAGATTAACTGTACTTTCCTAATATACCTTGATTATACCTATTCTATATATTAAAATAAAAATATAATTATTTATGTAAAAAAATAATTTTGACCATTTACTGAATGAAAAGTAACGATAAATTTGGTCGGAGTATAAGGAGAGGAAATATGAGTATTCTTAGGTATTTTATTGAAAAGTATTTTTTTGAAATTGTCACATATATATTACTATCGATTGGTTTTTTCGGTATATTTAAGAAAATGGAAATTAAAAATAATTGGGGAGCATTTATTCCATTTTATAGGTATTATCTGTTATGTAAGGAACTTAAAAGACCGAAATTATTTACTTTTCTTATAATAGCTACTTTTGGATATTGGATTCTATTGGGGATTGGTGTTTTGGTTTTTGTAAGTTCTTCTCCCGAGGCTATGGACGGTATAGTGCAGAGATTTTTATTTGTACTGCAACTTGGTTTCGGATTTTTATTTGCAAAGACTATTAACATTATAGCCATACTGCTGCTACAATACTTTATAGGAGAGAGATTAGCACTTTCTTTTGGTAAGCAAAATGCAGTAGGCTATGCCATAGGTTATGCCATAATACCATTTGGCTTTGCCTTGTTTTTTGGTTATAATACAAGTGAATATAAGGCTTTAGATTAAATAAAAAGCTCAAGAAGGGTGTTGCAAAATACTGAAAACTAACAGATGATTTTGCAATGCCCTATTTTTTCATTTTAAAAGTAATTCTACAATTAACTAAAACCTTTTATGAGCTGAAGATACATTAAGAGTTTTGTCGGGGAATTGGCAACATAAATCATAATTTCGTTAGATGAAGTATTGATTTTTAATATACTGACCCGGTTTTGAGTGTGAGAAGTTTGAGTTATTAAAAATAATATGTTAAAATGGACTATGGATCAGTAAGAGAATATTTATTTAAGAGTTTTTTATTGATTGACAATGCCTATACCCTAATGATAAACTCAAACTATGCTTTACTGTTATGTGATAGTATCGCTATGGTGGTAAATCGAACTAATTGCATTTATATAAGGCAATCAGTTAAGAAACTATATATTTGTATCGAAATAATGCTACCTCAATCCCACCGGCTTTAGACGGTGGGTAGTTCACTAAAAGAAGTTTTATCTACAGGAGGTTATAATGAAGGTTGTATTAATTAACGGCAGCAGGAAAGAAGAAGGTTGTACTTACACTTCTCTTATGAAAATATCAAAGGTACTCAAATCGGAAGGTATAGATACTGAATTATTTTTTTTAGGTGTAAAGGTTATTGATGGGCATATGAGTGAACTGCTTGAAAAGGTTGAGGAAGCTATGAAGGAAGCTGACGGTATAATAATAGGCTCACCTGTATACTTTGCTTCTCCTACGGGAGAACTTATAAGTTTTCTTGACAGGTTGTTTATGAAGGCTAATGCCTGCCTTAAATTTAAGCCGGCAGCAGCTATAACCAGTGCCAGAAGAGCCGGTACAACAGCTACACTTGATGTAATACACAAGTACTTCCTATACAATCAAATGCCTATAGTATCTTCAAGATATTGGAGTATGGCATTTGGAAACAGTCCGGAGGAAATCGTGCAGGATAAAAAGGGGATGCAGATCATGGAAACAGTCGGTAAAAATATGGCATGGATAGTAAAGAGTATAGCAGCGGGAAAGGCGGCAGGCGTGAAGCAGCCGGTGGCAGAGCCGAGAATCTCAACTAACTTTATCAGATAATAAAACAATGATTGACCGAGTTCTAAAAGCCCGGTCAATCATTGTTTAAGCAAAACTTACCGGCTTGCTTTTTTTAGGTCTTAAAGATATTGCCGCTCCTATAGCGCCGGCATATCTGCCTAGGGGATGGGTATGGATTTTTTTACCTATTTTTTCAGACATTAGTTCTATAAAATAGGGAGTATAGCTTAAACCGCCGGTAAGCATTACTTCACCTTGAAAGCCATGTCTTTTAGCAAGGTTTATGACCTTGTTGGCTACCGAGTCGATAACTCCGGCGGCTATATTTTCTCTTTTTTCTCCAGAACCTATATAACTTATGACCTCAGACTCGGCAAATACCGTACACATAGAGCTTATAGATAAAGCTTCGCCCCTTGCGGCAAGAGCGTATAACTCATCAAAGTCGGTTCCGAGCCTATTTGCCATGACCTCTATAAACTTACCTGTGCCGGCGGCACATTTATCATTCATCAAGAAGTCTTTTACCATACCGTCTTCAAGGCTTATAACCTTGGTGTCCTGACCGCCTATGTCTATAACGGTTCCGTCTTCACCAAACAGTGCATAAGCCCCCTTGGCATGGCAGCTTATTTCGGTAATCACCTTATCAGCGTACTCCACGCATACCCTGCCATAACCGGTGGCAGCACAGGACATACTATCGGACAATCCATCTTCTTTAAGTTTTTGCATAATGGTATTAGCAGTTTCTTTGCTGTTCCAACCTGTAGGTATACAAAAAGAGTGAGTGAGCTTTTCGTCATCAATAACCACTACCTTGGAGGCGGTAGAACCTATGTCTATACCTATATAATATTGTTTATCCATTTGCTTAAATAAATCCTCTCATTTATATGGCTATAGTTTCCAGGAAGGCTTCAAGTCTGGTATTGATTTGACCCACATCAGCCTTGGAATAGTCGGTCTCTATCTTGATATAAGGTATACCCTTGGCAACCACTGCCTTTTTGACATTGTAAGACTCTATGGAGAAAGTATGGCAGGCTTGAAGTATGATTTCAAGAACTCCGTCCACCTCATACTCATCTATCATATCGCTTATGAACCTAAGTCTGCTGTTATTAGGACTCATAACTGAGCAATTGATATTGAGGTATTTTTGAGCAAGAGCCTTAGCTACAGGTAAGGAAATGTCAACTTTTTCAATCTTTTCCCGGTTACTGTTGCAGGTATCGAATGCAACTACATCCGCACCCAGTTCCTCCAAGACTTTTATAGTTTTGTCTCTTACGCCGCCGTTAGGACAGCCGGTTATTAAAATTCTGGGTTTTCTTGCTATCTTTCCTTTGTAGTTTTTCTCCCAATCCGCCTTGACTTCGGTAATTCTTTGTCTTATTTGATTACAGCGCTCTTCCATATCCGGTATAAAACTTAAGGCATCAAGTTTTGTACCCAGCTCATAGCCGGAGATGGGAGAGGGGTTTAGCTTGCTAAGCTCAAGATATTCAAGTACCAGATCTCTTTCGGCATTTTTTTGTATAATAGCTTTTTTGACATCTTCTTCAGTGATACTCATGTCGTAAAAGTCTTCAAGCTTTTTCCAAAACTTATATATTTCCTGTTCCCACATATTAAGGGCTATTTCATCTCTTGTAGAAGGAAGCTGCATAACATAGGTCTCTTTTAATTCATTGAGAAGTTCAAACATCTTCTTCTTGCCGTCACAGGTAGTTTCGCCTACTATAAAGTCTGAAAAATAGAAGTAGGGGCAGGTGTCGGTAAGGGCAAAGCCGTAACTTGCCTTGATCAAAGGACAAAGGTTGGGTGGCAGGTGTGCCTCTGCCGCACTTATAGGCTCTTCGCTGGTAGCGCAAAGAGATACCGGTACAGCACCTGCTGCAATAATCAACTCTGTAGGAACAAATGAGCAATAAATTCCTACGATTTTACCGCCACGATCCTTATGCTCTTTCATCTTCATAAAACCTGATTTTCTGGCTTCTGAAAAAGTTTCAAAATTATCTGGAAGTCGTAACATAGTGAAATCCTCCTTATTTGTATTAAATGTATTGATATAATTATAGAACTCAAAAACTTAATTTTCTTCTTAAAATATCGTTATACATCAATAAATATTATACTTAGCTAAATTATATATAAAATAAGATAAATTTTCAATAATTATAGCGTACTAAGTTTTTTGGTAGCTACCGTTAATTTTTATTTTGTCATAGTTTCCTACTCACTGTTATAATATAAAAAAACTGCTTTATAAAAGCAGTTTTTTTATATTATAATATTATCGCTTCATGTCTATATTACATCAAGTTGCTTATCGACCGATAATATATTTTAAGTTTATATGTTGTAAGGTTATTTTGTTAAATACACTACTCTAAGCCTATCTTTTCCCCATTATATTCTTCTATTTGTCTTATAAGTTTTTGATAGTCTGTATTTGGAGATTCTACATTTGCCACTATCTGTCTTAAAAGTGCAACCTTAGAACCTAATTGCTGAGTGTATGCCAAGAGATGAGCATGAAGGATCTTATATTTATTAGGTATATCTTTGGGTAAATTATTAACTTCGGCAGTTAATCTATCTACAGCACTTATATGTGCTTTTAACATTTCAATATCTACACTATCAGATAGATTTATAGAGCTTACTAAATCAATATCCTGCATGGCAAGATTTCTGATTGCCAGTTCGTATTGAGAAATAGCTTGACCATCAGAATTGAGGCACTCTCCATCCTCATCAAAATAATAAGTTTTTCCATCCTCATTAAGAGGTTCGTACCTCATTTTGCCGTCCTCATTAAAATAATACCAGTCACCCCAAGCATCATTCCACCAACCGGTAACCATATAACCCTCTTCATTGAAGGCATATTTTGAATCTTCAATAAATAAGGATTCATCTTGTGCATAATAAGGCAAAGGGCTGTCACTGCAAGTATAACTATACTTCCAGCCCTTGGAGTCCTGTTCCCAAGTACCTGCAAATACACTAAAACTTAAGGAAGACACAAAAACAACTGACAATAAAGCTTCAATAACGAGTTTTAAACCTAAATTTTGAAACAAACTATTTTTTTTCATAGAGCCTCCTTGTTAAATTAATATAATACATATTGTATTTATGATGCTATTATATACTAACATTCTTTAAAAATATAGTATTTTTTTAAAAATATATAAATATATATAATGATATTGCATAAAACATAAAAGTTAAAAGTTATATTTTTGTTAATGTACTACAACAAGCGGACTATTATAGAGAACAAATGATAGTGGTTAAGAAAAAAGTAAAGTTTAAGAGTATGATTATAAAAATAACAGCTTTATTTAGGCTCTAAAGACTATGGTTTTATAAGTCTGTTTTTGAAGCTTATAGCTTTTTCTTAAAACATTTGACCATATATTAAATAAATGTTATACTTGTTGAAAAATTACATGGAGGAAAATTTATATGAAAAAGGGTTATTTGTTGGCATTGTCAGCACTTCTAAGTTTAGGACTTTTAAGCGCTTGTTCTTCTTCAAGCCAAAGCAGTGAGCCTTCTGCAAGTGAGGAAACAACTGTTGCAGCTGACCAAAGTAGTGCACAGGCTGGAGAGGAAAGTACAGAAGCGGCTAAGGATGAGGCTTTTCAGTCAGACATTCTGTTTTGTGGTTCTACTTCTCTTTATCCTATAATATCTTCTTTGGCTTCTTCATTTACCGAAGAATATGTTACATGGAATAAGGTTGACCCTAATCTACCTGAGAAAAACATATCAATATATGTAGCTCCGGGCGGTTCAGGTGTAGGAGCAAGTGCGGCTATAGATAAGACTGCCGACTTCGGTATGCTTGCAAGAAGTGTTAAGGATGAGGAAAAGCAGGCGCTCGGTGCGGATTATAAGGAATTTGTAGTAGCAAAGGATGCCTTAACCGTATCTGTAAATGCTGAAAACCCTATAACAGGTGTTATTGATGATATGAGCAGTGAAACTATAAAGAAGATATTTTCAGGTGAGCTTACTTCATGGAATCAGGTTGATGCCTCACTGCCGGATGAAAAGATCAATGTGTACATTCGTGATCTTTCAGGAGGAGCTTACGAGGTATTCCAAAAGTCAATAATGAAGGACAGTCAGGTAACCGATACAGCTACACAGTCAGCTTCCATGACCGAGCTTGCCAATAATGTAGCAGGTGACAAATGGGGCATAGGTTATGTGGGTTACGGAGCTTTTAATAAGGCTAACAAAGAAAAGACAGTACTTGTAGCTATGAGGGTTGACGGAGTAGCTGCCAATGAGGCTGATATCAAAGACGGTTCATATATTATACAAAGACCTGTACTTTTCCTGACAGGAGATAAGATCTCAGAAAGTGAGCAATTATTTATAGACTACATCTTTTCTAAAAAAGGACATGATGTGGTAGTTGAGAACGGATATATACCGGCTTTTGAAGCGGAGTAGATTTATTTTAATATGTTGGAAAAATTATTCAAAGGATTTTTATTTGTACTTAGCCTAATGAGTGTATTCTTATTAGGCTTTGTAATTTTATATATAGTAAAAGAAGCCCTACCTCTATTTAGAGAAGTAAAATTACAGGACTTTTTATTTTCTTCAAAGTGGATGCCCACAGGAATAACGGGGGATAAAAGCTTCGGAATATTTAATTTTATTGCAGCAAGCGTATTTGTTTCAATGCTTGCAATGCTGATAGCTGTGGGCTTTTCCCTAGGCTCTGCCGTATACCTTGCTTTTATTGCAAAGAAAAGATTAAGAGCCGTGCTTTACGCCTGTATAGATCTACTTGCCGGTATACCTTCAGTTATATACGGTTTTATAGGTATGAGTGTGATAGTAAGATTTTTTGCAAAGCTTAGAATAGGTACGGGGCACAGTGTTTTATCGGCGGCTATATTATTGAGTATAATGCTTTTGCCCTATATGATCTCATCTTTTACCGAAACTTTACTTAAAGCTAAGGAGAAGTATTTGAAAGCTGCTGAAACTCTGGCAGTATCAAAATGGTATACAATAGTAAGCCTAATAATTCCTATATCGGCTAAATTCCTGCTCAGTTCAATGCTTTTGGCTATAGGAAGAGCAATGGGAGAGACTATGGCGGTAATGATGCTTATGGGCAATGCCAATCTTTTTCCGAAACTTCTTGGCAAGGCTGAAAGCATAGCTTCTTTGATAGCCTTGGAAATGGGGGCGGCAGTCGGAAAAAGTCTGCATTACCATGCACTTTATGCGGCAGCCTTGGTGCTTATGCTTAGTCTGCTTTTAATAAATATGTGTATATATTTTATAAAAATCAAGTTGCTTAAGAGAGAGATTTTATAAGCTGCTTAAAGGAAGAAATATGAGATTAGTGGAAAAGTTTGTTAAAATCTGGGCATATCTGTCCATGTTTTTATGTATATCGGTTATAGTATTCTTATTTGCCTTTGTATTTATAAAAGGTATATCTAAACTAAGCTTAGAGTTTATATTTACCTCGCCTAAAGGTATGGTGCTTGGAACTGAGGGAGGGATATTTCCGGCGATTGCAGGAAGTTTTTGTTTCGGCTTGCTTGCGCTTTTCTTATCCATAGTACCTGCCTTGGCTTTAGCTTTGTATACAACATTTTTTTGTAATTCAAAGAAGTTTATAGCCTTTATAAGGTTTATACTTTATTCAATATCCGGTATACCTTCAATAGTGCTGGGCTTATTTGTATATAGTTGGCTTATAAAGGGGCTTAAGCTTGAGAGGTCGGTATTTTGTGCGGCTGTAAGCCTTGCCATAATGATACTTCCATTTATGGAAAACAGAATTGAAAAGGCTTTTTTGGAAGTACCTAAGACAATAGTTGTGGCTTCAAAGGCGCTTGCCTGTCCGCTTAGACACATGGTATTTAAGATAGTGCTTCCTATGTGTAAAGGGGAGATAATTTCAGCCATGATACTGGGAACCTGCTTTGCTATGGGAGCAACCGCACCTGTGATGTTTACCGGAGCGGTCGCCTATGCTTCGGTGCCTAACAATATATTTAAGCCTGCCATGGCACTGCCGCTGCATCTGTATCTTCTGGTATCACAGGGCGAAACTTCTATGAGTACCGCCTATGCTACCGCCTGTGTAATGATGTTTATACTTTTAATCAGTAATATAGCCGTAAATTTGTATAGAGGAAGAAGAGGATAATAAGTTTAAAGTAGGCTTATTATTACAGTTTATGTAGGTAGATATATGCATAATATTGTGAATGAAAGCTTGCTTTCAGGCGTAGTATTGTGCATATATCTATCCGGCGAAAGTCGGAAAATATCTTTGTCAAAAATAGAAACCGCTGTCGGTATTGCCTGTATGCTTTGACGAAGATTAATAGTCTACTTATAATGTAACTTAAAAAAAGGTATACCAACTATCAAAAAAGAGGTATTTATAAATGCAAAATATAATTGAAACGGACAGACTGTCTGTGTCCTATGGAAGTCAGAAGGTTTTGGATAATATAAGCTACGGCTTTAAGAAAAATAAAATCACAGCTATACTCGGCAGTTCGGGTTGCGGAAAGACTACCCTGCTACACGCCCTTAACAATCTTTTATCTGAAGAGGAGAATATTAAAATAAGCGGTGATGTAAGACTTGAGCAAACTTCTATATATACTATGCCAAATGAGGTCTTAAGAAAAGAGGTGGGACTTGTTTTCCAAACTCCGGTAGTGTTTCCCATGTCAATATATAAGAATATGTCTTACGCACTAAGTTATCATGGTATAAGTTCAAAAAAAGAGCTGGATAGGATTATAGAAGAAAAGTTGAAATTTGCCGGACTTTATGATGAAGTAAAGGACAAGCTCAAAAAAAGTGCTTTGAAACTGTCAGGAGGGCAAAAGCAAAGACTTTGTATAGCAAGAGCACTTACAATAGAGCCGAAAGTACTTTTGCTTGATGAGCCTTGCTCAGCCCTTGATATAGAAAATACTTTACTCATAGAAAAGCTTTTAACAGAGTTGAAGTCCGGTATAAGTATAATTATAGTAACTCACAATATTGAGCAGGCAAAGAGAATAGGAGATGAGATAGTAACTATGAAATCCGGCAATTTATCGGAAGGCATATCGTTATAAGGCAGCCCTTGCCTATTTCGGACTTGATTTTAAGTCCGAAGTCATTGCCGCAAAGAAGCTTGATGCGTTGCTCTACATTTTTAAGTCCTATTCCATGGCTGTTGTATAGCATTGTACCTAATTGTTCAGGCTCAACTGCTTTTGTGCTGTCAAATCCGACTCCGTTATCCTCTATTTCTATAAAAAGATAATTGTTAAATTGATAACAATTTATAAAGATATGCCCCTTGCTTTTTTTGCCTCTTATGCCATGGTAAATTGAGTTTTCCACCAAGGGCTGCAATATCAGTTTCGGTACATATATTTCATCCGAATCTGATTGATTTTTGATTTCATAACTTAGAAGTTCTTCATATCTTATTTTTTGAATTTCCAAATAGCTTAATACATGCTCCAATTCGGCATTTAACGGTATAAAGGTTTGTTTGTTAAGGGAAACTCTTAACATCTTCCCAAGTGAGGAACTGACTCTTACTACGGCTTCGTTTTCACCAAGTTCTGCAAGCCATAGTATGCTGTCCAGTGTATTATAAAGAAAATGCGGATTGATTTGATTTTGTAAGGCGTTTATTTCAAAAAGCCTTCTATGTTCCTCTTTCTTTGCTATGCTTTCGGTAAGGGATTTTATACGCTCTATAAGGTTGTTATATTCATTTGCAAGTATACTTACCTCATAGGGGCTGTTCTTATTTAAGCTTATATGCTCCCAAGTTTCGTCAGCCCTACTCATTATCATGCTCAATTCTTTTATCGGCTTGCTAAGATAAAAAGAAGTAAGTAAAGCAAAAATCACACAACATCCTATTGAAAGCATAAGTATAATTATTAAGCTGCTTAAAAGTTTTGAATTGAGTAAGTTTACATTATCCAAGGAGGCTATGCCGTATAAAGTCCAGTCGGAATGTTTGATATCGGATTGGTAGGCGGTATCAGTATATTTGTCTGTTTTTCCGCTTGGGAAATATATAAGTCTGTTCTGTTTGTCCTTGATATACATATAACCGTCATTGCCCAAGTCATTGACGGACATATATTCCTTTATAAAGTCATAGGAAACCTCTATTAATACTATACCGAGATGATTTTTCTCATCATCTTGTATTTCTCTGCAAACATAGATACTTTGAAGCTTATCCGAAGTAGAAGTAACATAAGAAGAGGTACTCAGTACGGGCATTGCGTTGGATGATAGTGCATCCTTGTACCACTTCTCATTCATCATATCTTCGGAAAGGGGCATAGCCATATCATTAGAGCTTGATATTACAAAGCCTTCTTTTGAAATAACGGAAATAGAGTTTATTTTGTCATCACTGCTGCTTGCAACAAGTATAAGCGAATATAGGGATTCAAGAGCCATGGAGTCGGACTGTTTAAGTGCTTCTTTGATGCCGGGCTGCATGGCTATAATATCACTGAAGGTTTTCAGTTTATCAAGATATTCCGATATTTCATTGCTGCTTTGTGATATGGATTTTTTAATACGGTTTATCTCTTCACTTTTTATTATATTCAAGGTGAAGTTATACATAAGATAGGATAAAAGCCCTGAAAGTATCAGGGATAAAGTAAAAAAATTAATGGCTATTCGTACATTTATCTTTTTTAAAAAATTATTTTGCAATATAAAATCCTCAACTTTCCAAGTTGTTTATATGCTTGAACCTACGGCATTGTAGCGATTTAAAATACACATGAAACAGTAATTGGTTTAAATGTATTACAGTTTGGTAGCTTAGATATACATTTATAATATACACCTGAAAGCAAGCTTTCATTTGATATATTATAAATGTATATCTATCGGGCTACGGTTTATGGTTGGAATTTACCTTCATCTAACTTATAAATAAAAATTAAACATTTTTATTTTGTTGAATAATTATAAATACTACTTAAACTCTAACTTAAACATCACTAAGTCGGTACACTGGTGCATCGTTCGCAAAATAAGTATACCAAAAACGATGAATATTTTTCTGAGTGTGTACATCAA
>ERZ772921.2037-NODE-2037-length-11196-cov-3.810968_pt1 | contig 11196 bp, 9 predicted proteins | sample MGYA00512117_ERZ772921 | MGnify/ENA primary metagenome ERZ772921 (study PRJEB29015, sample SAMEA2737944) | human oral metagenome | biome: human oral; feature: human-associated habitat; material: dental | place: China | collected 2150 ... | reverse complement strand
ATAGCAGGTGTAGCCGGAGGGCTTTTTTTAGTTGCATCGGTGTGGGTATCTTTTGCATCGTTTGGCAACGATATAGGATGGTATACGATAGGAATAATCGCTTTGATGCTCACCGTATCGATATATCTTTTCGTAAAACTCGGAGTAATGGACAAAGTATCTCTTAAAACAGAAATAGATTCTAAGTTAGATGCTAAAAATCAATTCGTACAGGTCGGCGACAGAGGTACGGCTTCGTCGCGCTTAGCCCCTATGGGTAATGCAGATATCAACGGACAAATGGTGGAAGTAAAGTCTATCAACGGCTTTATCGATGTCGATGCCGATATAGAGGTAGTATCTGCCGATAAACAAGAGATATTGGTAAGGCAAATAGTTTAATAAGTATATTTTTTCAGATAATCAATTAAATACAAATAAAACAATTATGGAATTATTAGTGTTGGGAGGAGCAATTCTTGCTTTGGTATTGCTCATAATTTTTTTCTATTTTGTTCCTATACTTTTGTGGATCAACGCAAAAGCAGCAGGAGTAAACATCTCTTTATTGCAACTTTTCCTGATGAGACTCAGGAAGGTACCCGCTCCTGTAATAGTAAACGCTATGATAGAGGCACATAAAGCAGGTCTGCTCGATATCAGACGTGACGATTTGGAGGCTCACTATCTTGCCGGCGGACACGTCGAAAAGGTGGTACATGCCCTTGTATCTGCCTCTAAAGCAAATATAGACCTGTCGTTCAAGATGGCTACAGCTATCGACCTTGCCGGACGTAACGTATTGGATGCCGTGCAAATGTCGGTGAACCCAAAAGTAATTGATACTCCAATCGTTACCTCTGTAGCAAAAGATGGCATACAGCTTCTGGCAAAGGCTCGCGTCACTGTCCGTGCCAATATACGTCAGCTTGTCGGAGGAGCAGGCGAAGAGACAATATTAGCTCGTGTGGGCGAAGGTATAGTTTCGTCGATAGGTTCGGCTACGTCGCATAAACTTGTGCTCGAGAACCCCGACTCGATATCGAAACTCGTACTAAGCAAAGGACTCGACGCAGGTACTGCTTTCGAGATACTATCTATCGATATTGCCGACGTGGACGTGGGTAAAAATATCGGAGCCAATCTGCAAATGGATCAGGCTGAGGCAGATAAAAATATCGCTCAGGCTCGTGCCGAAGAGCGTCGTGCTATGGCGATAGCCTTAGAGCAGGAGATGAAAGCAAAGGCTCAGGAGGCAAAAGCCAAAGTGATAGAAGCCGAAGCACAGGTACCACTGGCTATGGCAGAGGCTTTCAGACAGGGAAATCTCGGTATAATGGATTATTATCGAATGAAAAATATAGAAGCAGACACCTCTATGCGTGATGCTATCGGCAAGCCCACAAATCAGCAAAAAAAATAAAGTGTCGGGCAAAAAAAAGTATTACAGAGGACAGTCCGTACATCAGGATGTCTTCTGTAATTTTTGTACCAAAAACAACGGATAATCGCATTCGATAGATAAGCCTCTCTAAATGACAAAATCGCAGATACGATATGAGTAATACGTCGGTAGAGATAGTGTTGGTTCTGTACGGGGTCTTACCTGAGGAGAGTAAGGCATTTGTAAGCCTTCTAAGGCATATCGGACGGCTTAGAGTTGATTACGAACTGATAGTATACAATAATGACACGTCCGTATCTGTCCCCGATGGTGATGGATATATAGCGGTAAATGCCGAAAAAAACGATATGCTGGCTCGAGCATATAACTTTGCTTTGCAGAAAGCCCAAGCAGGCGGCAGGCAATGGCTTCTTCTGCTCGACCACGATACAGAGCCGACTGCCGAGTATTTCGAGGCTCTCAATCGTTTTCTTAAACAAACAACCCCAAGCCCCGATGTAGTGGCGGCTGTGCCTTTGCTAAAATATGGCAATCGGATTATCTCCCCCGAGAAAATAAATCCAGTGATGTGGGAAACGACACCCATAACGGTAGCCGGTACATATTCCGGCAATATTGTAGCTTTCAACTCATTATCGTTGCTCAGTACAGACTTCGTTATGTCGATTGGCGGTTTCAGCGAACTTTATCCGTTGGATATGTTAGACCATTGGCTATATCGACAAATAGCCAAGCATAAGAAATCCGTCGAAGTGCTCGACACACATATCTCGCACAGTCTATCGCTTTTGGATAATTCGATGTCGTACAATAGGTTGGCAGATTTCTTGGCGGCAGAGCAGCGGTTTGTCTCAACTGAGTTGACAATGACACACTACATTTCGTACAAAATACGTCTTGCCATAAGGCTCATAAAACAATGGATAAGACTCCGAGACAGGCGTAGAACGCAAATTACATTCAAAGCACTTATAGGCAAAAAATGATTTCGGTTTGTATAGCGACATACAATGGTGAAAAATATATTCGTCCACAGATAGAGTCTATCATCGTACAGTTAGACCCGGAAGACGAAATAGTCATATCCGACGACGGATCTACCGACGATACTCTGAATATTATAGCCTCTTTTGCCGACGACAGAATAAAAGTTTTCGACCACAGTCGGGATAAAAAACAAAAAGTAAAGTATTCTTTCGAGCACGTTACACGTAATTTCGAAAATGCTCTGAGACACGCCAAGGGCGATTTGATATTTCTATCAGACCAAGACGACATTTGGTGTCAGGGCAAAGTTCGAACCCTAAAGCAATTGTTCGAAAAAAACGACTGCCTGCTTATTCTGCACGACTGTTCGGTAATCGATGTAGACGAAACGGTGATAAACGAATCGTATTTTGCAGCGAATAGGTCTCATAAAGGATTTATTCGGAATATTCTGAATAATGCATATTTAGGTTGTTGTATGGCATTTCGTCGCGAACTGCTCGACGAAGCCCTGCCGTTGCCCGAAGCTCCCGTACCTCACGATATTTGGCTCGGATTGATAGCAGAATGGCATAAGGCAGTGAAATTGTGCAGTATGCCGCTCATATTGTACAGACGACACGGAGCAAACACCTCGAGTGCGGCGGGTAAAAGCAGATTGAGTTTTACCGATAGAATATCGTACAGGCTTACGTTGCTGAGTAATGTACTTAGGAGATTGCTGATAAAGAAGTGATATAAAGGTGCTTTGAGCTTATACATCAAAATCTGAAGTCGCGTTTGCCCTCGCTTATGGATTTCAGGTTGCGGACGGTCAGCAGTCTTATCTTTTCGTTGGGGATAGAGCCGAGCTCTTCGTCTATCAGTCGGAGTCCCGCTTTGAGTGTCCCTTCCGAGGCGTAATCTTCGAGGTACTCTTTGAGTGTCATCAGTGCGTTTGGTCCGCAGCAGTCGGCTATCTTACCCGATTTTACAAGAGCCATAAATCTGTCGCCTGTGCGTCCTTGGCGGTAACAGGCGGTACAGAAACTCGGTATATGACCGAGCTCGAGCAGCCAACGTACTATCTCGTCGAGCGTACGTGTATCGCTGATATCGAACTGAGCCGAATGGTCTGTATTATCGGCTACATTCGAGTAACCGCCGACACTCGTGCAGGAGCCTCCGCTCAGTTGCGATACGCCGAGCTCCAATACCTTTCGTCGCGACTCCTCAGACTCGCGTGTGGAGATAATCATACCTGTGTATGGAGCGGCTATGCGTATTATTGCCACTATTTTACCGAAAATATCGTCGGATATCGAGTTGTCGAAGTCGTCTGTGTCTATGCTGTCGGCAGGGCATATACGGGGCACGCTGATAGTGTGCGGACCCACACCGAAACGGGCTTCGAGATGTTCGGCGTGCATCAGCAGCCCAGCGAAGTCGTATCGGTAGTTGTTCAGCCCGAAAAGTACGCCTATACCCACGTCGTCGATACCTGCTTCCATAGCACGGTCCATAGCCTCGGTATGATACGCGTAATTACTCTTTGGTCCGTAGGGGTGGAGCGTCTCGTAGTTTTGTTTGTCGTACGTCTCTTGGAACAAGATATATGTGCCTATACCTGCATCGTTTAGCTTCTTGTAGTTTTCTGTGGTCGTAGCGGCGATATTGACATTTACCCTGCGTATCGCTCCGTTTTTGTGTTTTATACCGTAAATCGTCTCTATCGACTCCAGAATATACTCTATCGGAGCTAAGGTCGGGTGCTCGCCCGCTTCCAGAGCGAGGCGTTTGTGTCCCATATCTTGCAGTGCTATCACCTCGCGGCAAATCTCGTCTTGAGTCAGTTTTCGGCGGGCAATATTTTTGTTTTTTGCGTGATACGGGCAATATACACAGCCGTTTACACAGTAGTTAGATAGATATAGAGGGGCAAACATCACTATACGTCTGCCGTAGAATTTATGTTTTATCTTTCGGGCTAAGTCGAATATTCGTTCGTTTACCGCATGGTCGTCGCACTCCAGGAGCACCGCCGCACTGCGATGGTCGATACCGCCGCATTTTTCGGCTTCGTCGAGTATGGAGTCGATAAGCGGCAGGTTGTTTTTATTCTCTTCGGCATATCGGATAGTATCCAATATCTCGCTATGGCAAATAAACTCCTCTGCTTTCGATGAACTTGGTATGTAGGGCATTTTATATACTGTTTGTTATAGTTTTTTTAAGTGTCAAACAATTGATTGTTGAGAAAAATATAAAATTATCTGGAGAGGTGGTAGGCAAAGATTCGAAAGTCTGTCTTATTTGTTGATATACAGTGTTTTTTGTCGTTTAAATAATATGTTAGTTTTAAAATTCATTGCACAATATACAAAGCTATTTGTCTCAGACTTAGCAACGGCGCTTAATTCAGGCATTTTTTTATACTTGTTGTAAAACTAGTAAAGTCTACATACATCATTAAGTCGTCACAAAAGTTATTTATAAAATATTCTTCTGAAATGTTTCTTTCTTTCAAGTCCTTTTTTAATCTAAAATATAATTTTTTTTCAGGATGTTGCGTTGTGGGTGGGTATTTTGTTTTATGTTCTTTTATTAAACCTTCAATGGATTTTAAGGTAAAGTATTTGTCGTTAAGAATTCTGATGATTTTGTTGTCAGGCTCTTCAATGATAACCTTATACAAATACTTTTCTATGCTTTTTATTGGTAGAAAAAGTTTCTTTATGTCTTTGTATTCTTCTGTAACATTGTTACGAATGTCTCCATCAAGAATACTTATAACCTGTTTTCCTAATCCAAGAACATTCCAACGTAACAGTTCTTTATGCAATTCTAATACGTTTTTCCAACCACCAACAGGAACAATATGAATAAGTTTTCCGCTTTTAAGATTGTTTGTAAGTAGAATTTTTTCAATTACATTCTTTGTTAAATCATCTTCAACTAACAGTAGAAAATCAAAACCATCATGGCTATATACATCTCTAATTAAGTAGCTTGGGTAACAATTTGATTCAAGTGTTAGATTACCCTTACTGTTTATTACTTTATATAAATTCGCAGGTTTTATTTTACGAATTACTTCTGGAGAATGGCTTGTTAAGATTACCGTTAAGTTTTTGTGTTTTTCTGCTAATTCGTATAATAACTCAATCAATCTACTAACAGCAATTGGATGTAATGCCAATTCTATTTCATCAATTAACACAAGAATTTTTTGTCCTGCGGGTAACGATTTACGAATAATAGAATTATAAATAAAGTGCAATAAGGAAATTAGTAAACATTCGCCCGAACTCATTCTGTATTGACTAATTAATTTATCATTTACCTTTATGAAATATGGCGTGTTATTTACGTCGATTTGTTGAGTTATATACTTGTTCTTAACTCTATGCAAAGTAGCATAGTGCTCGTAGTCTCCTTGAAGTATGTAGCTTAGCTTTTCAATTACATATTTGTCGGCAGGAACAATATCATTTTTTTTTAGTCTACCTTTTGCTAAGTATTCATCTATTTTTCTTGAATCGTTAAAGCGTGTGCCATAAAATAAAGACCCTTCATAGAGCCCATTGAGTTTTATTGTATTAGGGTATATATCAGATTTCCAAAATCCATTGAGGTCTGCTGTCCAAGTATCGGTTGTATTATCTAATGTGTATGTGATTTTTGAGTTTTGTTGATAATCTTCTTTTTTTAGTGTGCCCAAATAGTGTTTTGAAATTAGTTGCGCAACAGACAGTAACACAGTACTTTTCCCACAGCCATTTGCCCCGACAAGCGAATAAACACCATTTTCAAGTGGAATTTCAAAACTTGCAGTTTCAATGTTTTTTATTTTCTCAATGCTTACTTTTAGAGTATCCATTTTTTTGTTTATCAGTTATTTTATGTAATTTATCATTCATATCTTTACATCACTCTCAAAATCGCCTCGCTCGAACGATATTTCGTATCCTATCCCTGCGAGTTGTTCTGCGAGCAGCGACAGTCCTTCGGCGGCTTCTGCTCCAAGCGTTGCTTTGTTGTCGTACAGAGAGTATTTCACTCTGTCGTCTTTTGGCGATAGGTTGGGCATCACTACGTTAGCTCCGGCGAGTATCCCTCTCAGTCTGCCGTCGGGTGCAAGGGTGGCCAATGCCGTCGTAGCCGGTATCAGTGCCGTCGGGTGCATCAGGCGAAATATCGAGAGCAGCAGCAGTGTAAGCTCCATCGTACCCGATTCATACTGTGCAAAAGGCGTATCGCTATGAGGGATAAAAGGACCTATGCCTATCATTTGAGGTTGCAGCCGACGGATAAACAGTATATCCTCTATGAGATTATCTATCGTCTGATGCGGACTACCCACCATAATGCCCGTCCCTGTCTGGAAACCTATTTCTTTGAGCGCACCGATACACTCTATACGGTTGTCGTAAGACATTTCCGACGGGTGAAGCTCCCGATAGTGAGCCTTGCTGTAGGTCTCGTGCCTCAGTAGATAGCGGTTTGCTCCCGCCTCGAACAGACGTCGGTACGTCTCTTTGCTTTTTTCGCCCAAAGATAGCGTTATGGCGCAGTCGGGAAATTGTCGTCGTATGCGTGCCACGATTGCCTCCAGTCGGTCGTCGGATATAGCGGGGTCTTCGCCGCCTTGCAAGACAAAGGTACGGAAGCCGAGTGCGTACCCGTCGGCACAACACCCCACAATGCTATCATCCTGCAATCTGTAACGCTCTATATTGCGGTTGCTCTTGCGGATACCGCAGTAATAACAATCGTTCTTGCAGCAATTGCTTATCTCTATAAGTCCGCGTATGTATATCTTGTTCCCGAAACGGCTGAGGCTCACCTCGCGTGCCTCTCTGTTGATACAACTCAGTGTCTCTTCGTCGTACCCAGCCAAAAGAGAGTAGAACTCTTCGGTAAGAAGAGTTCTATCCTTTTTCAACTTATAGACCAACCGTTTCATAGGTCTTCTCTATCTTGAGCAGCTCTCTGTCTATCTGTTTTCGTCCTGACGTAACGTCGTTGTATGCACTGGGTCCCGTTATACAACCGCCCGGGCACGCCATCACCTCAATGAAGTTGCCGTTGGCTTTGCCCGACCTTGCGCTAGCTCTGAGTAAAGCGATATTCTTCTTATTGAGGTCTGATATATTAATATCTATCACCTGTTGGTCTTTACCACGTACTTTGAGGTATGATTTGACAGCCCCTGCTACGCCGCCTGCAACGGCAAAGCCGTGTGCCTCGCGTACGGAGTCGGTTGCTATCCTGAATTGAGGAGCTTCTTCTATTTTTATATCGAGCCCATCGAAGATGGAGCCGACCTCTTCGAATGTAAGCACCATATCTACCGCTTCGTCGCGGCGGGCTTCTTTGCGTTTACCCACACAGGGACCCACGAACACTATCTTGGCGTCGGGGTGTTGCTCTTTGGCTATACGGGCAGCATAGTACATAGGCGACCCTGTGGAAGAGACGTATGGTTTGAGGTCTTTCAGATGTTTCTCGGTAAGCTCTATATACGACGGGCAACACGAGGTAGTCATAAACGACTGACCTTCTTCGAGTTTTTCGAGCAATTCGTGTGCCTCGTGGCTGACGGTACTCATAGCACCTTCGGCAACTTCTATCACATCGGCAAAACCAATCTGTTTGAATGCCCCGTAAACCTGCTCTATCGTGGTCTTGAATTGTCCGAGAATCGACGGAGCTATTATAGCCACTATCTTTTCGCCACGACGGATACCTTCGAGTATGTCGAATACTTGCGATATTTCGAAGATGGCACCAAAAGGACAGGCATTAATACATTTACCGCAGTAGATACATTTGCTTTCGTCGATATGCTCTATACCGAACTCATCTTTACTGATTGCCTTCACAGGACAAGACTCCTCGCAAGGAACAGGAATATAAACTATTGCGTGGTACGGACAACTTTGGTGACATATACCGCAACTAATGCAAGCGTCGTGGTCTATCTGAGCCTGACCGTTTTTCTGGAAGTGTACCGCATTTTTCGGACAATTGGTGTAGCAGCCGCGGGCTACGCAACCCTTACAGAGATTGGTTATTTCGTAATTTATTTGCACGCACGAAGAGCACGCCTCGTCTATGACGCAGAGGATGTTCTCTTTTATGCGTTCTCGTCTGTCGAGAGCCTGTCGGGCATAGGCAGACAGAGGAGTAAGTTCGTCTTTCTCATCGTCCATATCGAAACCCAGCAGAGGGAAGGTCTTGTACTTCCATACCGCTCTCTCTTTGTGGACGCAACACCGCCCCAGAGGTTTCGATTTCTTAGGACTCAGTTCTAATGGAAGTCTGTCGATTTTTTCTACAAGTTGTTCGTCTTTCCAGAGCCTTACGAGGTCTGCCAACAGTTTATGACGAACAATCATAACGTTGTTTGAAAATGCCATAGTGATAGTATTATTTTTATATTTTTTTGTTGTCTTATTCCGCGTGTAAAACCCACCTCAGAAAAAGTCTGCAAAGATACAAAGAAAATCTGAAACCGCCAATCGAAAATCGGCTATCGGTCTCTCCGTGCCGTATAGGAGTATCCAAAACAAACTACTCCGTAGACGATGCCGCAAAGACAATAAAAACTATTTATTGCCCCCGAAAACCGAATATCGTCGTGAACTATTCGAAGAGACTGTTTGTGTTTCAAAAAAATATTATTACCTTTGCCGCCTGTATTTTTCACTGTTGAGGTTAGCGAATGACTCTTAACTTCAACACATTAGTAACTTTAATAAAAATATATTATTTTATGAGTCAACAAAAAATCAGAATCAAACTGAAATCGTACGACTACAATTTGGTTGATAAGTCGGCAGAGAAAATCGTGAAAACGGCAAAAGCCACAGGTGCAGCGGTAAGCGGACCTATTCCTTTGCCCACACACAAGAGAATTTTTACAGTAAACCGTTCGACGTTTGTAAACAAAAAATCGAGAGAACAGTTCGAACTTTCTTCTTACAAGCGACTTATCGACATCTATTCGTCTACATCGCAAGTAGTAGATGCTCTGATGAAGCTCGAGCTGCCGAGCGGTGTTTCGGTAGAAATCAAAGTCTGAGATACTATCGAAGTTTTTAACGACAAAAAGAAAGGAATCTCCCGCAAGAGATTCTTTTTTTCTTTTGATAAACAATTTATTATCTCGGAAACAAATGTCTGTCGATATTGTATAAAAAAATAAATTATTATCTTTGCACGCTTATGGATTAGTAAATTTAAACTAAATAAAATATAATACAAAATTATGATTAAAAGGACATTTTTGATGTTAATGGCTTTTGCAGCCGTTAGTTTGGGAGTGTTTGCTCAGACCAATCTGAAAGAGGGGTTCGAGGAATATACTCTACAAAACGGTATGAAGGTATATCTGTGGGTTGATAAAGATATACCCGATGTTTACGGACAAGTTGCCGTAAGAGCAGGTTCTATCGACGAACCGGCAGATTTTACGGGTTTGGCTCACTATCTCGAACACATGTTGTTCAAGGGTACGCAGGAAATAGGTGCTCTCGACTGGGCGAAGGAAAAGCCTATGTACGAGCAGATTATCAAGCTCTACGACGAAAAGGCAAAACTGAAAGACCCTAAAAAAGACAAAGCCAAAAGAGACGAGCTGACAAAAAAGATAAACGAACTCTCGGTGGCATCGTCTAAAATCAGTAAAGGTTCGGAGTTCCCTACGCTTATTCAGGCTATTGGGGGTACCGACCTAAATGCTTATACTTTTTATGATGCTACTGTATATCATAACTCTTTCCCCGCATATCAGATGGAGAAATGGCTGAAACTCTATTGTGACCACTTCCAACGCCCCGTTTTCCGCGAATTCCAAGCAGAAATGGAGAACGTATTCGAAGAATTTAATTTGAGAATACCTGATGTCAGATCACAGCAAGGCTCGGCTTTGTTGTCAAATATGTTCAAAGGTTCGAGCTACGAACGCGATGCCATTGGTTCGCCCGAACATCTGAAAAACCCGAGTATGACACCGATGATTAAGTTCTTCGAAGACTGGTATGCTCCTAATAATATGGGACTTCTGCTATATGGTAACTTCGACCCTGCTGCCGTGAAACCTTTGATAGAAAAGACTTTCGGCAAGATGCAGGCAAAAAAGCTCCCCGAACGCAAGCCTACCGTACCTACTCCGCTGACAAAGAACGAAAAAATAAAGATAAAACTCGGCTATTCGCCTTCTATCGTATGGGGTTACGAAGGTGTGAAAAAGGGACATCCCGATGAGTTTAAGATAGATTTTATGCTCTCTATCCTCAACAACGACTACAATATAGGTCTCTTCGATAAGCTCAATATGGAAGGAGCTATCGGAGGGGTAGGAGCTTATTCTATGGCAATGCGTGACTGTGGACGTATTATCATACAGGCTTCACCCTATTTCGATGTAAGCCAATATACTTATGAGTCCGACGCTGCTACCGAAAAACTCGTTATGGCAGAGATAAACAAGCTCAAACGCGGACAGATACCTGCTTGGCTTTTCCAGTCGGTAAAGGAAAATTATATGCAGAGAATGAAAACCATATCGGAAGATTGGAATTCGAAAGTAGGTTTTGCTACAGATTCATATATCTACAATATCCCGATGAGCGAATATTTCAATATGGAAGAAAAGGTTAAAGCTATCACCGTAGAAGATATAAAAGCGATAGCCAATAAATATTTTTCGGGCAACTATATGACTATCTCTTTCTCCGAAGGAGACCCCAAAATACAGCTTTTCGATAAGGCACAAATCGATCCTCTGCAGATGCCCGACGAAGAGTATTCGCAGTATTACAAAGACTTCGTGAAGAGAC
>ERZ772921.2036-NODE-2036-length-11198-cov-31.960872_pt1 | contig 11198 bp, 10 predicted proteins | sample MGYA00512117_ERZ772921 | MGnify/ENA primary metagenome ERZ772921 (study PRJEB29015, sample SAMEA2737944) | human oral metagenome | biome: human oral; feature: human-associated habitat; material: dental | place: China | collected 2150 ... | reverse complement strand
CGCTCGTCTCCCAGGTGGTCGTCATCGGCGACGGCGAGCCCTTCATCTCCGCGCTGATCACCCTGGACCGCGAGATGCTGCCCGGCTGGCTGCGCAACCACGGCCTGCCGGAGATGGACGTCGTCGAGGCCTCGACCGACCCGCGGGTCCTGGCGGCCCTCGACCGCGCGGTGGCGCGCACGAACCGGGCGGTCTCGCGCGCCGAGTCCATCCGCTCCTTCCGGGTGCTGACCACCGACTTCACCGAGGCCAACGGCCTGCTGACCCCCTCCCTGAAGGTCAAGCGCGGGAAGGTCATGAAGGTGCACGCCGACACCATCGCCGACATCTACGCCTCCAAGAAGAAGGGCCCCCAGGAGTAGGGCGGCCCCGATCCCGCCCCGCGGCCGGCGGGGCCGGGGACCGGGATGGCCTCTCAGCGCCCCCGGTCCTCCCGGACCGCGCCCTGGCGGATGGCCTCGTGGTGGCGGATGACCTCGGCGACGACGAAGGCGAAGAATTTCTCGGCGAAGACCGGGTCGAGGCCCGACTGCGCGGCCAGTTCGCGCAGCCGCGCCACCTGCCGCTCCTCGCGCTCCGGGTCCGACGGCGGCAGGTCGAGCTCGGCCTTGAGCTCGCCCACCCGCTGGGTGCAGCGGAAGCGCTCGGCGAGCAGGTGCACCAGGGCGGCGTCGAGATTGTCGATGGTGGCGCGGTAGGCGGCGAGCCGGGGCGGCACGGCGCCCGCATCCCCCTCGGCCCGCCGATCGGGGGGGCCGGGCGGCGCCCCGCTCATGCGGTTCGGCTCCGGCCGCTCTTCATGGTCGCCGCCAGGGTCCCCGAGCCCGCCTCGTAGCGGGGCCTGCACCGCCCGCGCACGGTGTCGCCGTCGACGACGACGCGCCCGACCTCGGGCAGGGAGGGGACTTCGAACATGGCGTCGCCCAGCACCTCCTCGACGATGGAGGTCAGGCCGCGCGCACCGGTCTTGCGCGTCAGGGCGAGCTCGGCCACGGCCTCGATGGCGTCGTTGGTCAGCTCCAGCTCCACGCCGTCGAGGCTGAAGAGGTACTGGTACTGCGAGACCAGGGCGTTCTTCGGCTCGGTCATCACCCGCATGAGCTCGGCCACCCCCAGGTCCTGGACGGTGGCGATGACGGGCAGGCGGCCGATGAACTCGGGGATGAGGCCGAACTTGTGCAGGTCCTCGGGGCGGACCTGGGAGGCGAAGACGTCCTTCTTCTCCCCGGCCAGGATCCCGCCGAAGCCGAGCGTCTGCGCCCCTGACTCCTTGCGCTCGCGCTGGCGGACGATGTCCTCGATGCCGGCGAAGGCGCCGGCGGCGATGAACAGGATGTTGGTGGTGTCGATCTCCAGGAACTCCTGGTGGGGGTGCTTGCGCCCGCCGCCGGGCGGCACGGAGGCCGTGGTGCCCTCGATGATCTTGAGCAGGGCCTGCTGCACGCCCTCGCCGGATACGTCGCGGGTGATCGACGGGTTCTCCGCCTTCCGGCCGATCTTGTCGATCTCGTCGATGTAGATGATGCCCTTCTCCGCCCGCTTGACGTCGCCGTCGGCCGCCTGGATGAGCTTGAGGAGGATGTTCTCCACGTCCTCGCCCACGTAGCCGGCCTCGGTCAGGGCGGTGGCGTCGACGATGGCGAAGGGCACGTCGAGCAGGCGGGCGAGCGTGCGGGCCAGGTGGGTCTTGCCCGTGCCCGTGGGCCCGAGCAGGAGGATGTTGGACTTGCCCAGCTCCAGGCCGTCGCCCTCGGCCACGGAGCGCTCGCGCACCTGGACGCGCTTGTAATGGTTGTAGACGGCCACGCTCATGGCGCGCTTGGCGCTCTCCTGGCCGATGACGTACTGATTGAGGAAGTCGAAGATCTCCTGCGGCTTGGGCAGCTCGAGGGGCACGCCGGCGGCGGACTCCCCGAGCTCCTCGTCCACGATCTCATTGCACAGCTCTATGCACTCGTCGCAGATGTAGACACCGGGACCGGCAATGAGCTTCTTGACCTGCTTCTGACTCTTGCCGCAGAAGGAGCACTTGAGCAGGTCGACACTCTCAGCGCTGCGTGCCACCAGAATTCCTCCGTTTGATTGAGCGGGATGGGGGATGTGGGGATGAGGGATCCTCCCTTAGATGCTGTAAGCCTAGGGTGTTCGGCACCCCGAGACGGCGGGGCGCGCCGAGAACCGCCCGGCAACTGCTCACTCGCCGCATCTTTGTCGACTTCCGCAAACCGTCCGAGCCCGACGGCGCAGGCGAGCTGCGCCGTCGGGCTCGGAGGGCGTTCATGCCGGTGCCGTTCTCGCCCGCCGCTCAGGCGGAGTGCGGTGAGCGGGGGGCCTTGCGGGAGGCGAGGACCTGGTCCACCAGTCCGTAGTCCTTGGCGGCCTGCGCGGTCAGGATCGTGTCGCGCTCCAGGTCGGCGTGGACCTTCTCGCGGGGCTGGCCCGTATGGGTGGCCAGGGTGTCCTCCAGCCAGGCGCGCATGCGGTCGATCTCGTTGGCGACGATCTCGATGTCGGAGGCCTGGCCGTGCATGCCCTCCATGGCGGGCTGGTGGATGAGGATGCGGGCGTTGGGCAGGGCCAGGCGCTTGCCCTCGCTGCCGGCGGCCAGCAGCACGGCCGCGGCGGAGGCGGCCTGCCCCAGGCACACCGTCTGCACCTGCGGCCTGATGAACTGCATGGTGTCGTAGATGGCGGTCAGGGCCGTGAAGGAGCCGCCGGGGCTGTTGATGTACATGGTGATCAGGCCGTCGGGGTCCTGGGACTCCAGGACGAGGAGCTGGGCCATGACGTCGTCGGCGGAGGCGTCGTCGACCTGGACGCCCAGGAAGACGATGCGGTCCTCGAAGAGCTTGGAGTAGGCGTCCTGGCGCTTGAAGCCGTAGGCGGTGCGCTCCTCGAACTGCGGCATGACGTAGCGCGCCACGGGCGGGGCCAGGGCCGGGCCGCCGGCCTCGACCTGGCGGGCCAGGGCCTCGAAGTAGGGGCGGGACGTCATCTCAGTTCTCTCCGTTCTGCTGGATCTCGCGCGACGAGGACACGATGTGGTCCACGAAGCCGTAGTCGAGGGCCTCCGCGGCGCTGAACCAGTGGTCGCGGTCGGAGTCGGCGAGGATCTGCTCGATGCTGTGGCCCGTGTGGGCGGCGGTGATCTCGGCGAGCTCGTGCTTCATGGCGATAATGAGATCCGCGTTGATGCGGATGTCGGTGGCCGAGCCGCCGGCCCCGCCGGAGGGCTGGTGCATGAGCACGCGCGCATGGGGGGTGATGTAGCGCTTGCCCTTGGCGCCGGCGCTCAGGAGGAACTGCCCCATGGAGGCGGCCAGGCCCGTGGCGACGGTGACGACGTCGGGCTTGACGTACTGCATGGTGTCGTAGATGGCCATGCCGGCCGTCACGGACCCGCCGGGGCTGTTGATGTAGAGGTAGATGTCCCTGTCCGGGTCCTCCGCGTCGAGCAGCAGCATCTGGGCGCAGATGGCGTTGGCGTTGTCGTCGCGCACCTCGGAGCCGAGCCAGATGATGCGCTCCTTGAGGAGGCGGTTGTAGATGGAGTCGGTCAACCCCAGACCCGCGCCTGCGGCGTCGGCTGCCTGAGGAGGGGCGACCGCAGCGGGTGTGTAGAGCTCGCTCACGTCAGTCCTCTCATGGTCGGTGTCGCCAACGCTAACGCGACGCCCCCGGCCACCATGCCCGCCGTCGCACCCTTTTCGCCCACGGCGCAGGTGTGGCGACCACGGGGCGTATCTCCTCAAGCCTCCTCGCGATCACGACACCATCCCCGACGGTCAGCACCTCAGCAGATCGCGCCCCTCAGTCTTGTCACCAGTACTGTCTGCCATAACAGCACCATCCGACGCCCGGCACGCCGCCACCTCGGGACGCGCTCGGCCCAGCCCTCACAGCCCCACAACCCTCGCAGTCCTGTCCACCCAACACCGTAGGAGCACACATGTCCCCCTCATCCAGCACCCCCTCCACCGAGTCCCTGTTCCGACTCGGCCTCAACGCCGCCCTGCCCATCTCCGAGGAGGCGACCACCTCACGGGTCGTCGTCAACAACGAGATTCTGCGCACCGTCGTCTTCACCTTCGACGCCGGTCAGGTCCTCACCGAGCACTCCTCCCCCAGGGCGGTGATCGTCACGCTCCTGGAGGGCGAGATGGACTTCTCCATCGGCGAGCGCACCGAGCGGATGGGCGCCGGGGACGTCATCTACCTGGCACCCGGTGACCGTCACGCGCTGACGGCCGTGACGCCGTGCCGCATGCAGCTGGTGATGGTCGACGTCGACAAGGCCGCAGCAGCGAACGAGAAGTAGCCCGGGAGCGGGCAACCGCCTACCGATCGGGAGCCGTCCGACTGACGGCCACCACCGCGCGGGGTGGGGGCGAAGCGCCGAACCTTCGCCCCCATCCCGTTTCCTTGTGAGTTCCACTAAGTCGAGCACCTCATCCGGCCGCAGTACAGACGCCGGACGACCAGGCACCACCCGACGTATCGCGCCCGGTGTCGCGGATCACTCGCACACACAGGCGCGAGACGACGGTAAGCCAACTCACCCTTCCTTGTAGGAAAACTAAACCTTTCATCGGATAGGTTGTAGGCGCCCGAGATCTTGACGTGACCCGCTTCCCACACCGTGGCATCGGTGAGGGCGGCGTGGCACCATCGAATTTATCCGACCGATAGCATTGGAGTGTCCGCCTGCCTGACGACACCAAAGCCCTTCGACTCAGGCTTCACTCCGACGTCAGTCAGCCACATTCTTTCACGATTCAATAATCCCATCCCTGCTCGAACAACACGTCTTTTCCGCTTGCCGCACCACCCAGTAAGGGGCTACTCGTGTTCAGCACGTTCGCACAATTCCATGCATCAGAGAGGACCACTGCATGATCGTCATTACCCTGCTGGTGGGAATCCTGTTCTGGATCGGAATTGACATCTGGGCCGGCATTACCTCAAAGTGGTATAAAGCCGTGGAGCTGAATCCGAACATCACCTCGGACGACTTCAGCGTCCTGGTACCGATCTACGGCAACGTCAAGTACTTGCAGAACGCGGATTATCTGCGCCCTTATGGAGATCGAGTAGTCCTGTGCACCACATCTGGTGAGTCCGAGGAGTTCTACCGCGACCTGGAGGACATCGCCATTCGCTACGGGTTCAGAATCTTCCGCAGCAACTACGTCCCACGGAAGGTAGGGCGCAAGCGGAGCACCTCGGGAATCACCCGGGACACGGTTGTCCGCGACGCACTGCTGGCCGCCCCCCTCAACTCCTACATCGTCTGCCTTGACGCCGATACTACGGCGCAGGAGCCGCTGACCCACATCATCGGCGCCCTGGTGGCCAATAAGGCCGACTTCGCCTCGGTCACCATCGTGCCTCAGAAGAAGGGGCCCTTCATCGTCCAGATGCAGCGCCACGAGTACGTGGTCTCGATGCGCGCACGCAGAATCATGCCGTGGCTGCTCAGCGGCGCCCTTCACATCGGCAAGACCGACGTCATGCGCCAGATCATGGCCCGCCACTCACTGTTCTTCCAGGGCAATGACATCGAGTCCGGGATTATCGGAGACGCACTGGGATACAAGGCCGTTCACATTCTTGCCCACGTCAACACCAACGCGCCCGACACCCTGTACTCCTGGTGGCGCCAGCGAATCGCCTGGAGCGGCGGTTCCTTCAGGCTTTTCATCATCAACTTCAGATTCGTCTTCCAGCACCCCTTCCTGTGGCTGTACAGCGGCATCGTGGTCATCAGCATGTTTGTGCTCAGATGGATAGCCGTTGTCAATCCCGGATGGACACTTCTGCTGGCACTGTTCATCTACTATGCCGCCATCGTGTGGCTTCACTGGGACCACGGCAACAAGTGGCTGATCTTCCAGCCCTTCTACTGCCTCTTCGTCAGTCTCATCGTGGTTCCCATCGGGGTCGCCTACTATTTCAAGATGGCGATTCCTGAACGCAATTTCGGAGTCATTCGCCCCAAGCGCAAGGACCTCGTCACAGCGGGCTGATCCTCATCCGGGACGCATCCCGGTCAACGCGAGAGAGGTCATCCCGACAACACTCCCCCGCACGGCAACGGGCCCACCTTCCAGAAGAAGGTGGGCCCGTCTGTTCAGCTTGGGAGGCGTCCCGCATGAGCGGGGAACGCGCCTCAGCTCATATGCGCCTTGAACGCCGTGGGCTCACTCGGCGTCCTCGCCCTCAGCGGCAACGGCTGCGGCCTGAGCTGCCGCGGCGGCGTCGTCCTCGTCGGAGCCGATGAAGGCGGACAGGTCCACGGTCTCGCCCTTGGAGTCAACCACCGCTGCCTGGCGCAGCGCCATGGCCAGGGACTTGTTGCGGGCGACCTCGGAGACGAAGGCGGGAATCTGCCCGGCCTGCTGAGCCCCCTGGAGGAACTGGGCGGGCTCCATGCCGTACTGCTGAGCGGTCTGGAAGAGGAACTCCAGCAGCTCGTCCTGCGCCACACCGACCTTGAGGTCCTCAGCCAGGACATCGAGGATGATCTGGTCGCGCACACCGTTGACGATGTCCTCGCGGATCTCCTTGGCGTGCTCCTCGTCGCCGTCCTTGCCCTCGGCCCGCAGGTGCTGGGCGACCTCGGCCTCGACAACGGCCTCGGGGACGTCGAAGGCGACCTCGCTGCGCAGGTGCTCGAGGAGGGCGTCACGGGCGGCGACCGCCTGCTCGCCGGTCTTGCGCTCGGTGACCTGCTTGACGAGGTCCTCGCGCAGCTCCTCGACGGTGTCGAACTCGGAGGCGAGCTGGGCGAACTCGTCATCGACCTTGGGCAGCTCACGCTGCTTGACGGCAGTGGCGGTCACCGTGACCTCGGCCTGCTCACCGGCGTGCTCCCCGCCGGCCAGCTCGGTGGTGAAGGTGGCGGACTCGTCGGTCTTCAGGCCGCGCAGGGCGGTGTCCAGGCCCTTGAGCATGTTGCCCTTGCCGATCTCGTAGGAGACGCCCGAGATGGAGTCGACCTCCTCGCCGTCGATGACGGCCTTGAGGTCAATGGTGACGAAGTCACCGGTCTTGGCCTTGCGGCCCACGGACTTCAGGGAGCCGAAGCGGGCACGCAGGTTGTCCAGCTCGGTGTCGACGTCCTCATCGGTGACCTCGACGGCGTCCACGGTCAGCTTGGCCTTGCTCAGGTCCGGCAGCTCGATGACGGGGCGAACAGTGACCTCGGCGGTGAAGGCCAGCTGGCCACCGTTCTCGCCGGTGGCGTTGGGCAGCTCAACGACGTCGACCTCGGGCTGAAGCATGGGGACCCGCTCAGCCTCGGTGATGGCGTCCCGGTAGAAGTCGGAGAGCTTGTTGTTGACGGCCTCCTGGATGACGGTCCCACGGCCGACGCGCTGGTCGATGACCCGGTTGGGGACGTGACCGCGACGGAAGCCGGGGACCTGGATCTGGGAGCCGATCTCCTTGTAGGCGGCATCCAGGCTGGGCTTGAGCTCCTCATAGGGGACCTCAACGGTCAGCTTGATGCGACTGGGGTCAAGATTCTCGACAGTGGTCTTCACGGGGGTTGCTCCCAAGGTCTGAGTTCTGCGGTAACACCGACGCGCTCGGAGGCGCTCGGCGGACGCGCGTCTGTGGCGTCAATCCGTGCCATCTTAGGGCAAACGGACAGTGGGATCGACGCTGCGTCCGCACCTGGCGCATGAGTCTGGACACAGGAGGTGACACCGGGCGCGGCCGTCGTGGCCGCGGGGCGCATCGGCATATTCACAGGCCATGCATCCGCCTCGACGCGCACCTGAATGCGGTCTGCGCACAGGCCGTCCGACCACGGGACGAGGAGTCGGGCTGGCGGGATTTGAACCCGCGGCCCCCTGCTCCCAAAGCAGGTGCGCTACCAAACTGCGCCACAGCCCGTGACGTGACGAAAGGGACCGCCGAGGAGCGGCCCCTTTCGGCTCACAGAGCGGGTGACGGGAATCGAACCCGCGCAATCTGCTTGGAAGGCAGAGGCTCTACCATTGAGCTACACCCGCATGGATGAAGGGTTTCACCCCTCCACCAGCAGCCTCACTGCTCGATGAGGCCCTCCTTGTAGGCCCGCGCCAGACGGCGAGGGACGGAGATCTCGCGGCCCTGGACGCGGACGGTGGTGAGCTCGGTGAGCTTGGCCTTCCACTGTGAGCGGCGGTTGCGGGTGTTGCTGCGGGACATCTTCCGCTTCGGCACTGCCATGGGCCCGCTCCTCTCTCGTGAACCTTGGGGATCGGATGACCCCTCGAAACTGGACCGAGGGACACCATAACGACATCGCCGGGACCGCTTCCAGTCCAGGAGCACCTCAAGGCGTGTGACATCGGTCCCGCGCCCGCCCCGTGCGAGGATCCTGCCATGGCCCCGCACGCCCCTCGCACACCATCGCACCAGCAGTCTCAGGAGCAGCCATCCCCCGGGCTCATCACCCTGGCCCGCGGCGAGCAGCCCGAGATCGACCTGGAGATCAAGAAGTCCCACTTCCTGGCACGCGCCTGCCGCACGGACTCCATGGACGAGGCCCGGAGCTTCATTGCGGACGTGCGCTCCACCTACCCCGACGCGCGCCACCACTGCTCGGCGCTGACGCTCACCGATCTCTCCGACGGACACGCCCTGGCCGCTCCTGCCCCACCCACCGAGCGCTCCAACGACGACGGCGAGCCCTCCGGCACGGCCGGACAGCCCATGCTCGACGTCCTGAGGGGAACGGGACTGGCCAACACGACCGTCGTCGTCACCCGCTACTTCGGCGGAACGCTCCTGGGAACCGGCGGACTGGTGCGCGCCTACTCCGAGGCGACCGCTCAGGCGCTGCAGGCGGCTGCACGGGTCACCCTGACCCGGCTTCATCTGTGGGACCTGCGGGTTCCGGTGGCCCAGGCCGGCAGGATCGAGGCGGAGCTGCGCTCCCGCAATCCCGCTGTGGCATCGGGGCCGACGGCGGAGGGCGGGACGACCGCCCCGGCCCCGACCATTCACGTCGAGGAGACGATCTGGGGACCGACCCACGCGGTCCTCGTGCTGGCCACGTCCTGCGCCGATCCCGAGCTCCTGCACGCCCCGCTGGCGGCCCTGACCCGCGGCGAGGGGGCAGCAGAACCGGCCGGCAGCCGACTGGTCGAGGTCCCCGCACCACCGGTCTGAAGCCCGATCCCGGCATGGCGACCCTCCGGCGCGCCGCTCACCCGACACGCACAGGCATGAGCACCCTTGCGACCACGATGCGAACAGATGCCGGACGGATGTGGCGATCGCCGACGGACACAGGGTAGGGTTCAACCAACAGCCGGGACACCGTGCCCCAGATGAGCAGTTCACGCCCGAGCAGGCGCATTCCAGACGCCGTGAGGAACTAAGGAGGACTCGTGATGGTGAAGGCCGTCATGTGCACCATGCCCTCCTCCTTCATGTCCTCCATGCCCATCGCGCCCGCGTGCTGCTGCTGCCGGTGTCGGTAGGGCGCCAGGCCACGACATCTGTGCGCGTACCGCTGCGCGCATGCCCGGCGCTCCCGGAGCAGGCGGTCACCCCTGCTGTTTGAGCCACTCCGTACGACGTGGCCATCCCTGACGGACGCGGACCGTCCCCATCTCTCTTCCTCTCACGAGCTCTTGCGGGCCCGACGTCGCCTCATCACGCGGCTCCGCCGGTCGCCGCCACCACGGGGCTCACCCAACTCACACCCGAAGGACATCACTATGACGTACGCACCCGACGCAACCGCCCTGGTCGGCAACACTCCCCTGGTCCGCATCAACCGCGTCACCGACGGCGCCCCCGCCACCGTCCTGGCCAAGGTGGAGGCCTTCGAGCCGGCCGCCTCGGTCAAGGACCGCATCGCCCTGTCCATCGTGCGCGCCGCGGAGGCCTCCGGTGACCTCAAGCCCGGCGGCACCATCGTGGAAGCGACCTCCGGGAACACCGGCGTCGGCCTGGCCATGGTGGGAGCGGCCCTGGGCTACAAGGTCATCATCACCATGCCCGAGACCATGTCCAAGGAGCGCCGGGCCATCATGCGCGCCTTCGGTGCGGAGCTGGTGCTGACCACCGAGGGAGGCGTGGCCGGCGCGGTCAAACGGGCCGAGGAGATCCAGGCCGCCACCCCCAACTCGATCCTCGCCTCCCAGTTCGCCAACCCGGCCAACCCCAAGATCCACCGCGAGACCACGGCCCGGGAGATCCTGGAGCAGACCGGGGGCGACATCGACGTCTTCGTGGCCGGTATCGGCACCGGGGGCACGCTGACCGGAGTGGGCCAGGTTCTGCGCCAGGAGAAGCCCGGGGTGAAGATCTACGGCGTCGAGCCCTCCGAGTCCCCGCTGCTGAGCGAGGGCCAGGCCGCTCCCCACAAGATCCAGGGCCTGGGCCCCAACGTGGTTCCCGAGATCCTTGACCAGGGCATCTGGGACGAGCTGCTCCACATCGAGTCCGACGTCGCCATCACCTACGCTCGCCGTGCCGCTGCGGAGGAGGGCCTCTTGGTGGGGATCTCCTCGGGCGCAGCTCTGGCCGCCGCCACCGAGCTGGCCAGGCGCCCCGAGTTCGAGGGCAAGACCATCGTCACCGTCCTGCCTGACACCGGTGAGCGTTACCTGTCCACGCCTCTGTTCAAGGACTTCCTCGACTGACTCCCCCGACGGCGGTGAACCTGGGAACAGGTGAGCCGCCGTCGGTGTTGTCATCGGCGCAGCGGGTGAGGTGAAGGCTCACCAGCCGACCTGAGCCGCACCGTCACCCATCACAGGAGCACACTATGCACAACTCCCAGCGGTCCCTTCTGGACCTGGCCCGTGAGGACCTGGCGACGGCCCGCAAGCGCGACCCCGCCGCCCGCTCCAGCGTGGAGGTGGCCCTCCTCTACCCGGGTGTCCACGCCCTGTGGGCGCACCGGGCGGCTCACAAGCTGTGGCACAAGGGGTACCGCTTCGCGGCGCGCGCCCTGTCTCAAGCGGCCCGCAACTTCACCGGTATCGAGATCCACCCGGCCGCGACGATCGGTGAGCGCTTCTTCATCGACCACGGCATGGGCGTGGTCATCGGTGAGACCGCGGAGGTCGGCAACGACGTGTTGCTGTTCCACGGAGTGACTCTGGGCGGGGTGTCGATGAGTCCGGGCAAGCGCCACCCCACCATCGGCAACAACGTGCAGATCGGCGCCGGTGCCAAGGTCCTGGGGCCGG
>ERZ772921.2035-NODE-2035-length-11199-cov-2.298636_pt1 | contig 11199 bp, 7 predicted proteins | sample MGYA00512117_ERZ772921 | MGnify/ENA primary metagenome ERZ772921 (study PRJEB29015, sample SAMEA2737944) | human oral metagenome | biome: human oral; feature: human-associated habitat; material: dental | place: China | collected 2150 ... | reverse complement strand
TATTCGCTGACGAAGTACTTCTCGGGCAATGGTACAGCGATGGGTGGTGCTGTCGTCGACTCGGGGAAGTTCGATTGGACGAATGGGAAGTTCCCCGACTTCACCGAGCCCAGCCCAGGGTATCATGGTCTGCGCTACAGCGAGACCTTCGGTCCAGCCGCCTTCATCGTCCGTGCTCGTGTGGAAGGGCTTCGTGACATCGGTGCTTGCCTTAGCCCTACGAATAGCTTCCTCATCATCCAAGGGCTGGAGACACTCGCTCTGCGTATCAAGCACTCTTCGCAGAGTGCGCTGGAGATCGCCCGTTGGCTCCAGCAACATCCCGCTGTCGAATGGGTGCACTACCCAGGGCTGGAGCAGGACGAGCACCACGAGATCTGCAAGCGCTACCTTGACGGAGGCTTTGGCTGTATCATCACCTTCGGTCTGAAGGGTGGCTATGAGGCAGCTAAGAGCTTCGCCGACCATACTAAGCTCTTCCGTATCGTCGCTAATCTCGGGGATACGAAGTCGCTGGTCATCCACCCCAGCAGTACGACGCATCGTCAGCTCAGCCCTGAGCAACAGGCATCAGCTGGCGTGACTCCCGACCTGGTACGTCTCTCGATCGGTCTCGAGGATATCGAGGATCTGAAGGCAGACATCGAGCAGGCTATTCTCGAAGCTACACGCTAGGATGCTAAGGGATATCTTCATCGATGACTTCGTCTCCGAGGGAGGCGAGCAGTACGATCACTTTGCGCTGAGCTATGAGGTGGCAGGGCCGCCTCTGGGCTCAGCGCCTGTAGTAGTCGTGAACCATGCCCTCACGGGGAACTCTACCGTCACAGGGGAGCGAGGCTGGTGGAGTAAGCTCATCAGCGAGGTGGGAGCTATATCGCCTGCGAGCTATACGATCCTAGCCTTCAACATCCCAGGCAATGGCTACGACGGGCGGGAAGCCTCAGACCCTGAGCGCTTCACTCTGAAGGACGTCGCTCGGCTCTTCATCCTAGGTCTGGAGCGCCTCGGCCTCACCCGAGTCTATGCGATCATCGGTGCCTCTATGGGGGGAGCCCTTACTTGGCAGATGGCTTACCTACAGCCCGAGTTAGCGGAGAAGATCTTCCCTATCGCCTGCGACTACAGGGCATCGGACTGGCTCCTGACACAGACCTTGATCCAGAAGCAGATCCTGAAGAATTCTTCCGAACCACTAAGGGATGCCCGCATCCATGCCATGTCGTGCTACCGCACACCACAGTCGCTCAATGCTCGCTTCACGAGTACGCGTCAGGGGACGGCAGGGCAGTACGATGTGGAGAGCTGGCTCCTCTACCATGGCGATGCACTGCAGGGTCGCTTTAAGCTCTCGGCTTATCAGGTGATGACCCATCTGACCTACTCGATCGCAGTCTGCGAGCAAGCCGAAGACTTGGCACGTATCACCTCGGAGATCCATATGGTGTCGATCGATAGTGACCTACTCTTCACCCACGACCGAGCTGAGGCTACCTACCGAGCACTCTCTGCCCAGAGAGGCGGTGTGACGCTCGATACCATTCATTCCATCCACGGGCATGATGCCTTCATGATGGAGTATGAGCAACTGAATCGAATCATCCTACCTTACTTCCCTACACGTATATGAAAGTCTTAAAGTTCGGAGGGAAATCCCTTGATAATGGCCTCGGTATAGCCACGGTGCTCGACATCATCATCGACAGCTATGAGCAAGGGGATGCCCCCGTGGTGGTGGTCTCTGCTCGAGGGAAGAGCACTGACGCTCTTCTAGCCCTCGTAGAGCGGGCTCGTAGGGGGGAAGCCTTCGAGGAAGATCTGGCTCGCTTCTGGGTACATCAGGGCGAAGGACTATCGCTGAGCTTCGAGGAGGAGCAGAGGGAGCTTGACCGCCTGCTCACAGGTATCTCCCTCTTGAGAGAATGCAGTCCTCGTCTAGAGGATGCACTCGTGAGCTACGGGGAAATCCTCTCATCAAAGTACGTCGCAGAGGCCCTCAGGTCACGGGGCTATTCGGCGGTGGCGATCGACTCGGGAGGCTTACTCGTGACGGATGATCACTTCGGCTCTGCCTCGGTCTTTACCGAGGTATCTCGTCAGCGCTGTCAGGCGCTCTTCTCTAGGCTTCCCTCGGGTACGATCCCCATCGTCACAGGCTTCATCGCCCGCTCCGAAGCTGGGGAGCGCACGACGCTTGGGCGCAATGGGAGTAACTACAGTGCTGCCCTACTGGCGAACTTCCTTGGGGCGTCGATGATGGAGAACTTCACCCATGTCGACGGGATCTATACCGCCAATCCTACCCTCGTCCACGAAGCACGCAAGATCGACGAACTCTCCTATGCCGACGCCGCTGAGCTGTCGCAGTTCGGCGCCGACATCCTCCATATCAAGACCATCGAACCTCTGGAGGAGCGGGGCATTCCCCTTCGGGTGCTCAATACCTTCAGCTACGGCGAGGAGCATAATGGTACGCTAGTCACGGCTCATCCTCGTGACCGTGTGGTGCGGGCGCTCGCTTCGCTCACGGGCAAGGCGCTCATCCACTTCGAAGGGCGCAACATGCTCGGTCGTCCGGGGATCGATGCACGTATCTTCCGAGCCTTCGAGAGCGCTCATGTCAGTGTGAGCATGGTCGCTCAGGGCTCTACCGAGCGAGGGACGGCCATCGTCGTCGACGAAGGTGATGCCGACCGAGCAGTAGCGGCACTGCACGAGGAATTCAAGCAGGATCTACACGAAGGACTCACGACGAAGATCTACGCCGAGAAGGGGCTCGCCGTCGTGGCGATCATCGGGCTTAACCTCGTGGAGTTCGACCGTCCTTACCGAGCTCTGGTGCGTAACCGCATCCTCCCGATTCTCCTGAGTAACTCTGTGCCAGAGAATACCCTTTGCCTGCTGGTCAAGGGTGAAGAGGAGTGCGTCAAGGCGCTGAAGGTCATCCACGGAGAGCTATTCGAGCGCCCCAAGCGCATCCATCTAGCGATCATCGGACACGGCACGGTCGGCGGGGCACTCATCGGGCAGATCATCCAGCAGAGGGAGCTACTTCGGGAGCAGAAGCACATAGACCTGCGCATCTTTGCTATTGCTAATTCCAGACAGCTACTCCTAGCTCCGACGGGGGTAGGAGAGCAGTGGGAGGAGGAGCTCCAGCAGGCTCCCTTCACGGGGGATCTGGCCGAGACACTCATCGCCTACGGACAGCGTCATGCGCTGGAGAACATGATCCTCGTCGACAATACTTCCTCTGTGGCTATCGCCTCGAGCTACCCACTCTACGCCAGCAATGGCTTCGATATCGTCTCCTCCAACAAGAAGGCGAATATCGCCCCCTACGCCGACTATGCTCACCTGAGAAGTACCCTACAGCGCCACCGCCGGAGCTATCGTTATGAGACGAATGTCGGGGCAGGACTCCCGCTGATCGACAACCTCAAGCTCCTGCATCTCTCCGGTGAGCGGATCACCCGCATCCATGGACTTTTCTCGGGAAGCCTCAGCTATATCTTCAATCGTCTGAGCCAAGAGCCTGAGCGCTCCTTCCGTTCGATCGTGGAGGAATCGGCACGTCTGGGGCTCACCGAACCAGATCCCCGTGAGGACCTGAGTGGCGAAGATGTGGTGCGCAAGGTACTCATCCTCGTACGTGAACTAGATGTGCCCGCCGAGCTCTCGGACGTCAGCTGGGAGAACCCCGTACCCGAGGCACTTCGTAGCCTTTCGCTCCAGGACTTCTGGGAGCGCTTCGGCGAACTAGAGGCCGAGATCGAGCGACGCCGTCAGGCGCTTGGCCCCGATGAAGTCCTACGCTATGTGGGCGATATCATCTGGGACGATGTACGGCAGGAAGCCACGCTCACGGCAGGGCTACGTGCCGTCTCCAGCTCATCGCCTCTCGGGCGGGTGAGCGGAGCGGATAGTTGCTTTGAGATCTATACGGAGAGCTACGGCAGTCAGCCCATCGTCATTCAGGGGGCAGGTGCTGGAGCGAGCGTCACAGCCCGAGGGGTCTTCGGCGATGTCCTGAGATTGGCTGAGGGGTACGAAAGCTAGAAATATTGGGGTTGCACGGGTGCTTTCCCTATCTTTGTGGTGTTCGTATTGAATGTCCCACTCTAACCAATTCAACTATGTTCCATCAAGCGATACGCACTAAGAGACGTCAGCTACTCACCCTACTTCTCCTACTTCTGGCTAGCCCCCTAGTGGCACAGCAGTACTTCCCCCACGGGGATCACTCCTCGTCCAAGGACGAGCACGGCGCCCGCTGGGTCTTCGGAGGTCTCGTCTCCTACTGGCAGGACAATAAGGCTAAGACCACTAATCTCCAGCTTGCTCCCGAGGTAGCCTACCTCTTCAATGACAACTGGGGGCTCGGGGTCGTAGGTAGCTACGAACTCGAGAAGAAGGGCAGTGACAAGGAGAGCCTCTGGGCGCTACGTCCCTTCGTGCGCTACTACTATATGCATCGTGAGCCCTTCAATCTCTATCTGGATGGTGGCTTCGGTGTAAGTGCCTCTTCGGGTGTGAAGGGCTGGGAAGTCGGCCTCCGTCCTGGCGCTTGCGTCGACCTGACGAAGGGCCTCTGCCTCTGCCTACGTCTCGGCTTCATCGGCGTGCGTGATCGCTTCGCCGGTGGCGAAGAGGCGGGGATCGGCACCACGGGCTTCGGCCTTCGCTTTGCCCCCGAGGAGCTACAGATCGGTCTGGAGCTCGAGCTCTAAGACCTAAGGCTTCGGATTTACTAACCCCAGCGGACGGAGTGTCAGTCTCCGACGCTGGGGTTTGTGCCATCTATTTGATCCCTCCATTTGGGATCCACGGTAGGTTGCTCTTGCGACCTACCGTGGGTCGTCTTCACGACCTACAGTAGGTTTTTTCGGCGACCTACCGTAGGTCGTTTTTGCCCCTCTTCGTCGACCCCCTCCGATCCCGCTGGATATCGGCCTTTGGGAGGGGTGTGGGAGAAGTAGCAAAATCTAGGGAAATGGGGCGCAAAAATCCAGGGCTGTCTGACAGGCTCTGCATTGCTCCCTCTGACAATTTGTCCGACTTGGAGTCCGGGCTTTTCTTGGCACACGCTTTGCCCTAAGTAAGGCGTGAGTGTAAGTTGTTAGATCCTCGATAGGCATCGCCCCTTGCTCCTCCCTCTAGAGGGTCGGACAAGCGGGGAGCCTGGACAGGAAGCTCGAAGGCAAACGCTTGCAAAGCATAGTCAAGTAAAATATAAAAGCAACAATAGAATATTATGGGAAAGATCATTGGAATAGACCTTGGGACAACAAACTCTTGTGTCTCTGTACTCGAAGGGAACGAACCTATCGTCATCGCTAACAGCGAAGGTAAGCGTACGACTCCCTCTGTCGTCGCCTTCATCGACGGCGGCGAACGTAAGGTAGGGGATCCTGCCAAGCGTCAAGCTATCACCAACCCCACGAAGACGATCTACTCGATCAAGCGCTTCATGGGTGAGACCTTCGAACAGGTCAAGGACGAAATAGCTCGTGTACCCTACAGCGTAGTCCGTGGCGACAACGACACGCCTCGTGTCGACATCGACGGTCGCCTCTATACTCCTCAGGAAATCTCTGCGATCATCCTGCAGAAGATGAAGAAGACCGCTGAGGACTACCTCGGCGCCGAAGTGACGGATGCCGTCATCACGGTACCTGCCTACTTCAACGACGCTCAGCGTCAGGCTACCAAGGAAGCTGGTGAGATCGCCGGGCTCAACGTCCGCCGTATCGTCAACGAACCTACGGCTGCTTCGCTCGCCTACGGCCTAGACAAGAGCAATAAGGATATGAAGATCGCCGTCTTCGACCTAGGTGGTGGTACGTTCGATATCTCGATCCTCGAGCTCGGGGATGGTGTCTTCGAAGTTCGCTCGACCAACGGGGATACGCACCTCGGTGGTGATGACTTCGACCACGTGATCATCGACTGGCTCGCTGACGAATTCAAGGCAGATGAAGGCGTAGACCTCCGCCAGGATCCTATGGCCATGCAGCGTCTCAAGGAAGCTGCTGAGAAGGCTAAGATCGAGCTCTCTAGCACGACCTCTACGGAGATCAACCTCCCCTACATCATGCCTGTAGGTGGCATACCTAAGCACCTCGTTCGCACGCTGACTCGTGCTAAGTTCGAGCAGCTGGCTGACCGCCTGATCCAGGCTTGTGTCGCTCCCTGTGAGACGGCTCTTCGTGATGCAGGTCTCTCACGTAGCGATATCGACGAAGTCATCCTCGTCGGGGGCTCTACACGTATCCCTGCCATCCAGGCCATCGTAGAGAAGATCTTCGGTAAGGCCCCATCTAAGGGTGTCAACCCTGATGAAGTCGTCGCCGTAGGTGCTGCTATTCAGGGAGGTGTACTCACCGGTGAGATCAAGGATGTCCTTCTGCTGGACGTCACTCCTCTCTCCCTCGGTATCGAGACGATGGGTGGTGTGATGACTCGCCTGATCGATGCGAACACGACGATCCCTACCAAGAAGAGCGAGATCTTCACCACGGCTGTAGACAATCAGCCCGAAGTAGAGATCCACGTCCTACAGGGTGAACGCTCCCTGGCTAAGGACAACAAGAGCATCGGGCGCTTCAAGCTCGAGGTAGCTCCTGCTCCTCGTCAGACGCCTCAGATCGAAGTGACCTTCGATATCGACGCTAACGGTATCCTCAATGTCACCGCTCTGGACAAGGCTACGGGCAAGCAGCAGAAGATCCGTATCGAAGCCTCCAGCGGTCTGTCAGATGCTGAGATCCAGCGTATGAAGGACGAGGCTGCAGCCAACGCTGAAGCTGACAAGAAGGAGACCGAACGTATCTCTAAGCTCAACCACGCAGATAGCCTCATCTTCCAGACGGAAAAGCAACTGAAGGAATTCGGTGACAAGCTATCCACCGACAAGAAGGCTGCTGTCGAATCTGCCCTCGCTAAGCTCAAGGAAGCACACTCGGCTCAGAACCTCGACGGCATCGACGCTGCTTCTGCTGAAGTGCAGTCTGCCTTCCAGGCCGCTAGCGAAGAGATGTACAACCACGCCAATGCTGCCGGTGCCGCTGATCCTACGGCTGGCGCTGCCTCTGGCTCCGCTTCTTCCTCTCAGTCCGCAGATGACAACATCACCGACGCTGACTTCGAAGAGGTCAAGTAGTTCCCCTCACTTAATAGAAGGTGGGCTAGCACTCTGGGTGCTAGCCCACTTTTTTGTTTCCCTATGGACGGCTCTTCCTCCCGTCCTCGATCCCCTACTTTTTCTCTTCCTTTAAGCCCCTTAAAAAGGAAGCCCATCCTCGTAGCTTTTTCTCCTGATTTTCCCGCCCTGAGCGAAGCGTCGCCTTCGCCCTTCAGCAAGGGGTATTTCCATGGTAGGAAGGGGGGCTGTTTCGGTCTCTTGGGAGGGCATCCTCAGAGGGGGTAAAAAACGACCTACGGTAGGTCGCCGAAAAAACCTACAGTAGGTCGCGATGACGACCCACTGTGGGTCGCAAAGGCGACCTACCGTAGGTCCCATTTGGAGGGGGCGGAAGCAGGGGAGGCTTTGACCTTTTGCACCTCATGGTGACTCTATAATTGCTGAAGGGATATGGTTCGCCAGCTTTTCTCACGATGATAGGTGCGCAAGTGGCCTTCCATGTCTCTTCTCTTTGAGTATTTCATATCTTTGTATCATTGATTCGCTTCCCAGATTCTGAGCTAGTGCGATAGTATTTCTAGTGGCTAGCTTAGGAGAGAGTTGCTGATCATTTGGTCATTACTACGAGTCAATAAGGACTTTAAAACTTGGTGTATAGGTTAAAGAATATAGTGGAATATGAATAGAAACATCTCTATCCTTAGTAAGACGGAAGGGGTATCCATAGAAAGACTGCATATAGTTACTTGGGATATCAAGAGCAAGAATTATTATACGGAGTATGGCTTGGAGATTAATAGAGGTTCTGTTAGTGCTGCTAGGCTAGAGCTTCGATTATCTTTGCCTTGCCTCCCGTCTGACAGCAAGGATGTCATTTCTCTCGATAAGAACCTTTCTGACATAGAGAATTGCAGGTTCATATTTAATTCAGATGTGATACGGATTACTCCCTTTGGTTCTGGAGGAGTTTCTGGGAACACAGTGACCTTTGCGGGAGATAGAGAAATCACTATCCTCTCCCCACTAGGCATGGAGATATCTGAGGATATCTTAAAGATTGAGATGTCTAACTTGGAGACTATAGGGGAGCTTGTGTATGTTCGGTTTCTAGTGAAGTCATCCCAACCTCCATTTCAAACTAAGAAGAACGAACTCTCAAGACGGAGGATCAACTATGATGTTCGTGTCAATGAGAGTAGGACAGCATCAGCGGGAGTGAAGCGGTTACAAAAAGATCTCTTCTCCTTAATGAGTGTAAAGTCTTGTTTTTGCCTGCATATTATACCAGTTGAGTATAGTCTGGGGGTAATTGATAGTACCAAACTAAAGGAAATGCGGGAGCTGGAGTCCGAATCCTTTGAGAAGTACCTAGGAGAGATTGCCCGAAAAGAGGAGGTCGTACTAAAACCGAGCTCTTATAATATCATCTTTTATAAGCAGAAAGACCGAGAGAACTACTCCTTCTTCTCTGTCTTTTATGAAGAAACTCTGACCAATACGCAACTAGGAATAGCTATTGCAGTAAACATTATTTCTACGTCTCTGTTTGCCTTTTATGAGCTTCGTACCAAAGTGAATCCGGAGCTAAAGTGGGATCAGACTCCTTTGGAGTATTGGATTGCCTTATTTGTTATTGCCTACGCACTTGGCTGGTTCTTTTGGAATGTGGTGAAATCAAAGGATTTAAGGTTTAAGAGGAGGTGATTCCTGTATAATGATTATAAAGAAGTTGGTCTTAACTATTAACAGTCTGGATAACAATGCGGAAAATGAAAGCCCTTCTAGATACAAATATTGTCATACATAGAGAGACTCCTAATCCTCGTGATAATTCCATCGGAACTTTATTTAAGTGGTTGGATAAGGCTGGATATGAGAAGTGTATTCACCCGATCACGGTAAAGGAGCTGAAGAGTAATTCTAACAAACGTACGGTACATAGTTTCGATATTAAGCTGGAGAGCTATACACACTTACAAACGGTAGCCCCTTTACACCCGAAGGTGGCAGAGATCTCATCAGAGCATGATCGCTCTGCCAATGATGAAAATGATACTCTTTTGCTCAACGAGTTGTATCAAGATAGGGTGGATATTTTGATCTCTGAGGATAAGAAGATACATCGGAAGGCTGAGCTTCTTGAGATTGAAGATAAGGTCTTTACAATAGATAGTTTTTTGGAGAAGGTTGTTTCAGAGCATCCAGATCTAATTAACTACCGTGTACTCGCCGTTAAGCAAGAATTCTTTGGCAATATCCAATTAGCAGATCCCTTTTTTGACTCTCTTCGGGATGACTACTCTGGTTTCGACAAGTGGTTTAAGAAAAAGTCAGAGGAAAGAGCATATATTACATATAATAATGGTAGGGTTCTCTCCTTCTTATACTTGAAGGTTGAGGGCCCCGAGGAAAATTATAGTGATATTACTCCTAAGAAACGCCTGAAAATTGGGACCTTTAAGGTCGTGAGTAATGGGATGCGCTTAGGAGAGCGATTCGTGAAGATTATCTTTGACAATGCTGTTGTAAGTAAGGTCGATGAAATATATGTCACTGTATTCAAGAGGACAGAGGAGCAACGTCGATTGATATCATTGTTGGAAGAATGGGGGTTTCGTGAATTTGGACAAAAGGGGAGAGACGGAGAGTTTGTCTATATTAGAGATCTTACCAAACAGTTTAATCTAATTGCCCCCAAAGAGACATATCCGTTTATCCCTACAACTACTCGGATATTTCTAGTTCCAATCTATCCGAAGTATCACACGGAGCTCTTACCAGATTCTTTCCTGCGGACAGAGTCTCCGTACGATTTTGTCGAAAATGAGCCTTATCGAAATGCTATTAGCAAAATCTATATCTCTCGCTCAATTCAGAGGGATATTACTCGTGGGGATGTGCTCATCTTTTACCGGACGGCCACAGAAGGACAATCTGCTTTTTATACCAGCGTAATTACAACCATTGCGATTGTAGAAGAAAAGGTTGATAATATTAGGTCGGAGGAAGAGTTCCTTAGAAAGGCTCGGAAGAGAAGTATATTTACTGATGAATATTTGAAAGAGTTCTGGAGCTATAATCCCAGTTATAGGCCCTTCTTGATTAGATTCCTTTCTACTTACTCATTTGAGCTGGGTAGAAGACTCAATAGGAAACGTCTCCTGGATATGGGGATATTATCTGGAGAGAAAGATGAACTGAGAGGATTAAAGGAAATCACGAGTGATCAATTCTGTCAAATACTTAAAGAAGCCCAAGTGAATGACTGTTTTATTGTCGATTAAGCCCGAGTTTGCATACAAGATTTTTGGCGGGACGAAGAAATATGAGTTCCGTAGGAATATCTTCAAGAACAAAGATGTTCGGCGGATTCTTGTGTATGCATCATCTCCTGTTCAACGTATTATTGGGGAATTCGAGATTTCTGCAATACTACACGAAGATATAGAGACGTTGTGGAAGATCACACGGCATGCATCTGGAGTAACTAGGGAGTACTATATCCAGTACTTTGAGGATAAGACTAAAGCATTTGCTATAAAGGTTGGTGCAACAGTCCTATATCGGACACCCCTCTCTCTCTCTGATTTTAATGTTACTTGTGCTCCACAGTCATTTTATTATCTGACAGATAAGAATCAACTGGAACAGAAGCGGCGATTAGCCGTGGAAGAAATCTGGTGAGAACTGAAGTTTGAGCAATACCTCTCTATCGGATTCATGTTTTCGATCTCTGTGTAGATGAGGGGGGATAGCTGGGGATTTTTATTCTGTGATATCTTAGCCCTTTGCTAAGAGTTTCTCCTTGAATGGGCCCTCTAGACGGGCTAATTTAAGGTGTGTGATTTATCTGGATTTTCTCTTGTGGGTATTGGAAGAGAGGGTAATCTTGCGCTTTTGCTATACATAATGACTCTATCGTAAGAGGAGGATCCGCCTTGATTCCTCTGGATGAGAAAGGTCGGTGAAAGGGTACATCTAACTGGGGAAGGTAAAGAGCTCTTTCTATCCGTAGTCGGAGAGTGATAGGTGTGCATCCTTGCCTTGAACAGGGG
>ERZ772921.2034-NODE-2034-length-11199-cov-4.251167_pt1 | contig 11199 bp, 8 predicted proteins | sample MGYA00512117_ERZ772921 | MGnify/ENA primary metagenome ERZ772921 (study PRJEB29015, sample SAMEA2737944) | human oral metagenome | biome: human oral; feature: human-associated habitat; material: dental | place: China | collected 2150 ... | reverse complement strand
AAAGCGCGGGTCGAAACTAGCGCAGGCCGTCCATGAAGCTCTGCGCGATCGAGCTCCACGAGGTGTAGAAGCCGCCCGCCATGTTGGCGGCAATGCCGACGAGGAGCGCGGAGCTTACCGTGGCCGCCCCGAGGGACATCAGACGCGCTAGGTAGCCGAGTGCCCGGAGGGCGGGGCGCGGCACAGAGGTGAACAGGCCCGAGCGCTGCGCGCGGTGACGTGCCCGGTGTTGATGATCGGCATGGTCGTCGGTGTCGCCCACGTGACGGCGCAGCTGCCAGCGCGGCGCGATAAGCCACGTGAGCGCGAGCGAGACGAGCACTCCGGCGATCAGGAGTGCGAGCGTCAGGTACCCGTTCGGGGCGGTCGGCCGGACCTTGTGGGTCACGGTTGTCACCGGTACGATGGATGCGCTGGCCTCGGAGGACTGTGCGGTCGCCGCCGTCGAAGTGGCGCCGACGGCCCGGGAGACCCGGTCGGAGGACCCCCACCACGCCAGCATTGTCGGAATGTGCTCGCGCCACAGCGGGCCCGCGTGCCCACCGCTCGGGGGAACGTCCGTGGTAACGCTGTCGGGTTCCTTGACGGCTGAGGCCATCTTGAGAGCGGTGTACGCGCCCCCAACGGCGTCGTCGCCGGCGGCCATCGCGTAGATGCGCATCCCGTCGGGGGTGCGATTAGCCAGCATGGTTGACAGTGTGTTGTCAGCCAGGTACTGCTCGCCCTGGTTGGTCATGTGCCCCTCGATCTGAGTGTCGTAACCGGACAGCGAGGCGGCGGCACCGTAGGTTTCGGGCGTGCGCAGGGCCGTCCAGATCGCGCAGTAGGCGCCGGCGGAGAAACCCCCGATCATCCAGGCGTCTCGATTAGACGTCGTATTGGGGAAGTTGTGTCGGATCATCGCGGGGACGTCGTGGGACACCCACGTGTAGACGGCGGGGCGCCCCTCGATGTCGGCACAGTCGTGGGCTTCTTCGTCGACGTTGAGGGAGGGGCCGACGATGATTGTCGGCGGGATGATCCCCTCGTCGATGGCGTTGTTCAGGGCTTCCTGCACCTGCGCGCCCTGCATGGTGCCGTCGGGGCCGCCAGGGTAGCCGTGGAGAAGCTCGATGACCGCATAGGTCTTGCCGTCATTGGGGGAGTAGTCGCGTGGGGTGATAACGAAGACGGGCTGGGTGATCCCGCTTGACGGGCCGGTCCAGGTGGTCTGGAGCATGCCGTCCTCGGTCTTCGTGAAGGTCGCGTCCAATTCGGATACGGCAGCGGACTGCGCGTTGACGTCGGCCTCGCCGCCGGACTGGGCGGTCGTTCCTACGACGGACAACAGGGCGAGTTTCGCTAGATCCCCGCTGGTTTTCACAAGGCCGAGCGAGCGATTGAAGACGAGAGCCCCCGCGGAAGCGATAAGGAACGTGGGCACGAGGAGGATGACCGCGCGTCCCAGCCAACGCCTCGTGCGTCCCGGGCAGCGCGAGGGGGCCGAACGCGCGAGCAGAGACGCCCCTGCCAATAGAGACAGAACCGCAAGGACGGCGACCGCTACCAGGGTTTTGATCGAGGTCAGGGGGATGCTTCCCAAAACGCTCATCGGTGCTCCTTTCCGCCCCTATCGGACGAGGCCGTGGCAGCGAGTGTGTCCTCATCGGACGCGCGCTCCCGGGCGGCCGCTCGCGTCGAGCGTAGGTCGCCGACGCCTTTTGCGGCGAGTTTGGCGAGGCCTCCGGCGACTGAGGCGACGAGCGTGAGGGTCTGCGCGGGGGACACGTGGGGCACGTAGGCGTGTGAGATGGCCAGTCCGACTGTTGCGAGGGATGCGGGTTCCGGCACCGCCAGGTACAGGGACTGCGTGCGGGGCTTGAACTTCCGCTTGAACGCGTGCAGCGAGGTGAAGCCGTAGAGCGGCTCCATGATGGCGGCCAGCGCATCGGTAAGGGGGCCAAAGGTCGAGGTGTCATTGGCAGAGCGCGACAGGGGAGCGCCCGACAGGGACAGGGTCTCCAGCCCCTCTTCCTGCGCCGCCAGGGCGGCCTTGCCGATGAGGAACTCGATCGCGGGACGCCACCCGGTCGTGCGCCGACGCATGACGTCCAGGGTCAGGCCGACAACGGTTCCGTCGCGGTAGATCGGCAACCACGAGGTCACGGCGTGGATCGTCGACTCTTCATCGATGGCGACCAGGATGCGCGTCTCAGGGACCGCGAGTTCGGGCACGCCGCCCAGCGTGAAGCTCATCTCGGGCAGGGCCTTGTTGGAGCTCCACGAATCGGAGATGACGGTGATCTGATCGCGCCAGCCCGCCGGGCACTCCTCCCAGGTAGTCCACACGGCCTCGACGCCCTCGCGGGACGCGTGGTTCATGGCGGTGCGCACGTCCTGGTAGGCCTTGCCCCTGAAAGCGAGGCCGGGCAGGTCCAGCAATGACTCCTCGGCGACCTGTATGATCGTCCAGCCCTCCTCGCACGCGGCCTGCGCGAGTTCCTCGTGGACCGAGTAGAGCGCGGGGGTCAGGCCCGAGTCGGAGGCGAAGGCTGAGAACAGCGCGATCGCCTCGGAGGCCTTGCCCGGCTCGTACACCAAGTCTGTGACCGTCAGCGCGACGCCGCCCGACCCGCGGTAGGCGACCCCGGCCTCGCCGGTAGGGGACACCCACACTTGGTTCCCCTCCCAGGTCTGCATCCATCCGAGGGTGCCCGCTCCGTGGGCGCGCAGGAGAGGGGTGAGGCTCTCGAGCGGGGAGGACAGTGGGATACGGGGCCGGGCGAGCAGCGCGCTCAGGATGATGGCGAGGGTGCCGCCCCAGGCGACGAGGGGCACCCACAGGACGGGTGCCTCGGCGAAGAGAGTCATCGGAACCAAGGACGGCTCGAAGATTGAGGCGGTCGCAGTGGGGAGCAGTGCGAGGGTGTAGTCGTGGAGGATCTGCAGGGGAGTCGCGTTGCCGGTGACGGTCAGGTCCTCGCCGGAGTTGAGGGCTTCAAGGGGGACGAACGAGTCGCTTGTGAGGAACCCGAGGACGAGGACCGCGCCCGCGCAGCCGACCATGAGGAGCAGCCAGCGCCGCAGCAGGGTCGAGGTCGTGGAGGGCTCCGCGTGAATCGTGAAGGAGCGGCGCACCCACCACGTGATGATGCACAGGGCAGCGTTGAGGATCACCGGAACGAGAAGGAGCGAGGCCGTGGTGACGAGCTCGGGCCTGGCCATCCCGTCCTCGTCGGCGCCCTGGGCGAGAGCAACACCCGTCGCAGCGACTGTTGACAGGCCGAGGATCAGCTGGAGAATGAGAGTGCCGAAGTAGGCGGCGCGCCTGCCCTTGCGCAGCCCGTAGGCGAAGATCAGCTGGAGCGTGATCGGGGCCAGACACAGGAGAGTTGTGATGACACCCGTACGCCCCTCAAGCCACCACGCGGGGCCCAGCGACCAGCGCATCTGAGCGAGCGGTCCCTCGGGGGCCGAAGAAACAACTGTCAGCGCCGCAGCGCAGGCCCAGCACAGGGCGGCGACGGAGGCGAGCTGACGTCCGATCGTGATGTCGTTTCCGGAATCGCTGCGTGCGCCGCGAACCCCAGCCAGGCGCGCGGCGACCATGCCCGCGAGGAGTGACCACACGCGCGCATACGAGATCGCAGATCCCAGGATCGCGGCCGACAGGATGAGGATTCCGATGAGGAGGAAACGAGCGCGCCAGCGCCAGTGAGAGGCCAGTGACTGCGCTGCGGCGCCCACGAGGGCGACGAGGATGAGGCTCGTGCCCCACAGGCTCCCCGCATCGATCGTCTGCCCCCACATGGAGAACACCCTGGTGAGCAGGGGGAGTGTCAACCAGGTGGCAGCGACGCCGACGACCTGGCCGGAGGCAGCTGCGGCCACCCATGCGCGTGTGCCCAGGTGTCGCTCCGCAGCACCGCCCGCAATGATCATCGTGACGATGCCGAGCACGGCGGTGGCGATGAAGTTTCCGGGCACCGCGCCGACGGAGGAGAGAACCGACCACCAATGGGGGCTGGACGGGTCGGCCTCGAGGGCCGTGAATTGATCGCGCCACACCCAGTAGGTCGCCGACACGATCGTCAGGGCAACCGTAAGGACGGCGGTAGCTGGGCATCGTGACAGCCAGCGGATGGTGAGGTGGGCCAGCGAGGAAAGCAATAGCCACACAGTCTGCAGGGTTGCCCCGACGGGGGAAGCGATCCTGACCAGCGCGGATGGTGCGCCCTCGGATTCCGGTGACTGTGTTGCTTCCTGCACCACGGGCGAGTGTCCTCTCAGCGTCAGTTTTCGAGCTACATCAAGGATACGGTGGCATTCTGAAAGTCAGCTGAAAGCAATCTCAAAGAGTATGAGAATGGCGACAGTGCCCCGCACCGGTGAAGACGCGGGGCACTGCTGCGACGGAGTCAGACGTTCAGGGTTGCGAACTCGGCGAGAGCCAGGGGGCGCCCCGCGCTCATCTCCGCGCGCATGAGGTCCACGACCGCGTCGAGGCCCTGGCCGGGTCGCGCGGCTGCCGCAACGGCCCGCTGGCGCTCGTAGGAGGCGCCGATCGTCAGGATCGTCTCCAGGCCTGCGAACTCGCGCGCACAGTTCAGGTCGGTGGCCACGGGGGCCAACTCTTCCTTCAGTCGCGCGATGCCATCGCGCGCGCTCTCGGTCGTGCCGTCGCGCGAGATGATGAGGGTCGCGTCCATGCCGTAGCGCGCCGAGCGCCACTTGTTCTCGGCGACGAACCAATCCGGCAGGGAGGGAAGCGGCTCGCCCGCGTCGTACAAGCGCGAGAAGTGCTCGACGAGGACGTGGGTGAAGGCCGCGAAGGTGGCGATCGTCGCAGCGTCGTACACGCGGTTCTCGATCGTGCCGAAGGTCGGAGAGGGGCGGATGTCCCAGCGGACCTCGTCGAAGCCCTCGATGACGCCCGTGCGGATCATGTCATCCGTGTAGGCCTCGAGATCCTCCCACGTTGCGAACTGGCGCGGGATGCCGGCGGTGGGCAGCTGCTGGAAGACCATCGCGCGGTTGGACGCGTAGCCCGTGTCTTCGCCCGCCCAGAAGGGGGAGGACGCAGAGATAGCCTGCAGGTGGCCCAGGTGGGCGGTGAGGGCGGCCTGGATCGGGAGGATCTTCGCTCGGTCTTCGACGCCGACGTGCACGTGGACGCCGTACAGAAGCATCTGGTGTCCCCAGTAGGCGGTGCGCTCCACCAGCTGTGCGTAGCGCTCCGAGTCGGTGACGCGCTGGCGGCCCGGGCGCGCGAAGGGGTGTGTACCGGCGGTGGCCAAGTCGATGCGCAGGTCCGAGGCCAGGGGGGTCAGATAGTCGACGCAGTCCATCAGGTCGGCTATGCACTCGGCGACGGTTGAACGCGGCTTGGAGACGACCTCGATCGTGTTCAGCAGCATCTCGCGGTGGACGCCCGGGTAGAGCTTCCCGTCGGTCGTGGCGCGGTCAATGATCGCGTCCGCGCTCTGACGCAGGTCGTGGGAGTCGCGGTCGACGAGCTGGAGCTCCCACTCGACACCGATCGTGGAACGCTGGGAGGAACCGAAGGGCAAAGACATGTCAATCCTTTCGCTTGCTTCCTCCATTGTGGCAGGGCAGCGAGCGGTGTCGGCGGAGAGCTTTCTTACAGGTTTGTAGCCAACCGTCGGCAGATGATTGCGCGGTGGCGTCCGTTCAGGCGCGTCGCGATGACGGTCAGCTGCTCGTCGCCTCCGCCCAGTTTCAACGATTTACGCAGGTTGTCGGGGTTGATGTCGGCGCCGCGCTTCTTGATCTCGACGCTGCCCGCTCCGCGCGTGCGCAGCTCGGCGGAAATCGCCTTTGCTCGCAGGTTGGTCACCGCGAGGACCTCGAAGCGGTCGTAGAAGGGGGAATCGGGCAGTTCATCCCCGGTCAGGTAGGCGATCTTGTCGGATACGATGCCCGCGCCGACCTCGTCCGCGAGGCGTCCCAGGAGACCCGAGCGGATAACCGCGCTGTCGGGCTCGGCGACCATCGCGCCCAGGGGCGCGACCTCCACGCGGGCTGCGGGGGCGTTGGGTGCATACCCCTCGGGTGTGGAGAGCGAATGGGCGGCCCCGGCCTCATCCAAGAGGAGACAGGAGCGCCCACGGCCCTCGGGGGACAGTGCGGGGGACCAGAGCGAGGCCTCGACGAGATCACCGCCCACGCTCACCCACTGGGCGTGCCAGGAGGAGGGGATGCGCTCGTACGCGATGCCCGGCGCCACCTTGATACCGACGCGTTCGATCGTGGAGACCCAGCCGAGGGCGAGCGAGAGGGGAGGGGACCACTGTTCCGGGTCCGTGATGCGCGCCGACCCGCGCGAGGCGCCTGTGCGGCGGGCCGGGTCTGCGAAGATCGCGTCGACGCCCTCGGAGGCCAGCTCGTCCATGTCGAGGTCGGCGACGTCCCCCAGGCGTACCTCGGATCCCTCGAAGGCCCGCAGGTTCGCGGCCGCGGCCCCGGCAGTATCGGGGTCGATGTCGACAGCCAGCACGTTCATGCCCAGGCCGGCGATCGCCATAGCATCCGATCCGATGCCGCAGCCAAGATCCGCGACGCGCGTCGCGCTGCAATCCTTGAATCGCTGAGCGTGGCGGGCTGCCACGATGAGGCGTGTCGCCTGCTCGAGGCCGTCGCGGGTGAACACCATGTGGGAGGCAAACGGGCCAAATTTTGAGCGTGCTGCCTGGCGCAGGGCCAGCTGGGTGAGGACTGCGACCACGAGGTCCGCGTCGAGGCCGGAGGCGCGCAGGGTGGATCCGAGCTCGGGCAGCGGGATGGGGTTGGTTGCCTGCTTCGCTTGTAGGGACTCCAACAGCTCCCAGCCGGGGGAGGACAGAATGGGGGTCAGGGCGCTCACCCGCTCATTGTCCCATCTCTTCAGGGGCGTGGCCGTGCGGGACCTGCGGTCGGGCGCGGGTGTCGTCTCGCCCAGGGTGAACGCGCCTGGCACTCAGCTTGCCCGAGTGCCAGGACCGTGCCTACACTCGTAGAGGAAACGCGGGAACACCCGCGACCGGTCCTGCACCTGACCCCCGCGACGGCAGGGAAAGGACGAGCACCTTCGTGACAAAGAAGAAAGGGAGCGACAATGTCGATCTCCATCAAGCCCCTCGAGGACCGCATCGTCATCCGCCAGGTTGAGGCCGAGCAGACCACCGCCTCCGGCCTGGTCATTCCGGACACCGCCAAGGAGAAGCCGCAGGAAGGCGAAGTTATCGCCGTGGGCCCCGGCCGCGTGGACGACAACGGTAACCGTATCCCCGTCGACGTCAAGGTCGGCGACGTCGTCATCTACTCGCGCTACGGCGGCACCGAGGTCAAGTACGACGGCCAGGAGTTCCAGATCCTGTCCTCGCGTGACGTGCTGGCGGTCGTGGAGCGCTGAGCGCTTCGCACACTGAACGCTAAAGGAGCGGCTCGGAAGGAATCCTTCCGGGCCACTCCTTTTGTTCTTGTCTCCCGCGCCGCGCATCCGTGCGGCACGGGTCCTCGCGTCAGGACGCGGACTGCGCCGCCTGGTCGAGGATCGTGTTGCGGATGTAGGAGGCGTCGCGGTAGCCGCTGACGTACGCCTTATTAATGAACATGGCGGGGGTGCCGGTGATGCCGGCCTGGTGAGCCCGCTCCTTGGCCGCCTTCACCGTGGTAGCGGTGTGGTCGGAGAGCATCGTCTCGCGGAACTTGTCCAGGTCGGGCACACCCGCCTTGGCTGCAAAGTCAACGAGGGCCTGCTCGGAGTACTGGGGGTGACCGGTCGCGTCGGCCGCCGCGTACACCACGTCGTGGAACTCCCAGAACTTACCCTGCTCGCCCGCAGCGATGCCCGCCTGGGCTGCCAGGGGAGAGGTCTCGGTGATCTGGGCCAGGTCGTACCACTCCACGCGCAGGGTGCCATCCTCGACGAGGTCGGCCAGTGCGGGGTCGATGTCCTGGGCGTACTTCGTGCAGTAGGGGCACGCAAAGTCAGAGAAAAGAACCATCGTCACGGGAGCGTTAATGTCGCCCTTCGCCTGAGTGTCGTTCTCCTGGTGACGCACGAACGACTTCATGATCTCCAGGTTGTTCGGGTTCGTCTGGCTGGGGGCCGCCGTCTCCGTGTTCTGCGGTATCTGCGCGGCCGCGGTCGGCGTGGCCGCCGGGGTTGCCTGGCTCGCCGGAGAGGTGGAGGGGAGCTGAACACCCATCCACACGCACGCCCCCGCGAGGGCCGCAGTGATCGGTGCGGTGACGAAGAACAGGGTCTTGTACAGGTTGGTGGAGGTATCCTCGGCCTTTTTCTGCGAGGCCTTGGTGTCGTTGCTGGTCATGCGAGCTCCCGGAGAGGATGGGCGTTGTGTCGGGCAGTAAAATGGTGCGGCATCGCGGTGGCGATGCCGCACCGGAAAAATGGATGCGCGTTAGGAGACGCGGCGACCGCGTCCAGAGGAGCGGATCTCTTCGCGTCGTTCTTCTTCAGTCATTCCACCCCAGATGCCGTAAGGCTCCTGAGCGGCCAGAGCGTAAGACCGGCACTGCTCGATAACCGGGCAGGTCGCGCAGATTGCCTTAGCGTTTGCTGCACGGCGTCGGCGCGTGGAGCCGCGCTCACCCTCGGGGTGGAAGAACAGCTCGGTGTCCAGGTCTCGGCACGCCGCTTCGTACTGCCATTCCCACGCGTCGATCATGGGTCCGGGCAGACGGGAGACGTCAGTCATTGGGTGCCTCCTTCATGTCTGTCGTGCCGACATTTTCGGCACACGATGTCGGCAAGAATAGACACTTGTGCGGTAGTTATTCAAGGATCTTTCTCGAATTATGAGCCAGTTCTCAGATTGAGTGTGCCCGTACTGTGAAAACGTGGAGAAACGTATGGTGTGCAGTGTGAACAGATTGTGAATAACTTTTTGAACAACTTGGATGTGGGTGTCATATCCCTTCCTGTGGCGTGCGCGCTGCGAACACGCAAGAATCAGAGCAGGGCACGGACAAGGACCGGAGGGAGCGGACATGCCACGAGCCATACTGGCGCAGTCGGCGCACGCCGACCGCTCCCGCACCATGTCCTCGGTGTCCGATGAACTGGGAGTATCCCCCTCCACCCTGCGCACCTGGGAACGACGCTACGGCCTCGGCCCCGCGCAGCGTGAAGCCGGTGAGCGACGTCGTTACCAGCCCGAGGACGTTGACCGTCTGCGCGCCATGATCCACCACGTGCGTGCCGGCATGTCCGCCGCCGAGGCCGCCAAGCGGGCCCTCGCAGAAAGCACACTTCTGCCTCGTCGAGGCCCGGCGAACGCCGCCCAGCTGCGCTCCGTTGCCCTCTCCGACGACTACCAACGCCTCGAAGAAGTGATCGAGGCGGCCGTCGCCAGCCATGGCCTCGTCCATACGTGGTCGCGATTCGTCGAACCCACCCTCAAATCTCTGCGCTCTGCTCCGAGTGGCGAACCCATCGGCAGTGCGCCCGCCCTCATGCTGGTCAACGCCTTCCAGCGCGTGTGCCGCTCCGTCTATCAGTCCCGCCCCGCCCGCTCCCTCGTCGGAGGGGACCGCGTCGCGATCATCTCCGACTCGCTCCACGAGACCGCCGCCCAGGTCATCGGCGTCGCTCTGGCCTGGTACGGCTGCGACGTGCGCATGCTCTCCAGCGAAAACTACGGCGGTGTCAGCACCACCGAACGCTTCCGCGAGTATGTGCGCGGAGGCGTCCCCGCGCTCACCGTCGTCCTCGGATGCGGTCCCGAATGCGCGCAAACGGTGGCAAACCTCGTCGCACGATACGGGGTTCCCACGATCATGGTGGGAGCGGACGCCCCCGAGATCCTCTCGCCACAGGTGCAGCGCGTGCGCACCATCAGTGCCTGCGTCGAGGAGGCCCTCGCCCTCCTCGCGCCCCAGGCCGACCTGGAGCTCGTCGGTCGCTCCTGACGCCTTTGACGGCTCGCGCGCAATTGCGCCCTCAACTGCGCGCACGCGGCCCCCACGTTCACCCGCGGTGCCTGGACAGGTGATACCGTGAAGGCACGTACCGGCAGGAGAACAGTCATGAACGCCCCCTGGAACAACGAAGATCTGCGCCGCGCTTTTGACGCCGATTTTGGCGCGCTCGTCGCCTTTGCTTCCCGGTCGAAGGCGCGGGTCGGTTTCGCCTTCCTGCGCGCCGATGGTCAGGTCGACCTCGGGCGTCCCCTCGATGCGCGCATCAGCGCCCGGATGACCCACGTCTTTGCCCTCGCGCAGATGCGAGGCATTGAGGGCGCCGCGCACCTCGTCGACCACGGCCTGGCCGCCCTCGCAGGTCCCCTGCGCGCTCCGAATGGCTCCTGGTACGCCGAGGTTGTGCCTACCTCAGAGAACAGCGCCACCCCCGTTCCTCGCGCGGTCTTGTCCCAGCGTGCACAGTCCGCGATGATCGGTGCGGCCGCCGCTGCCGCCATGGTCGGGCATGAGGAGGCGCGTGGCCTGCTCGCCGACCTCGAAGCGGACCAGGATCAACGCTGGTGGGACGCGTGCGCCGGAGCCGTGCGCGAAGAGATTGATGCCGCGACCGGCGCTCGTTCGCCCCTGCGTCGACTCTCCACCAACCTCGACACCGCCCAGGCCTACCTGGCCGCCTGGGAAGCGACGGGGGAGCGCGTCTGGTTCGACCGTGCGCGCTCGATCCTGCGCCTCTTCGGAGAGATCGCCGCGCGCTGCGCCTTCGCCCTGCCCGACCTCTACGACGAGGAATGGCGCCCCCTGCCCGCCTCCTGCGATCAGGCTCCCGTTGAGCTCATCCGACCCGGAGATACGCTCCCCGGCCTCGGATTCAAGGCCGCCCGCCTCATCGGGCAGACCTACGCGATCCTCACCCACATGGGCGAAACACCCGGCCCATGGATGATCGACACCGCGACCGCGCTCTACGACCGTGCCCTCGCCGACGGATGGACTACCGAGGGTGTGGGCGGCATCGTCTACACCCTCGATCCCACCGGCAGTGTCGCCGCCCCGCAACGCATGCACTGGGTCGTGTGCGAGGCTGCCAGCGCCGCCCGCGTCCTTGCCGAGGTCGTGGACTCCTCGCGCGCCGAGGACCTCGCCGTCGACTACGCCCGCGCCATTGCTTGGGCCGACTCCCACGCGCGCGCCGGCATGGGCCGTTGGATCCATGAGGTCGCCCCCGACGGCTCCGTCTCCATGCTTGTGTGGGAGGGGCGCCCCGACGCCCTCACC
>ERZ772921.2028-NODE-2028-length-11243-cov-3.375849_pt1 | contig 11243 bp, 11 predicted proteins | sample MGYA00512117_ERZ772921 | MGnify/ENA primary metagenome ERZ772921 (study PRJEB29015, sample SAMEA2737944) | human oral metagenome | biome: human oral; feature: human-associated habitat; material: dental | place: China | collected 2150 ... | reverse complement strand
TATTACCTAAAGATTTCTCATCAGAAGTTTTTTCTTATTTATCTCCTGAAAAGCAGCAAGAAGTTATTGAAAACATAACAGATGAAGAGATAAAATTTATTATGGAAGATATGTATCTTGATGATACTGTGGATTTTATAGAAGAAATGCCAGCAAATATTGTTGGAAAAATATTAAAAAATGTATCACATGATAAAAGAAAATTAATAAATCAAATGTTGAAATATCCAGAAAATTCAGCTGGAAGCGTTATGACTGTGGAGTATATATCTTTTAAGGATAATTATACAGTGAAACAAGCAATAGATTATTATAGAAAAATTGCAATAGATAAAGAAGAAACAGATATTTGTTTTGTAACAGATAGCAAAAAAAAATTAGTTGGAATAATATCATTAAAAACTTTGATTTTATCTAATGATGATTCATATATAAAAAATGAAATGGACACAAATTTCGTAAGTGTATTAACAAAAGATGACCAAGAAGAAATAGCCGCACTATTTAGAAAATATGATTTAACTACTATGCCAGTGGTTGACCATGAAGATAGACTTGTTGGAGTTATAACAGTGGATGATATAGTTGATGTAATTGATCAAGAAAATACAGAAGATATACAAAAGATGGCAGCTATGAATCCATCTGATGAAGAATATTTAAAAGAATCTGTAATATCCCTTGCAAAACATAGAATATTATGGTTATTAGTTCTTATGATTTCTGCCACATTTACAGGTATGGTTATAAAAAAATATGAAGAGGTGTTACAATCAGCAGTTTATCTTGCTGTTTTTATTCCTATGCTTATGGATACAGGAGGAAATGCTGGTTCTCAATCAGCAACTCTTATTATTCGTGGGATAGCTTTGGAAGAAATAGAATTTTCAGATATATTTAAAGTTATTTGGAAAGAACTTAGAGTAAGTATTTTAGTTGGATTTATATTATCAGGAATAAATTTCTTAAGAATTTATTATTTTACAAAATCTGGTTTTGAAACATCATTAGTTGTTGCTATAAGTATGTTTTTGACTATAATAATGGCAAAAGTTATAGGAGGGGTTTTACCACTTATAGCAAAATCTATGAAGATAGACCCTGCTATTATGGCAAGTCCTCTTATCACAACAATAGTTGATACAGCAGCACTTATTATATATTTTCAATTATCAGTAATATTTTTACATATATAATAATTTAGAAAGGTTTTAAAAAGAATGGAAAAAAATTTAGAAATATTGGATAGACTTTACAATCTCCGTTATAAATCTGGGAAAGTACATTTATTTCATAGTATTAATAAATTAGTTGGAAGATTTGGAAATGTTGTAAGTCTTGATAAAATATATGTAAGTAAAGAATATTTATCATATTTATCTGAGAAATTATTTAAAGATAAAGATAAATTAATAAGTTTTTTTGGAGGAAATAATAAATTTGTAAGACTTAGTTTAGTTCATGAATTTATGCAAGATTTTGGAAGGGATATTGCTCAGGATATAAAAGATGATTTTATGGAATTAAAACAATATAACTCATCTGTATTTAAGGAAGTCAAGGAAAGAATGATAATTCTTAAAGAAAATGAAAATGAAGATATAACCAAAGAAGATATAGATTTAATTCAAAGATATCTAACTAATTGGAAAAATTTACAAGATAAGATTAGACATTTTATCCCAGAAGAATTTTATAACAAAAAAAATAATTATTTCTATACTTGTTTATTATCTTATATAAAATTTTTTGAAAAATTAAATTCAGATTATGAAAGTGGAATGAAATATTTGCTTGCAATAAATTAATCATAAAAATTATTACAGTGAAAGGAGAAACAAATTATGAAAAAGGGAATTTTTGCAATGTTTATTTTAGTAGCTTCTATGGCTATGGTGGCTTGTACTAATGCAAACGCAACAAATGAAGGTGCAGTAGGAGAAAATGATGCTTTTAAGGTATTAGAAAAGAGAAGAGAGTATTATAAAGAACAAGATAAAGAAAGAGCTGAAACACAAGTTCAAACAGATACAGTGGGTGAAGGAGCAACAATAACAACAGAAGATGAAGCAAAAGTAAAAGAAGAAGCTGATAAAGAGGCTTTAAAAATATTAGAAAAGAAGAGAAAAAACTAACTGATAGGGATTGAGAAAAAAAGTTTATAAACTATTAAAAAATATAGTCTTCTATGATAATATTAAATATCATGGAAGGCTATATTTTTAAAGCAATAATGCAACCAAAGATAACTATAATGGCTCCCATTCCTTGATAAAAATTAATTGTTTCACCTAATGTAAAATATCCTACAATAGCAGTTGAAACAGGTATTAATAATTGAATTATATTAAAAACTATTACTCCTTGTTTTTGAACTATATAAAATGCCATTAACATTCCTATAAGCATTCCATAAATACCTGCTAAACTTAATCCTATTAGCATTCCTTCTCCAACTTCTTTTAATTGAATGATTTTTCTAGTGTGTATAGACAATATTAAATATATGATCCCTGATAAAGTAGCTGTTGAAGCACTAATAACAATAGCATGTAATTTTTTAGCAACATTTTTTACTAGTAAATTTTGAATAGATTGAATAAAAATGGCTGTTCCTAAAAATAAAGTTCCTTTTAAAAAATTCAAACTTTCTCCCACTTTATTTCCATAGAGTACAAAGAGCAAAGAACCAATAAATACAAAAATACTTCCTATATAGAATTTTTTTTGTTTTATTTTACTTCTTTCATCTTTAAAAAAAATAGCTGCCATTATTATTGCTAATGGCATTGCTAAAATGCCAAATATACTCCCTGCTAATGCAGAAGTATATTTTAATCCATTGATAAAAAAATACATATTTCCACTCATAAAAATTCCAAGTAATAATAATTTAAAAATAATTTTAGGTTCTAATAAAATTTTTTTAAGTTCTTCACGAAATTTAAAAATACATATTAAAATAAATAAAAAACCACCAGATAAAAACCTCACTGCATTATTATTTACTGTCTCAAAATGAATACTCATAAATCTCATAATAGGAAATCCAAATCCCATAAGAATGATATAAAAAAAACTAGTAAAATAATCTTTTCTCATTTTTTCTCCTCTTATTTAGTATTTGATAAACTATTTTTTTTCATTATAAAAGTTAGGAAAGTCCTGTCAGTATAAGACTTTCCTAAGTATATTTACTTATAATTTTTTCATTCTATAAAATAGATTACTTATTACCCTAAAAATCTATTTCATTTCATCTACAAACTTTTTAGTTATTTGTTGAGGTCTAGTTATTGCTCCACCAACCACAACTGCAAAAGCACCTATTTCAAGAGCTTTTTTAGCTTTTAAAGGAGTATCAATATTTCCTTCAGCTATCACTGGAATTTTTACAATCTTAATAACTTTTTCAAGTTCTTCCAATGCTTTATAGTTTTTTGTATAATCAGTATAACCAACAAGAGTTGTTCCAACTATATCAAATCCAATTTTTTCAGCATATAGAGCCTCATCAACTGATGATATATCTGCCATAAAAAGTTGACTAGGATATTTTTCTTTAATTTCAACTATAAAATCTTTTAAATCTTTTCTATCAGGTCTTTCTCTTTTTGTTGCATCAATAGCTATTATTTGTACACCTTCATTTACTAGCTCTTCAACCTCTTTTATTGTTGGTGTGATATATACATTACAATTACCATATACCTTTTTTATTATTCCAATTATAGGTAAAGACACATTCTTTTTAATTTCTTTAATATCTTCAACAGTATTTGCACGAATACCAGCAGCTCCACCTAAATAAGCTGCATAAGCCATTTTCCCCATTATAAATGAGCTATGAAGTGGCTCATCTTTTAAAGCCTGACAAGAAACTATCAATTTACCTTTTATACTTTCTAAAATTCTATTCATTTTTTCCTCTCTAATTAATTTTTTAAAAATTTTTTATGAAGTTCTTTTGCAAATTCAATTTGTTTTTGAGTAAGTTTTTTCATAGGTTTTCTACAATAACCTGCATCTACACCTTCAAGTTTTAATATTTCCTTTATTGTTTGATATAGACCATTAGATAAAATTCCTTCTATTAAGTCATTAGTTATATGTTGAATTTTTAATGCTTCATCTATTTTAGAATTTTTCGCTAATTCAAATATTTGTTTAGCTCTTATTCCATTTATATTATATGTACTTCCTATGGCACCATCTACACCAAGAACTACAGCTGGTAATAACATTTCATCAAAACCAGCAAATATCAATTTATCTGGGAAAGTTTTTCTAACTCTTTCTAAAAGATAAAAATCTCCAGCTGTAAATTTTACACCTATAATTTTTTCGTTTTCAAACAATTCAGCAAATTGAGAAAGGTTCATATTGACACCTGTTAAAAATGGAATAGAATATATTATCATATAATTTCCTGTTTCTCTAACTATTGTTTCATAGTAGTCTTTTATTTCAGAGAAATCAAACTTATAATAAAATGGTGTTACAGCAGATAAACATTTATAACCTAATTTTGTTACATATTTCCCTAATTCTACTGCTTCATATAGATTTATACTACCTACTTGTGCGATAAGATTTACAGTATCTTTTGCTTCATCTATTGTGATTTCAAAAACTCTTTTTTTCTCTTCAGTAGAAATCATAAAATTTTCTCCTGTACTTCCACCTACATATAGACCATCTACTCCCATTTTATCAATATTATGTCTTATAATTTCTCTTAATTCAAAAATACTATATATATTTTGTTCTCTAACATAAGATAAATTATTATATTTACTTACATACTCTTTATTATATGGACCTTTTACTTGAATTTTTATATTTTTAACATCCATTAAATCATTTAACATATCACTAGTTAAATCAAGAGTATTATTGATAACAACAAGTAAATTAGATGAAGCATTAGTACTTTTAAAATTTTTTATATCATTTATATCTTTTAAAGTTAATTTTTCTATCTCTAACATGTAATCGTATTTCATACTTCAAACTCCTTATAACTTAAATTATGGATTCCATTTTCTAAAACACATACATTTCTTTTAATTAGAGAATTTATTAACTTCTTATTATTATCATAAAAATTGTTATCAATTATTAATACTTTTAATTTCATCATATCATTTAAAAATGAAATATCTTTAATATCTGTATTATCTATTGCTAAATATTCTATTAAATTAAATATACTTAATATATTTTCTCTTTCTACTTTAGAATTTGTTAAAGTTAATGAAGATAAATTAGGTAAATCTTTTAAAAACAATATATCAACTTTCTTCATATCTATTAAGGAAAGTTTATTTAAAAATTTAAAATTATTTAACTTATCCATATTATTAATATAAGTATTATTTAATATTAATGTAGTTAATTTTTTAGTGCTTAATTTTTCTATATCAAAAACTGATGAATTAACTAATCTTAATGATTTTAAATTTTGTAATTTAAGTATTTCATTTAAAAAACTTTCATCACATGGCATATTTTTAATAGTTAAAGTTTCAAGAGATACAAAGTATTTAAATATATCACTTGATACCTCAAAATATAAATTATCTGCACATGGATCTATTTCTAATTCTTTTAATTTAGATAATTCAAATATATCAAAATTTAAACGTTCAACCCCTAATTTAAAAGCAATATATCTATTAAGATTATCACTTGTAAAATGTATCATTTTATTCTCCTTTTACTAATTTTATACTTACAACTTTACTTATACCTTCTTCTTCCATAGTTATACCATATAAGCTTTTAGCATATTCCATAGTTTCTTTTTTATGAGTAACTATTAAAAAATCAGTCTTATCACTATACTCTTTTATATATTCACCAAATTTCAAAACATTTTCTTCATCTAATGCTGCTTCTACTTCATCAAATATACAAAATGGAGTATCTTTAATTTCTAATATTGCAAAAATTAACGATATAGCTGTTAAAGTTTTTTCACCTCCAGATAAAAGAGATATACTAGATAATTTTTTACCAGGTGGTGTTGCATTTATTTCTATTCCTGTTTCTAATAAATTATCAGGATCTGTAAGTATTAATTCTGCTTCTCCTCCTCTAAAAAACTTCTTAAATATTTCTTTAAAATGAGTATTTACTTCATAAAAAGTCTTTTTAAACTCTGTTTCTACATAATTGTCTATTTCATTAATCATTTGATTAAGTGTATCTTTAGCATTTAATAATTCTGTTTCTTGAGATTCTAAGAAAGTATATCTTTCATTTACCTTTTTATATTCTTCTATTGCAAGTAAATTTACAAAACCTAAAGATTTAATTTCTTCTTTTATATTAAGAATCTTTTCTTCTGCTAAACTTTCTTCTATTTCTAATATATATTTATTTCTAGCATTTTCATAAGTTATAGAATAATCTTCTCCTAAAATTTTAAGATTATTATCTATCTTGATATTTTTAGTATTTATAGATAATTCTAAATTTTTTATATATAAATTAACTTTATTTACTTCTAATTCTATAGATCTTTTAGTTGATTCTAGAACTTCTAAATCTTCTCTTAATTTTTTTATTTCTTTTACTTCTTTTTCTTTTTCCAAACTAAGTAAATTTTTTTCTTTTAAATCTCCTTTAAAACACTTGTTATATAATATATTATACCTTTAAAATTAAAATAAATCAAGCCTTTTTTAATAAAATCCCTGCGTATCAGTCAAATGTCCGTCTTTGTTATAGAAATTCCAGTTTCCAGAGGCCTTGTAGTTTCTTAATGCCCCTTGAACTTTGATTTTTCCATTGTCATAATACTGCGTGAAATTTCCGTTTCCATTTACGAGCTTCATTTCACGTTCTTTCGCACCATTTCTTGAATAGCCAAGAATATCAGTAATTAAACCATTTTGATATGTTTCAATCAGTTTTTTTGTACCATTTTCATAGTTCCATGTCCATTGTCCGTGTCTTAGATTACGTGAATAGTTTCCGTTGGAACGCAGAGTTCCGTTGGAATAATAGGATTTTGCCTCGCCGTTCAGCTGTCCGTTGGCGTAAGTGTTCTCATTTGTAACAATACCGTTTGAATATTTTATTTCCTTTCCGTGTCTGACGTTGTTTGAATACTGCATTGTAGAAGCAAGCCTTCCAAATTCATCGAAATCATAGCTGTCGCCATTCAGCGCGCCATTTTTATAACGTCTTAGCGTCTTCGAGTTTCCATTTCCGTAAAAGTCTATATCTTCGCCATCCCTTACACCGTTTACATAATTTGTGGCTTTTAATATATTTCCATTTTCATAGTATAGAAACATAGGCCCGTGTAATTTTCCGTCCTGATAACTTCTTAGGGCCTGCACTCGTCCAACTTCATTAAATTCTGCATAAGTTCCTGTAAAGGGCTGACCAGTTTCCTTTAGAGTGGCAAAGCTGCCTGAAACAGTTACGTTTGCAACAGTGCTGTAGGGTGAAGACAATGCACGTGCTGACTGAGCTGAATATTCACTGGCTCTTTTTGGGGAGATTTTTGGAATCGCCGCTGAAGATAAAATGCTTATGGATAAACATGAAATTAAGACTATCATTGATTTTTTAAATGATTTTAACATAATAAACTCTCCTTCTTTTTTAGACATCATTTTTATTATATCAATAATTCATTATATTTCTCTTAGAATAATAGATTATATTTGTCTTAAATATTTTAGTGCTCTTTTTTATAAAAAAGTTTTTAAAAATAAATAAAGTATGCTATAATTTTTGATATGAAAAATAAAAATAGAAAAGGGAGGCAGTCCTGATGGATTTTAATAAATTAAGAAATGATTTGCAGAGCAAATATTTTTCAACTTGGGAATACTTTAGCAACGGTTTCGCTCTTTTGAAAATATTTGTAAGAAATCATCCTGTATTGCTTTTTTTCCATTTGGTATTTTTGTTTTTTCTTGGAGTTGTAGTCCGGTTTCAAGGATCAGAAATACTTGCAGTAATGGAGAAGATTGTAGAAAAATATGGAAAAACTAAGATTGATTCCAATCAGTTTTTGAGAAGCAGGGAGTTTAATGAGCTGGTGTCAGAAGTGTTGTTGTTTATACTGTGCTATATTATAGTCTGGCTCGTTGTTCAGTTTATCCTTGCTGTTATAAGAAAAAAAATGGGACTGGAAGTGGAAGGGCGGAAAAATGAATTTAGTTTAGTTGAAATTACCGTTAAATTTTTGGTAATGACATTTGTAAATATAATATTGGCAGTATTTCTAGTAATAGCGGGAATTATAATGATGATATTTACAAATTCAGTACTCCCATTTATAATTTTTTGGGCTATTCTGCAACTAAACCTTCTGTATTTTCAGCAGGCGTATTATCTCAGAAACATAAATATAGTCGAAGCGTTTAAATATAATTTATATATAAGCAGAGGAAACAGAATACGGATGCTGCACGTATTATTAATAGTTTTTGCTGTATCTGCAGGATTTAATTATTTTTCAAGCTGGCTGTTTGAAGCTGCAGTTAAGGATCAGGTCGTACGAATGACAGTTAATGCCTTCTTTGGAGGAGTGGTCGGATTTTTTTATACGATTTTTGAAGCAATGGCAGGCAACCTTGTTTATTTGAACTTAGAATATGTAGACTTTAACAACAGTTAATATTATTTTTGATTGATTATGGAGGGGAAATATGGATTTTCAAAATTTGCAAGATGAATTGATAGAGAAAAAGTTAAATCTAACAGAATATTTAAAAAAATCAAAAGATGTCGTAAAAGTATTTTTAAAAGAAAATAAACTATGGACAATATTTTTTATAATTGCAAACATTTGGATGCTGTTTTGCGCAGCATTTGAGAAAAAATTAACTTCAGAAAGTTATGTGAGACTGTATAATTCTTTTAGATATTTAATTTCAATGTTAAATACAGTCGCACCAGTTTACAGCAATTTATTTTATACGGCTGTAATTATGAAAGTTGGATTTAAAATTGAGAATAGAGAAGATGAATTTACATTCAAGAAATTATTTTTCAAATTTTTGATACTTACTTTAGTGTATTTTATAGTTAGTATGTTAGGTGGCTTTTTAATTCTTCCAGTCGCAATTATATTGCTGTATTCTAAAGCCAGTCTTGTAGGAATAGTAATAGCTGGAATCATAATTACTGCTATAGTTATATTTACTGTAATAATGTTTCTTTATTCAATACAAATTTACTGTATTCGAGAAATGATGATATTTGATGTGTTCCAGTATAATTTAGAAATATCTAAGGGAAATAGAATGAGAGCAATTATTCCGATTATTATTTTTGTATTGTTAAATGCTATCCTTAGAGTACCATTTTCTTTACATCTTTTTGACAAGACACCGTTAATTATAATTTTTCCGATATCTATAATAGTTGGAATTATTTCAAGTTTTTTGGGAATATTTATAGCAGTAATGGGAGTTATAATTTTTTTGAATGTGGAGTATGATTATTTGAAAAAACAGAATAAAAATTTACAATAAATTTTGAAAGGAAATAGAATAAATTATGGATTTTAAAGATTTGCAGAAGGAACTGTTTGAACGGAAATTTAATGTATTGGAATATTTTATGCGGATGTTTCGGATTTTGAGAGTTTTTATATGGGAAAATAAGTTATGGGTTACAGGTTTTGTACTTTCAAATATACTGATTGGAATAATGCCAGCGGATTTCGTAAAGAAATACTGGTTTATGAGTACAGTGCTAGTGTATTATGGCAGAATTTTTATTTTCATTTCGTATGCTAAAGTTCTTCATCGGATAGAAAGTACAGAAAATGAATACAAGTTTACAAACCTGATTGTTAAATATTTAAAACTTTTGCTAGTGCTGATATTTTCTGTTCCTCTTTTACTTGTTTTGATAAAACAGCTAAAGTTTGTTACAAAAATAATTACAAAGAATCAGATTTTAAATGGGCAGATAATTGGGATGGTATTTGTAGTTCTGTCATTAATATTTATTCCCTACTTTACTCAGATATATGCAGGGCGAAATATGAAAATGTGGCAATCCTTAAAGTATAACTTTATGCTGGCAAGAAAAAGCAGGCTAAGAGTTGCAGTTCCTATTATTATTCTGGATGTACTGAATAATTTGTTATTAATGATGAATTATTATCACAATAATTTCGGACAGCTTTATGCAAGAAACATTGTTACTTCGTTTGTAATAGTTATTTCAAGCATTTTTCAGATTGTCATTGTAATAATGTACGTTATTGTATTTTTGAACGTGGAGTACGATTATCTCAAATCACACAGAAAAGATACAGAAAAAATGATAGAAAATGAAATATGATTTCAGATTTAGGGAGGAGAAAAAATTATGGATTTTAAGAATTTACAGAAAGAGCTGTTTGAGAAAAAATTCAAGCTGGATGAGTACATGGGAAACACTTTTGATATATTTGGAAGCATTGTAAAGGAAAATAAGCTATGGATTGCGATTCTGGTAATATTGAATATATGGGCGCTATACTCAACCACATTGCAGAATACGATAAATACAAACATCAGAGTGGCGGCCAGCTATGGCGATGTCAGCAATATGGCAAGGTATTCGGGAATGCAGCTTAGCATTAGCCTTATTAATACTGTTATATCAGTTTATTCAACATTATTTTCAATAAGGATGTATTCAAAGGTTGTAATGAAAATAGAAGGCAGGGAAAATGAATACAGCTTTAAGGAGACGTTTTTCAAGTTCCTGAAGATTTTTGGGCTTATTATCGTGTTTCTTGCAGTATTTTTTATTGTGATGTTTATTCCTGTTTTAATCGGTATTTTCATAGGAATAATAGCTGAATATAATTATTCGAAAGTTCTTATGGCTATTGCGATTGCGGTTCCAGTCATAACTTGGATAGTAATTGTAATTATAGCGTGGATAAAACTGCTGTATTTCAGGGAAACATTTTATATAAGAAATATGAAGATAGTACAGACGTACAAATATAATCTGGCTATATCAAAGGGGAACAAGTTGAGAAAAATTTTGCCAAATATTGTGCTTTCCCTTATAGTTCTAGTTTTTGCATTGCCATTTTTGTTGAATACGTTTCTTTTTACATTTCTTTTTACATCAGTTTACATTGTAATACTGATTGCTGTAATTTCCTCAGTTGCAACATCTGCAATAGGAATTGTTTCAATAATATTAAATTCGCTTATATTTTTAAATGTGGAATATAATTATTTAAAAAGCATAGATGAAAAAAA
>ERZ772921.2027-NODE-2027-length-11244-cov-2.481187_pt1 | contig 11244 bp, 25 predicted proteins | sample MGYA00512117_ERZ772921 | MGnify/ENA primary metagenome ERZ772921 (study PRJEB29015, sample SAMEA2737944) | human oral metagenome | biome: human oral; feature: human-associated habitat; material: dental | place: China | collected 2150 ... | reverse complement strand
GCTAAATATCAGACCTTCTGACCGGCCACGTCGCCCAAGGATTTTATTTTTATAAAGCTTTGTACCTGGCGCAACCGTATTGATGATTTGTTGCTTCTTTTCATCAGGCAGCCCTGCATTGTGGTCAAAATTAAAAAACCAGTACGTCCAATTAGGTTGCGACGGTGATTTCTCTAGCTCTTGTTGGATTTCTTTGGGTGTATCGTCCTCGTACTCTTTCAACGCACGAAAGCGATTAATATACTGCTCATAGACCGGCAGATTAGGATCATCCGGGTTCATAGTGCACATCCAGTAATCGCAGCGCATAGTAGACTCTTGTACAAAGTCTGTGTTTGCCGTGTTGATTTCATCAATGTAACCACAACCAAATTGAGAACCAAGCGCTTTTTTCCACTTATCCTTATTTTCATAACCGAGGATGAAGATAACTTTGTCATGTTCTGGGTCGTTATCTATGCGATAAAGAATGTGCGGGATTTTATAGCCCATACTACCATTCCCGCGATAGTCTACATGCTCTCCGAAAATATCAACGATTCCCAAATCTGAATTGATGATATTTTTTTCTGCATCTCCGACAGATTTAGACGCGATAAAATGCAGTTTTTTTGACGACTGTGCAACCTTCAGCATAAACTTAAACGCGCCGACTGTGGTCTTTCCTGCAGCTGTCGTTCCTTCCAAAGCTTCCGCTTCTGCATTGTGTCGCAAAAACGCTTTATATTTAGGCGATAGTACTAACTCACTCATTTGCTATCATCTCCTAGCTGTGCCAGAATGCCATCAAGTTTACTTGTCTGAATTGTTCCTTCGACCTTGACTTCTGATTTGTCTGTCCATTGCTCTCGTTTTCGATTTTTTAGCCAAAAAATTTGAGCGGTTGTATTTGGTTTACTATATTTTTTGACCCGCACTACATCACCAGCATTTGTCACAACATCTTCTTCATAGATAAAGCCTACAGCCGATTTAAATAGTGCATTTTCAACCTGTCTATCTACAACCTCTTTACTTTCTTTTAGGGCTGCCGAAAGTGCCGGAAATCTCTTTTTCCAATCCCGAAAGGTCGAGTAAGAAACACCGATATTTTTAGCAATCTGTTCATCGATCAAACCGTCACGAGCCCATCCTGAAATTTTCAACAAACCTTCTTGAGTTATCCAATCTGTGTACTTCGCCATTCCGCACACCTCCTCAACTCATCCAAGGTAAACAAATTAAGTTTCAAAAGTTCGTTTAAAAAAGATGGATGTAATTTCAATAAAAGTTTAGCGCATTCTCTTTTATCAATTTTAGAATCGCATACTAAAAAAAGTTGAGTCAAATTCAGCAAAACGCAACGGACCATCTCATTTGCATTGTTTACATCTATCTTTTTCAAGTTCTCTTTTTTTACACATTCAACAAATCGTATTTGTCTTTCAGTAAGAATAACATTGATAAAGACATTTCTAACAACGCCATCACCGCCGATAGTTAAGTTATACCCTTCGCGATAAGTATTAAATTTTTCAATATAATAAATTTCGAGTTCACATAATTCTTCGTGAGAGTCTGCTTTATCTAATTCATATACACAAAAATTATTCACGCCATATTTTCGTATAGCCTTCCCAATAAATGAAGCAGCCTTACAATGTTCAGCAAAGCGTTCATTTATTGTCCTAGTAGTAATTCCAATATATTTCTTATGATTTACAAGATTTTCTATGCAATAGACAAAGCCATTTTTCCCGCTGATGATGTACTCGTCAGCAAATCTTTTTTGTTTTAAAGTTAATTTAGCGATTTTCCATCACCACCAGTCTATTTTTTTATAAAGCAAAAAGGAACGCATTGATACGTCCTTTTCGGGAGATTTTATGAAAAAGTTTTATTGTCGTCCTTTTTGGACAATACCATAATATCACATCGAAAGTTCCAATGAGTTCCACTAGTTCCATTTTTTTGAAAGCTTCTTTAAGGCGCTATCTCTAGCTCTATGTATTGTCCCACGTCCACATCTCAACTTAATTTGGATTTCATTCCACGACAATCCATCTATGTAGAATAATCGCATGACGATATTTTCCAATGGGTCTTCTAGCGACTCGACTGCCTTTACCAGCTCATCGCGTTCTTGGTAAAGCTCTTGGATTTCCTGATAAAGTTTTTCAGATTTATCAATGATCAGCACGTTCAATTCTTCGGACCGATTCCCTAGACTGCTCGCTTTAGGCTGATCCGTGTATTGTTGACTGCGCAAAATCCCAGATTTCAAGCTGATAATTTCTTGATGCTTCGACTTCGCTTTGATGTCTATGTATTGCAATGCTTTTAATCTCTGTTTAATATTTATTGACACCTATGCTCCTCCAAAAATTCTATTTGCCCGTCGCAAAAAGCGACCCTTTCTTTCAACCATCTTTTGCGCTTAGCCATGGCAGCCGAACCAAAGCCTACTTTGATTCTATGTAGCGCTTTTGGTTCTAATTGTTCGAGATACAGCCGTTTCGTCTTGCGCCAATATTCAATTTCCTCGTCAGCATTCATCCGCTACCCTCCAACATGATTTTTGTCTGCAGTATCTTTTAGTCGCTTCGCAATCTCAGCATCAATCGACTTGACGGTCTTGTGTAGCTTATCGACTTCATCGCTGATTTTCTTGTTGTGCTTTTGCAGTACTTCGATTTTTTGATTGAGATTGCGATTGGCTTCTACTTGCTTGTAAAAACCAAAGCCAACACCCAAAATAAAGATAACAATTGCAATGCTAAAAGCAGTATCAATAACTTTATTTTTCATTCTTTCTCCTCAATTTATTGTATTTATGCGCTTCATACACTATCAAATCCAGCTCGTTCTCGTAGATATTGCCTATTACTTCGCAATCATCCCAGTAATACTTATCAAATGGTGCATAAGTAGCTGGAGTTACATTCAGAAACGACAAGTAAAATCCAATTTCAGTTGTTTGTGTGTTTTCATCTTCAAAGTAAGTATATTCGCCAAAACCCACGATACATCCGTAAGCACTTGTTGCGATTATATCCCCCTCGAAAATTTCCCGCCCGTTCTTGTCCTTGAGGCCTGTTGATTGCATGATAGTTGCATTTTCATCTTCAAGGTAAAAGTCAAAACTATATCCACAAACACATCTTGTCTTATCTTTTTCAAAAACGAGAGCTTTTACCCTTAACATTTGATCACAGTCTGGAAGCCATACCCTAAATTTTGGAATCATCTTGCACCTCCCATAAAATTATTAGCAACATTTTGCTGTTCGGTATCAATTATTTTATTTTTGTAATTTAATATCGGAGCCATAACATCATTTATCACAGCAGGCTTCAAAATGATTTCATTTGTGTTCGAAAATATTTTACCGTTGATTTTTATTTTAACATCATGCCCGTTAGCGATATACTCAAGGTCGTTTTCGGACAAAAATATTTCAAATGTACTCATCTTTTTACCTCTTGGACATTTTTTATCAAAGAATTCTCTTTAATATCCCCGCTTTTTTCAATAATTTTATTTGTTGCATATAGAGTGTCTTTAGCATTATTGATAAGGTTAAAATACATAAAATTTTAAAGCACCGCATCACTCCCCCTCCTCAAATAAACAATCTAGCTAATGCCAGCAAAAATGCGCAAGAGATTATCTTTGTAATGCTACTAGATACCGCACCCGAATAATCATATGCAGATTCTTTTTTATTAGAAAAATCTGGAAAGATAAAAGTCAGCAACGCATCCAAACCTAAAGCTTGCCAAACTGATATTTTGCCAACAGGTATGATTGTCGTAATAATTTCATTCCAGCCGTATTGAACTAATAGCGGAGACACGACTATTACAAATATAGACCCAATAATAACACTTAGTTTTTTCATTCTTCTACCTCCTTTTTATAAACCTAACAAACCTTTTATAATAACGATAAAGATAAGCAGTAAAGCCGCTATTGCTAGCACAATTGCTATTATTGCTAAGATTGCAATAAGATTAGTCATCATTCTACCTCCTCGATTTCCACACCCTCGCAAGAGAACACCCAGCTAAAACCTGCCTCTTCTAGCTCTTTGCGGGTGTGTTTTGAATTGCCATCAGTCTCACAACCGAACTTGTACAAACCAAGATTTTTTATTAGGCAACAATTTTTATTAGACAATCCGAACATATTCACCCGATACCGCTTTTCTTTTTCGATCTCGTAGCCGATAGCACAAGCGAGATGTAATTTTTTTAAATTTCCTTCTTCTCCGTATACCCAATCATATATTTCACTTGGAACGCTGTCATAATTTAAACCAAATAATTTATTTCCAACTTTATCAATCCAATCCGCAACCATCTGCGATACGACTGGTTTTTGCGGTTCGTCTAATCGTTTCAAATCACTTATTATGCCATCTATTGCTACAACATCAAAATTATAGCTGTTTCTAAGCAACTCATATTTACTGATTAATTCCTGCTTGTTCGTTCTCAATTCCTGCTTATTCATTGTCATCCTCCTAAACTATTAAACGGCACGTCCCATTGATAATCATCAAATTCATTACAAATATCTTTGATGATTTTACCCTTGCTAATTTCTATTTCTTGAGTAAATTCCATGCCACACTCAAATGTAAAAATTTTAATGTCAACATCAAACTTGTTTGAAATTTCTTGATAATTTTCTGAAATAGCGCCCCATGCTTGCTTGAAATTATCCAGTTCAACGATACAAAATTCTTCGTCAAACCAAACTTCTATTTGTTTTTGATTAATAAACGCTCGTCTTGTTCCATTAATATAAAAATAGGGATCTGTGGTGTTGAATATAAGTAGAGCGCCATCCCATTTATCTTCTAGCGTCACATTGTCATTTGATAGCATTTCTTTTAATGCTGATGCAATATTTTCACTTTTCCCTCTTAATTTAAGAGTTCCTTCAGCCCAATTTGGCATTTTCTTTCTCCATTTCTTCGATCAACCAATCCAGATTTTTTCTGGCTTTTTTCAGGTCTTCTAAACCGTTCTTGCTCTGAAATCGCAATAGATACTTAATCGCATTGCCCCAGTAAAATCCTTGTATAGCTGTCAATTTCCCTGCAAAATTACGGACAACCTCAATCGCCTCAAGGCCGTATGCGCCTTGATAATGTTTAGGCTTGTCTATTTTGTCTGCGTGTACTACGTCATATAGTATCTGTTCGTATGATTTTTCTTTCATTTTTCAATTCCTTCCGTAATGCTCATATGTTCCGCATAGGTAATACGTTCCATCTTTTCGTTTATTTACATAGTACGTAAACCTTCCGTCTGGACTGGAATAAGAACATTGCTGTTCTCCTCCCCAAATTCCATTATCACGTATTAGAGTACAATTCTTCATAATCCAATCAACATCATTCGATTTCATCTGGCAAATCCTCTTCCTTCACCCAAACGCCATCGATTAGCTTCCCCTTGCGGTCTTTGATTTCGTTCCATGCTTGCGACAAGCAGTCTTCAAATTTTAAATTTTCATATTTAGCAATCGTCCTTAGGTACGAAATCAGACGCACGATAGGTTCTTCGATTTCATCGTTTATCCGTCTCACTCGCAAGGAGATAAGACCGATTGTTTCAGACGCTTGGGGCATCAGATCACTTGGCTGTAAATGATTGCATATTATATTAAAATCACTAATCTTTTCGAGACCTTGTTGCTGCGCTAAAATAATCAACACGACGACCACATCACCGATTGAGTCTTTAACGACTTCTTTATTTCCTTTTGCAAGACCCGAAGCTAATTCTCCAAATTCTTCGTAGAGTTTTAACATCTGCTTCTTGCTGTCTGCTTTGTCTAGTCCTCTGTCAATAGACCACTGCTGGACGTTTTTGATTAAATTTTTTAATTTCATTCTAAATCCCCCACGATTTCTCCAAACGCATTTCACGCTTGAGTTTGCGTTTTAATTTTCTCAATCGCTCTTCTTCGCTCATATTCTGCGTGCTGTTAATTCTTAATAAATATTCCTGTCCAAGCTCCACATCTTTATCGCTTGTATTAGCTAAGTCTAGCTTCTCTCTCAGACACGTTTCAAAAAATGTCTTATCAAATACAGGAGCTAACCGAATCATCGTAGACACAGGAGGTAATCGCTCCGCCTTCTTGTCTAGCCTGATTCTAGATGCTATATAGCTTATTTCTTTTTCATCTGATAAAAACGTGCGCAGAAATTCAAACACATTCTTATACTTACCCTGCTTCTCTTCGATGATCAAGTAAAACTTCTCTACACTTCCCATTCCCTAACCTCTTTAATAAATAATTTAATTTTGTAGTTCTTTGTTCCAGATTTCCCTCCGTGCGAAAAGATTGTATGCTTGATAATATTGTAGTTATCGTCTGTCCAAAATCCCGCATCAGTCAGACCGTCCAGCAAAGCCTTACTGGTAGGCGACCAGTTCGGAGGGTCGTAAATCCTTGCCGTTGGAGAGAAAATAAGTACTTGCACAAAGCATGGTTTCTCTTCCGAAAACGGCAATCCAAAATAATCTTTGAGCGTGTTTATCCCTTCATATTTAGCAAGTTCTCTCAGAAACTTTGTAAGTTTAGCTTTCTTCTGGAAGTGCAGTCTGTCATTCGCAGAGATCATCTGCTTGCGGTTTAATTCAAACTCTAAAATGATTGGTTCATTCATCTTTGTCTCCGTTTTTTAAAGCAAACTCGTCTGTAGAGGATATACATCTGCCAGTGTGATCCCTGCCGTGCAGCAGTCTCTTTCGATTGCCTCTGTGCATATCACATACTTAATGCCTCTCTTTGCTTTGTCATAATGCGGGTATGTGTACCCGTCGTTTTCAATCTTTGATACTATATCCTTTTTATTTTTTGGCTCAAACAAAGCCCAATCTATCCAGTCCATATCATCAGAACGGCAAGTCATCATCTGAGATATCCATAGGATTTCCGCTTAGATTGTTATTTCTGTTAAAATCTGGCTGGCTGTCAACTTTTGGTTGATAACCACTTTCTCGGTCTTTAGGACTTTCTAAAAGCTGGAATGTCTCTGCTACAACTTCTGTCACATACACTCTCTGACCTTGTTGGTTCTCATAGCTTCGTGTCTGTATGCGTCCAGTTATGCCAATCAAAACCCCTTTCTTAGCCCAGTTCGCCAAATTTTCAGCTTGCTGTCTCCAAATTACACAATTAATAAAATCTGCTTCACGATCTCCGTTTGCGTTTTTAAAATTCCTATTCACTGCAAGAGTGAATGTTGCTACCGCTTGATTTTGTGGAGTATATCTTAACTCCGCATCTCTAGTCATACGACCAACTAATGTCGCATTATTTATCATGAATTATTTCCTTTCAATTTTCCTAAAAGCATTTCTGCTTGTTCTACTTGTGACTGCTTAATCTGTTTATAATCCGCCACACTTAGATGTTTCAAGAACCACTCGGCAACTGACCCATCTTCTTTTCCTTTTTCCGTCGCAATCTTAGCTATTTCTTTTAGATAAAAATTTGCTTGCTCAACTGAAACAACTGGATCGTTTGCTTTCTTAGCTGGTTGTTTTTTTGTTTGCGTAGCTTCGTTTCCGTCGTCGTCTTGGTCACTTGTGATTCCGAAGATTGCGGATAGTGCGTAGCGTTTAGCGTATGTAATCGCTGATCCGATTGATTGAGGATCATTCTTCACTGGTTTCATCTTGATAGGGTCGTATTCAATCCATTCACCCGATTCATGCATCACAAGTGTACCTACCGTCACATTTCCGAATTCATCGCTTGATGGAAATTGTGTAAACGATAGTCCGTTTTTACTCGCAGACTCTGTGATGGCTTCTACCACATTTTCAAGTGGTACGTACTTACTTTTAAAAAATGGATTGTTTGCATCTTTTAAAGGCTGTTTCATTTCTTGTTGAGTTTTGGCAAAAGCTTTGCTAAACTCTATTAGTGTTTCTGATTTCTTCATATTCCTCACCTAATATTCAAATTCTTGTTTTCAACTAATTTTGCTCCAGCAATTTCTTCCCCATTCGCTAGAAGTCGCTTCAAACCCTCTTTATCTGCCTTGTATTCGATTTTTTTGTATTGGTCAGGCAATAACACCATATCGACTTCAACGCTCTTAGAACGTCTAAATGACACCTTAAACAACGTCGTATCTATTTTGTCGTGTCCAGTAAGTTCCATGCTAGCTGTTAAGTCGTCTTTCATTCGCTCAATTTTTTTCTTATCAGCGTCATTTAATTTCTTCAAACGGTCTAGTTCAGTCTTTCGTGCCTCAATATCAGCTTCTAGATTCTTCATAACCTTGATATAATTTTCTACTTTGTTTTCGTAGTCTTCATTCCAGTCAATACTCTCAAGAGTATCTAGCTTCGTCTCGTCATCTAAATCCATGTTATAAATATCTAAAAACTGTCCCGTCAGTTCGTATAATGTAGCCATTCCTTGTCTCCTTATTTAATCCATTTCACATAGCTGTCTGTCTGCCCAACTATCATATGCTTCATCTTCATCTATTTCTGGCTCGGTATATGGTTCTGGTGGTGTACTGAGCCATCTATCGTAATCAAATGGTTCAAGCATGCAGAGCCTCTTTCAGCTCTTCGTGGAACTTGTCTAAGTCCACTGCTTCAACTTTTGATACTCTCATCTGTGATGTTTTAATCTGGCTCTTGTACGCCTGCAATCCTTCTTGTCGTTCTTCCTCGCTTCGTGGCAAGTAGTATCCGTTATGTCCCGCTTGCTTGATCGCAACGACTGGAATACCATACTGAAATACTAATCGCTCGATAGCTTTTTCAACTGAACGCTTGCTCATACCTAGCATCTGTTCAATTTCTCGTCTAGGTCTTGGGCGCTCACTGCCGATTGGAATTACTTGTAAAATTCTCTTGTGTAGTTTATCCATGTTCAACCTCTCTTAATAATGCACATAGCATTAAATCCTTTATCTTCATTTCTGACGCTACTGGATCGCTCGCTAGTAGCTTTTCTTTTATGACGTCCGACAGTGGGTAGAACATCCACTCGAAGTCATCAATCATCTGTGATACTCTGTATCCTGTTCTTTCGTTGTTCAAAATGGTAATGTTCTCCTGTCTTCCGAATCTTGCGGATATTTAAAACTCAAATCCTTTGAACCTTTTGCCACTCGACTAACTAAGCTCGCATCAAATATCTTCTTCATTTCTGCACCCGACAGATTGCTTGTGATAATTGTTTTATCTCTTGCATCTAGTAACGTGTACATAAAATCCTTCTTCCACTGCGCTTGGTCGCCTTTTCCGAAGTCATCCAAAACAAGATAGTCAACCCGTTTCAACAACTCCAGCCAGTCATCTGCACTTCGCACGTCTCTGCGACCGAAACCACTCTGGATTTTCTGGAACATAGCTGGGACGTTCATAAACAATACGCTTTTAGGTGTATTGATAGCTTTGAAGTCTGCGTTTATCTTTCTTGCGATTGCTATTGCAAGATGCGTCTTTCCTCGTCCAGCTTCTCCAACAATAACCGTATTGCCTTTGCCATCCTTGAAGTAGTGCTTTGCTACTCTCAGAGCAAAGTTTCTAGCTAGATTGTCAGCTTCGTTTGACACTGTGAATGTTTTAAAACTGGCATCTTTTAAATCATTAGGAATCAAGCTGTTCTTATCCAGTACATCAAATGTATTTCTAAGAATTGACGAAGTGTACGCTTCCCCTATTTCAGCTTCTTGCTCCCGCTCTACTTTCTCTCTGACGCACTGCGGACAAAAGGTTGGTTGATAAGGCTCTCTTCTATTTATAGCCCGCACAGGCTTCTTAAACGTCCACATATAGCAAGAGTGCTTAGGGCATATCTCATCTTCATTCACATAGTGCAGAGGTTCGAATCCAATCTTTTCAATCATGTAAATCTCCTAAAATGGCAACTCGTCCCGATAAGGTTTAAAGACTGCTGGATTGTCCACTGATGGGTTAGATTTTCTGATTTCAAACTCTTCAACATCTTTCTTGACTGCTTCTAGCGAAGTAAGCTTCTTCTCTCTCCAAGATTTCAAAATCTTGTTCAGGTAGTTAAAGTTATTAGCTCCCGCATCTTCTGTCAGCTCGACTGCATATTGGATCATTTCAATTGTCATATTGTCTAAGCCAACATAATCTAATAGCATTTGAGCTTGTCTGTCGTTGAGTTTGATGTTGCTTTCTTTGATGATTTGAGAAAAAGATTTTTTTTCATTTTCAACCCCTGTATAGTTAAGGTTGTTAACCTTATCTAACTCTAATCTATCCTTATCTATCTCTAACTCTAATCTATCCTTCACTAACCTAACCTGTGTATCCACTTTGTATACATTTTGTATACATTGGTCTAAAGGCTTGATATTAGCGATTTTTGACTTGTCAAACTCAAGTTGTTCTTTTTCTTCTTTATGAATTGTTGATTGAAATCTATCCGCTTGAATATAGTTGTGAATCCTCCAATGTCGGATAACAACCACGCCACTTTCAAACGGGATAATAAATCCTTTAGCAATCAAGATTTTTACGTCATCATCACTAGCTCCAATCGTTCGTTGGATTGTTTTTACCTTATCGATAAAGCCTTCATCGTCTGCTCCCATATTCAAATGGAAATACAGCGCTTGGCTAGATAGAGGCATGTCAAGAAAATTGTCAGTGTCAGTGATTTTTTTACTAAACATTCTTCTTTGCGCCATTAACTCTCCTTTCTGTATTTTGCTATTCTCTCTGATTTTTCACGCTTGAATATTACACGGCCATGCTTCTTCCAATCCTGGTGTACTAAAATTTTTCATCTGAGTCTTTCTGTACTCTTTGCGCAACGCTTCTTGGTGTTCTTGATAGAGTCTAAAGCGATAATCTACATACTCCTCAATCTCCCAAGCAAGCACATCCATTTCAGCTCGTTTTTGAGCTTGTTTTTCTTTTTCTTTCTGCTCACTTTTGTTTTGGATTAATATTAAGACTACTACCAATCCAAGTAGCAAGCATGCGCCAGCCAATTGGCTGAGTGTTGATGGTTCAGTCATTTATTTTCTCCTTCTTCTAATTTCCTTATGTTTAAGTATTTGCTAACCGACTCTTTAAATCGGGTATGACACGCTCTTTGACTTCGTCGCTCCTAAATTTCGTAACGTTTCGAAATTTGGTATAATAGAGACAATAAAATGATTGGAGAGAATGATTATGAAAACCGCTAATATTTCATTCTATGGTGCAGGTCACCAGACAGTAAAATTGGAATATCCTG
>ERZ772921.2026-NODE-2026-length-11244-cov-3.466619_pt1 | contig 11244 bp, 12 predicted proteins | sample MGYA00512117_ERZ772921 | MGnify/ENA primary metagenome ERZ772921 (study PRJEB29015, sample SAMEA2737944) | human oral metagenome | biome: human oral; feature: human-associated habitat; material: dental | place: China | collected 2150 ... | reverse complement strand
TAAATTGATAGATAGATATTCTGCAGATAAAACCATAAAGTTACGGAAAGAGATGGTACCTAGTAAAGAACTAAAGCAATTTTACATTAAACAAGGAGGTGCTTTAAGGAATGAGGCTAGGAGAAATCAAAGACATAAACTATAAACTAAAAGGAGATAGCCAAATGAAATACATCTTAATTATATTATTTATTGCAACAAGCGTGACCTTAAGGGCGAGGATCAACAATCAAGGTACGAATACACTGTCCTTCATCACAAATAATAAAATAAAATATGAGATTGTTTTAGTTGCATGCGACACATGCGTACCAATAAGAAATATTGGATATAGAATAAACTTGGTTATGACAGCAAGGCAGAAGGCTATTATAGAAAAAATTAATGACGAAACATGGCTAAAGCTGTTAGAAAATCCCTCAAAAGACTTTGCTGCAAACATCATCCTTTATAGCTTATATAAAAAAGATGCAATTATATTCTTTGAATATAAGGATGTATATGATTGGAAACGTGCAAGGAAACAAAAGGATGCAAGATACTGGAAAAAACTATTTATGAGGCAAAAGAAGCTTTCCAGTAATAAAGAATAAATTTTTAAGAGAAATCAGCACGTGCGAGAAAGTTTACACATACGACGCCAACGGCAACCCCACCCTCGTTGAGGACGACAGCCTGAACACGGAGCGGCGCATGGCGTGGGACGAGGAGAACCGCCTCATGGCCCTGTCGGACAACGGCAAGTAAAATGCCACAACGCGAAGGAAGCTATCATTCTGGCTACAAAGAAGGGCAAATAAAAGATCCACAAAAATACCTTTAACGAAATGATCATGACAAAAAAAATATACTTGATAATCGTACTGTTAATCTCTATTACCTATTGCAATGCCCAATGTAAGAAACTGTATGAAACAGAGTCGATGGAAACCATTGTGTTTAGTAGAAAAAATGCGGATAGACTATTAGAACTATTTAGAGAAAATGCTCCTAAGGTATTATACTCTTTGGAGGATTGCTATTATTATCTGATAATTAAAGCTTCTCCACATAATAAAGAGTATTATATAGCTTTAGACAGCCTTGGTGAAATACGAGTATTGTATCTATTGTCGGAAAGGACTAAAACAGCGAAACAAAAGAAATATGAGAAACTATTATTAGATGCTGGCTCCATATTTGAACCTACCTATTATAAAGAAGTGTCCCGAACCGTAGAAACAAGAATTGCTTTAGGAAGACCGTCCTACTTCGTGATGAAAGATGCTAGTGGAAAACGGTTTGGTGAGTTCTGTCTTTCTGCATTAACTGTACCACTACCAATAAATCAAGCCTTGTTGACTTACTTAATCAATCGTTTGTTTGAAGAAATATATAAAGATGCTAAAAGTGTGAATCGGGTTAAGAACAAAGACAATCCGAATTATGGTAATGAAGGCAAAGCCAATTCGCGTCTTGCTCAATAGTTTGTTTACAAATTAGACAAGGGGGGGAAAGAAAGATGAGAATAATTAAGTGTTTGATATTGTTAGTGTTGCAAAGTGCTACGTGTCATTTAAATGCCCAGTCGATTAAGGAATGTTTAAAAATAGACTCGGTGCAGACAATATATGATATAGGTAGTTCTGTGTCCTTTCACTTCAGCAATAACTGTGAAGAGGATATTTATATATCTATATCTTTAGAAAAAAGAGTAGATGGTAAGTGGTTTATATTCGCCCAAGATATTTTCCATGTTCCAAACACTTATAAGGTGCAAAATGTTATCGTATTAAAAGGGTGTGAGGTGAATAGGAAAGAAGAGTGGGAAATTAAGGGTGTCAAGTATAAGAGAAAATGTGAAAACGTATATAGGTTTAAATACAATATCGGTAGAAAACTAAATAAGCTGTCCTATACTGAGTATTCAAATATATTTCATATAAAGAACTAGGAAAGTGCTAAAATAGGAATAAAGTTTCTGGCTGCATGAAAATTCTAAACAGTACGTTTCGAGCACCGCTCTCTCGGCACGAACGCTGCCCCAAGCGCAACGCCGTGCTCGGCACGCCTCCCGGTCCGCCCATGCAGTGGGACAAGGCCGAAGCCCCCGACGACGTGCAGCCAGGTTACGGCTGCGTGCCTGCCGACACCGCACACCACGAGGACATCTTCTACTATCACACCGACCACCTCGGCAGCACCTCTTATATCACCGACGCCAAGGCCAACGTCGCCCAGTTCGATGCCTACCTGCCCTATGATGAGTTACTTGTGGATGAACACAGCAGTAGTGAGGATATGCCGTATAAGTTCAATGGTAAGGAACTCGACCAAGAGACGGGACTGTATTACTACGGCGTGAGGTATATGAACCCGAAGACGAGTTTGTGGTATGGGGTGGATAGGTTAAAGGAGAACTATCCTGAACTAGGAAGCTATACATACTGTGCTGATAATCCTGTCAAATTTGTAGATCCAAATGGAAACATCGCACTCATAGACAATGCTATTGGTGCCCTTATTGAAGCTAGTTTAGAAATAACAACACAAATGGTTGCCAATCTTGTTGTTGGTAATGACATTACTGACATTAACTGGGGAGAAGTTGCTGTAGCAACTATTGAAGGAGCAATTACAAGTGGGGCTAGCAATACAGTCCGTTTTGTTACAAAGATAAGTGTTGCTGCTAACAGCACTATGGACAATTATGATAAGGGATTTATAGAAATTGTAAAAGGAACTGCGGTAAATCTGGCTGCAGGTGCTGTTGGCTCAAAAGCATCAAAACTAGCTAAAGGATTTGGAAATAAAACAACGGAGAAAATATCAAATAAAATGATTAGCAGCAAGACCTCTCTTACCAAGACAGGTAAGAAAATAACAAAAGTAAATAATAAAAGAGCCAAGACTATAACCACTAATATTCAACAGGCGCAAAAAGCTGTTGCCAAAGAGGTGAAGAAATCTCCTCAAACGGCGGCTGATAAGATTGTATCTAATGTGATAGAAAGTCAAGGTGAGACAAATAAAAATAATAAAACAGACAAAAGATGAGAGATTTCATAGGTAGATTGCTTGTTTACGCTTGTGTGGGTTGGATTCTTTACCACGTTGTACTTTATTTCGTTGGTAATTTCCTACTAAGAATAAATGGTGTTAAGACGTACGCAGTTATTACAGCAGAACCATCTAGTTACGCACGCCGCTATACGAAAGTTTATTACATGTATTCATTTTCATATAATGGAAATGAATATAAAGGAAATTCTTTGATAAATAGCTCTACAGGAAAACCAGGTGATAGTATTGAGGTTGTTTTCCTTGAAGCCTACCCTAGCATAAATAGGCCTACCAGTTTTTTTAAGTAACAGAACTACTAGATTTACAAACATATAGACAAAGCAAGTAAATATTTAAAATATATGGCGAAAAGTATATTCCACAATATATTAATGGAGGTAATGAAATCACATTCTAGACTGATGACCTTGGTTGTCATGGCACTGGTTGCATTTTCGTGCGCAGAAGAGAGAGATCTCACAGATTTAATCTGTGGAGACGACTCTAAATTGTGGTATGTAAATTTTGATGCGAGAGACAAGTTACAAATGTGCTTTTACTTTAACAGGGATAGGACATGGAAGATCTTAGAGCGAGACTTAAAAGGAAATCTATCTAAATACGAACAGCACGATCATCTTTGGCCAGAATATTGGATTTTAAAGGATGACTCGGTAATATCACTAGGTGGGACAGAGTATAAAATCCATGAAGTCAACCCCTCTTTGTTGATACTTCATGTTGACACGACAAAAATAACTTTGCAGCTAGTAAACCAATGAATTCTTTAATCATACGGTGCACCGCAAGACCTCACTTTGGCTACGCCGACTTCAGGTTGCGCCTCGGAAAAACAAGCAAGCTCCTTTTCGCTCGACTTGCACTGAAGTTCCACGAGACGGAAGACAACACCATCTATCTCGCCCCATACTCGGCGTTACGCGCCGGCGTTTCATCAAGTGCTATTTCATCGGCGACAGGCGCGTGGCCTCCAAAATCGGTGCGGGCATATTCCAAAACGCCTACGGCCACGGCGCGAACGTCGTCACGGCCGGGCAGAAAGACTACCAGATGCGTATGATGCAGATAGAAAAACAACGCGAGGACTACTACCGCAAGCTGGGCACGCCGCCGGGAGTGCCCACGATGAAGGGCGCGACGGCCGAACCCGAGAACACGCACGAGGGCTACAACACCGCGGAGACGATCACCGCCACCGACCCGAGGGCGTCATTCAACACCTCCAGGAAGGCGGCCCGCATGTTCAGGTTGCTGTCCTTGCCGCCCAGCAGCACCAGCAGCGACGCCACGTTGCCCAGCAGGCCGACCACACCGATGACGGCCACGCCGCCCGCCTCCACCTCCGGGGGAGAGAACAGGCGAAGCACACCCTCGTAGATGGCGTACCCTCCGACGCACAGCAGGATCGCGGACTGCGCCCCGGCGGACAGCACCTCCGCGCGCTGCCAACCCCAGGTGTGACGCTCCGAGGGGGGACGTTTCATCAACGTCGCCGCGATGAGCGCCACCACCAGGCCGAGAGAATCGGTCAGCATGTGTCCGGCATCGACGAGCAGCGCCAGGCTGTCCGTCACGATCGCGCCGATCACCTCGGCGGCGAAGATCAAGCCGGTTATGCCCAGTGCGATTCCGAGGCGTTTCCGGTTCGTCGAGCCGTGCGCGTGATTGTGACTGTGGCCATGCCCGTGCCCGTGGCCGTGCCCGTGATGATCGTGGCCGTGGGACTCGTCGTGGTGCTCGTGTTCGTGGGTGTCGTGGTCGTGGTGTTCGCTCATGGTGCTTCGACTTCCGGTTCGCAGATGACTGGGACCTCGCCGGTTGCGACCAGGAGGTCATCGGCGGCGGCCAGGAGATTCGTCGTCAGTTCTGGTTCGGCCAAGGAATAGAAAGTGGCGCGGCCCCTCACCCGTGCGGTCAGCAGTCCGCTGTCCCGCAGCCCCCGGACGTGGGCCGACACCGTGGACTGCGCCAGCCCCAGGTGCCCGACGAGGTCGGCCACCCGGTGCTCCGACAGCATCAGGTGCTTGACGATGGCCAGCCTGTTCGGGTCAGCGAGGGACCGGAACAGCGTCGCTGCCATCTCGGTGTCGGAAGTTTCCGTCTCTTTCATCGTCATGAGACGATGATAACGGTTTGCGACGATGATGCCAAGGGGTTTTGGCGACGAAATCTGCCGTGTACCCTCCAACGAGTAAGCCTAACCTTGGCCAGACGGAGAACGACATGCCAAACCCCTGGGAGATCTACGACGCCCTGACCGACGCGATCCCGGAGGAGGTGACTCTGACCACGGTGAACGTCGGCGCCCAGTGGACCCGGGTGATCAACTCGGCCGGCGGGATCGGCATGGCGTGGACCATGAACGTCAAGACCCGTCCCGACATCTTCCCCGGGGTCACCCTCGACGGCATCCCGCTGCGCGAGGCCGCGGGCCTGATCCGCAGCTGGAACCTGGCTGAGTCCTCCATCGGGCAGGCCGCCATCAACTCTTGGCACAGCCGTCCGGAAACCGCCGAGGCGAACGGTTTCGTCCCCACCGGGCAGGGCATCAACTGGGGCATGGTCTTCGACCCCTACGCCACCGACGTCGCGGGCAAGAAGGTAGCGGTGGTCGGGCATTTCCCCTTCGCTCAGAAGGCCCTTGAGGCGGCGGGGGAATACATCTGCCTGGAACGCAACCCGCAGCCCGGCGACTACCCCGATTCCGCCTGTGAATACCTCCTACCCGAATGCGACTACGTGTTCATCTCCGGTTCCTCCTTCGTCAACAAGACCGCGCCGCGCCTGATCGAGCTGTCGCGCAACGCCCACACCGTGCTGGTCGGCCCGTCGGTTCCGCTCAACCCGCTGCTGTTCGACCACGGTGTCGACACCATCACCGGGTTCGTCTCCCCGAACCCGCAACAGCTCGACCGCGCCCTGGCCGGCGTCAACATGAAGGGCATGTTCGCCGCCGGGTATCGCGTCCACCAGCACCGTCCCGCCTAACCCGGAAGGAAACCCAAGCCCCGTCGGCAGCCCAGGAAGCCCGTACCGGTCCTGACCGTGCCGACGGGGGAGCAGCGCCAGCGGGCGGAATATGTCTGTGACGTCCCATAGTGTTTGCCCATGATCGTTTACAAAGGTTGGGGCGTACTGGGCATACTTCTGCCTCTTTTAGGCGCCGGGCTCATGTGCGGGATTGCTTCATTATTCAATCCTTCCAACGCGGTGTACTTGAAATTTGCCCTGATTGGGGTCGTCGTCGGGTCGGTGGGGACCTGGTTCGTGGGGCAGTGGCTGAACCAGAAACGCCCCCGCGTCAAGCTCACGCGCTGGATGGAGGAACGGCGCAAGGAACTGTGCTCCCTGGTGGATCAGGGGCAGTTCCAGCTTGCCCCCGGTGTTCCGCTTCCCGCCAGCGCGGAGGAGGGCTACGCGCAGGTGGAGCAGAAGGTGCAGCAGGAGGCCTCGGAAGTTCTCCCGAAGATGACCAACCAACACAGCCTCTACTGGGTTCCGCTCCACTGGGAGGGGATCTGGACCGGGTCGGCAGCCCTGATCTACTTCGTTGCGTCCTTCTTCATGTCGTGGCCCTAGCGACTTGCCCGATTGATGGGGACCGGCCGACGTCTGACCCGGGTGCCTCCTAGCATTCGGGCATGATCATTTTCCGTGGCTGGGGGCTTTTGGGGGCTGCCTTCCCTGCATTGACCGCGTTCGCCTTGGGCGCCCTACCGGCGAGTATGTATGGGAGCAAGAGCGCGATTACCAATATCGTCGCTGCTCTCGGTGCACTCGTCGGTGGCGCCCTGGGCTTTCTGTGTGGGCGATGGCTCAACGTGATACGTCCCCGCGCCAAGGTGGCCGAATGGCAGGAACAGCGACGCGCCGAGCTGCGCGCCCGCGTCGACGCCGGCCAGTTCCAGATGGCTCCCGGCCTCCAGGCTCCCTCCTCCCGGGAGGAGGGCTACGCCCAGGTCGAACAGCTGATCACCAACGAAAGCCCCGATGTGCTCCGCCAGCTCAAGAACATCCACACCCTTTTCTTCATTCCGATGCAGTGGTTCGCGATCGGTGTGGGAGTGGTGATATTTTTCGGAGCGCTCTCGACTGCGCTCCGCTGAGGTCGCTGGCTCCTCAGCCCGCGGAGGGACGCAACAGGGGATAGAGAATCGTCTCCCGGATGCCCGCTCCCGGGTTGAGGAGCATCACCAGGCGGTCGATGCCGAGCCCCATTCCGCCCATCGGCGGGGCCCCGTACTCGAGGGCCTCGAGGAAGTCCTCGTCGAGCTGCATCGCCTCCGGATCCCCGGCGGCTGCGGCGAGGGACTGACGCACCAGCACGTCGCGCTGGATCACCGGGTCGATGAGTTCGGTGAAACCGGTGCCGCGTTCCATGCCGCCGATGATCAGGTCCCAGGCCTCGATCTTCCCGGGCTCGGAACGGTGCGGGCGGGCGAGGGGCTGCGCGAGCGACGGGTAGTCGTGGACGAAGGTCGGCTGGATCAACCCGGGCTCCACGAGATCCCCGAACAGTTCCAGCGACAACTTGCCCGCGTTCCACTTCGGGTCGTACTCCACTTCGTGTTCGTCGGCGACGGCCCTCAGCTCCTCAAGGGAGGTCTCGACGGTGATCTCGCGGCCCACGGCCTCGCTCAGCCCGTCGAAGAACGACAGCCACCGCCACTGACCATCGAGGTCGATGGTTCCCTGGCCGGTTTCGACCTGCCGGGAACCGACGGCGTCGGCGGCGGCGACGATGATGTCTTGGATCAGCTGCGCGATGGTCCGCTGGTCTCCCCACGACTGGTATGCCTCCAGCATCGTGAACTCCGCGGAGTGCGACGAGTCGATGCCCTCGTTGCGGAACACCCGCCCCATCTCGTAGACGCGATCCGCGCCACCGACCATGGTGCGTTTGAGGTGCAGCTCCAGCGCGATGCGCAGGCTCATGTCGATGTCGAAGGCGTTCAGGTGCGTGGTGAACGGCCGGGCCGCGGCGCCGCCGTGGACGAGCTGCAGCTGCGGGGTCTCCACCTCTATGTAACCCTGCCGGTATAGGGTGTCGCGAATGGCATGGGTGATGGCGGCGCGGTTGCGCACCATGGCGCGCGCCTCCTCGCGGGCGATCAGGTCGACGTAGCGACGGCGAACCCTGCTCTCCTCGGACAGCTCCTTGTGCAGCACGGGGAGGGGACGCAGGGCCTTCGACGCCATCCGCCACCGCTTCGCCATCACCGACAACTCACCACGTTTCGACGAGATGACGCGACCCTCCACCCAGACGTGATCGCCCAGGTCGACATCCGATTTCCAGGCCGCCAGGGCCTCCGCCCCGACCTCCGCCAGCGACAGCATCACCTGGAGACGTTCACCGTTGTCCCCGGGGGTGAAACCGTCCTGCAGGGTGGCGAATGCCAGCTTCCCGGTGTTGCGGATGAACACGACGCGACCGCCGACCCGCACCACGTCATCGGTTTCCTCCCCGGCCTCCAGGTGACCCCAGCCCTCGCGCACCTGGAGGAGGGTGTGGCTGCGGACCAGGTCCGCGGGGTAGGGCTCGGACCCGGCGGCCAGCAGCCGCGCCCGCTTCTCCTTGCGGACCGTCGTCTGCTCCGAGTCGATGGGTTCGGTTGCCTGCGTACGTGCTTCAGTCACGGCAGGGCATTTTACCGGTCATGGCCGGAGCGGATGAATCGTCAGCGGGCGTCGTGAACGATCACGCGGATGCCCTCGTCGCTCACGTCCCAGGTCACCTGCGACAGATCCGTCACGTGCACGTCGGCGCGGAGGGCGTCGGCGGTGTGGGTGCTGAGGATCCCGAGCGTGGGGAAACCACCGGCCCGGGCCGCGGCGATGCCCGCGAAGGCGTCCTCCGCCACGAGTGCACGCGACGGGTTCACGCCGAGCCGCTTCGCGGCCAGCAGGAACGAATCCGGGGCGGGTTTGCCGTGCTCCACCTGGTCGCGGGTCACCACGACCCGGGGATGGGGCAGACCGGCGGCGTTCAACCGGGCGTCGAGCAGGGTTTGCGTGCAGGAGGTTGCGACCGCCACCGCGTCGCCGGGCAGCACCCGGAAGGCGTCGACCGCCCCCGGCATGGGGATCACCCCCGCGGTGTCGGAGACCTCCAGCTCCTCGATGCGTTCCGCCGCCTCGTCCCAATGCTTCGCGTCGAGAACCAAAGCCTCCGCCAGGGCGCGGCTCGGCATGCCCATGTACTTCGGCATCTCGTTCACGTCGACGCCGTACTCCGCACCCCACCGGGTGTAGGCGCGGACCATGGCGTCGCGGGAATCGACGATGGTGCCGTCGTGATCCAGGATCACCGCGTCGAAGAGGCCGACGGCCTCACCGCCGGCGCGTTCCCAGCCCATCGGTCACTTCCAGAGCGTCATCAGGCTGAAGCAGGCGATGATCAGGCCGAGGGCGATCAGGATGTTCCACTCAGTCAGCGCCCTCATGAAGCCGATGTAGTTTCCCGCCAGGTTCCAGGTCACCATCCAGAGCACACCCAGCAGCCCGACCGGGATGAAAACCCAAGGAACCCACCTGCGTTCGGTGTTGGCAGCCAAGCGTTTGCGATCCCTGCGTTCCTTGCGAGCCTTCTCGAGCTCTTCGGACTGCTTTTTGCGCGCTTTGCTCTTGGCTTCCTTACGCACCTTGGATTCGGGCACCGCGCCCCTCCTTTCGCCTCTGCCGACCAAGATTAGTGGAGTCGGACGGCAGGAACACATCTGGCACCCGCACCGCGTAGGGTTGCCCCATGAGCGAGACCCGTCTGACCCGTCTCCTGAGACGCATCAGGGGCCCCCGCAGCGATGAGAACCCCAGGAGCCTTCGGGGCAGGGTGGGCACGGGCATCATCTGCGTCCTGGCGGGTACGATGCTCACCGCCTCCGCCCTGGCGGCCCGCGGCACCGACCTGCGCTCCGACCGCAACACCGACCTGCGTGGTCTCGTCACGACACAGGCCCAGCGAAACGAGCAACTGCGAGGCGAAGTCGCCGAGGTTCGGGCCGAGGTGGAGGAGCTCGGGCACCAGCAGGGTGCATCCCCCGAGCTGGAACAGCAGCAACGTGTGGTCGCGGAGCAGGCAGCGACCGTTCCCGTCACCGGTCCCGGAATGCGGGTGACCCTCACCGACGCCCCCACCGACGTGAAACCCGCGGGGGTCGACGACGACGCCCTGGTGGTGCACCAACAGGACATCCAGGCCGTCGTCAATGCCCTCTGGAAGGGGGGAGCGGAGGCGGTCAGCATCCAGGGGCAGCGGATCATCTCCACATCGGGAATCAAGTGCGTCGGCAACTCCGTCGTCCTCCACGGCATTCCCTATGCGCCGCCCTACGTGATCGAGGCGATCGGCGACGGCAAGCGCATGTCCGCGGCCCTGAGGGATTCCCGGGCATTGACCGTCTACCGGCAGTACGCCGACGCATACGGCCTGGGATACAAGGAAACCAAGGAATCCTCCCTGTCTTTGCCGGCTTTTCAGGGCGCTTTGGGAATCACCCACGCAAAACCCAAGTAATGGGAATCGCTGCCCCTAACGAAGCCAGGCCGGCATGGCAGTGACGGAGGGGCGGCCCGAATGGGCCATGCTGGCGCGTCTCTCTCTTGCGTGAACTTCCGGATTCCGTCTTTCGCTCGGTTTGCTTCTGGCCGGCTGTGTGGTGTGGTTGGATTGTTGCATGGTGGACAGGGAGGTTCATGGCGGCTTTGTTTCGTGGTCGCGGCGGGGTGTGTTGCTGGTGGGTGTGGGTTTGCTGGCTGGTTGTGGTGCTGTGGATGATCTGGCGGAGGATCGGTCGCAGTTGCCGGTGCTCTTGGAGGATCCCATGGCAGCGGAGGATCCTGTTGGGCCTGACCCTGAAGGAGGGCTCCGAGAGCGGGTATCGGCGTCCCTTGGGCAAGCCCGAGTTCACCGAGGTGATGAGAGTGTTCTCCTTGGGTGATGATGATCGTCAGGAGGTCTTTGACCGGGCGGTTGCCTTCGCCAAGGAATCGGGCTGGAAAAAGGAGTTTGAGAGCGGTCTGCCGCCCAATATGGTGTGGAATGGTCAAAAAAATAACCCTAGGCGTGAATGCGGTGTTTTCATTTCTGACAATGACGCGGCTGACCTGATGATCAGGCTCAGGGTTTTTGATGAGCCGTGGCCTAGGGGTGGGGGGCCGTCGTTGCGGTTGGGGGCCGGG
>ERZ772921.2025-NODE-2025-length-11248-cov-7.530510_pt1 | contig 11248 bp, 15 predicted proteins | sample MGYA00512117_ERZ772921 | MGnify/ENA primary metagenome ERZ772921 (study PRJEB29015, sample SAMEA2737944) | human oral metagenome | biome: human oral; feature: human-associated habitat; material: dental | place: China | collected 2150 ... | reverse complement strand
CCTTTGAAGGAAGTCCGCGAGCTGGCGCAGCGGAGTATGTGCAAGGGGGGATGTTTTAACAAAATACCTTATATCGAACGTTAAATCAGCTGCAAAAATAATAAAAAAAACATTGCCAGCATCTAAACGCCAGCAATGTTATTAATTTTCTCATTTGCTAATTTGCTAATTTCCAAATTTGCTAATTATCTGATTACTTCTTCCCATTCATCTTATTAATGTAGTGGTCAAGGGCTACCGTCATCGAAGGGCTTTCAGGCGAGGGAGCTTTGATGTCTATTACAAGCCCAGCCTCTTCAGCCGCTTTTAGGGTAGCGTCACCATACACAGCTATTTTGGTTTTCTTTTGCGAGAAGTCAGGGAAACTCTTAAAAAGAGCCTCAATACCCGCAGGCGAGAAGAATGTAAGTATATCGTATTTATTGTTTTTGATAGCCGAAATATCGCAATATACGGTGCGGTAGAATACCACGCGTTCCCATTTTATTTTCAGGTCGTTCAGAGCGGCGGTAGCCTCAGGCTTAGGCGAGTCAGACCCTGGGAAAAGAAAGTTCTCATCTTTGTATTTTTTTAGTATAGGCAATAATTCCGAAAACTCTTTTTTGCCTACGTATATTTTGCGTTTGCGGTAAGTAATATATTTCTGCAGATAAAATGCGATAGCTTCTGACTGACAAAAGTACTTCATCGTATCGGGCACTTTAAAGCGCATTTCTTCAGCTATACGAAAATAATGGTCTACCGATTTGCGGCTGGTCAAGATAATGGCAGAAAACTTGGTAAGGTCAATTTTCTGCATACGAATATCTTTTGCCGTCATACCTTCTACTTTTATAAAGGGCACAAAGTCTACCTTTACGTTGTGGTTTTCGATAATCTGAGAGTATGGCGAGTTCTCCGCTTTAGGCTCTGGCTGTGATACTAAAATTGATTTTACCTTCATAAATTTATTTCTTTACACTCTATAAGTCTCCTTAATTTACTTAAAAAAACACACTACTACTGATGAGTTATCACCAGCCTTGTCCCGTAGATAAGAAACACGTAGGGTGCGATTTCAAGGGCGCAAAGATACAAAATAAAATAGAAAATATAGGGTTTTATTTCTTTTAGATTGTTTTTAATAATTTCTATCCAGCTTAAAGCATTAATAATCAGCAGTATAGCAAATAGCACTGCCAGTAGGGCTACGCTTACTAACGAACAGTAAACACCTATAAAAAGCACCAAAACAGCCCCTATGGCAGCGTATGATGAGTAGGCTATGCGTATAAAAATATACTCATTGCTGAAGTCCGAAAGGTCAAAAAGACTACTTACCCACTCCTGTATTACCAGCTTCAGCATCAGTATGACTGTTACCAATAGGGTAAGTTCCAAAAACATAAACCGCTCGTTAAAGAGTTTCTTAATGCCAAAGTATTTCATTCCTACGTAGATCAGTAGCGACAAACACACACACTGCATTAGGTAGAGTACCACCGTAAAAAGATGCAACTTGCGCTCCTTTTTGCCGTAAATAGCTATGTATTTATTGTTTACTAACAGACGCTCATAGTCGGCAAAGTGCTTTGGGTAAAACGCACGTAGGAAAGCCACCAACCCAAAGATAAGCAGGAAGGCAGGGAATACCCACGTCAGGTACGAATGATGTAGCGTAATAGGTTCCAATCGTTTTTGTTTTTTTAGGGGTGAATACTATCCAAAGGCGGTAGGGGCGGTCTTTTGGGTATGTTAGGCTCGATGGGCGGAGCGGTCTGCATCGCCTTATTCAGGCTATCGCGTTGTGCTTTCAGCCGTTCATCTACCCTATGCACTATTTGGTCGTATAGCTTCGGAAAAGAAGCGTAATACACCATATTTTGTGCCAGTGCCGTACTGTCGCATTCGTATTTCCGATAGATAAACGCTTTAGCGTCAAACTGCAGCGAGTCTAAGGTATGCGATTCTGTTGCTTTCATCGACTCTAATAGCGCCAAATCGTACAATAACGACTCCATCTGATGCTCATCTAAAAAGTGGTCAGGTTTAGGCACTATATTCTTTTTGCAGGCTACAAGGCTCAGCAGCCCTATTATATAAATGATTTTCTTCATATTATCGGTTAAAGGTTACGCGTTGTCCGTAAGGGGTAGGGCATACCTGCCCGTTGTTATAAGCTAATTGTCCGTTTACGAAAGTGCTCACTATTTTTGCGTGAAACTGCTGTCCTTCCAGCGGACTCCACCCGCACTTGTACAGTAGGTTTTGCTTTTGTACCGTCCACAGAGCGTTCATATCCACCAGCACCAAGTCAGCGTAATAACCCTCGCGTAGGTAGCCTCTGTCTTCTATGTCAAACAGAATAGCAGGGTTATGACACATCTTTTCTACTATCTTTTTAAGCGAAATAACCCCCTTGTGTGCCTTTTCGAGCATGGCTACCAGCGAGTGTTGTACTAGCGGAGCGCCAGAGGGGATATTCGTATAGCCTTTCTGCTGCTTTTCTTCCAGTGTATGAGGGGCGTGGTCAGTCGCGATAACATCAAGGCGGTCGTCTAAGAGCGCTTGCCATAGGGCGGCGCGGTCTTCAGCCGTCTTCACCGCAGGGTTCCATTTGATGAGCGACCCACGAGTATCGTAATCATCAGCCGTAAACCAAAGGTGATGCACGCATACCTCAGCGGTTATCTTCTTGTCTTTTAGCGGAATATCATTGCGGAAAAGCTCCGTTTCAGCAGCGGTCGAAAGGTGGAATACGTGCAAGCGAGCTCCTGTCTTTTTAGCCAAAGCGATAGCCCGCGACGACGACAGATAGCAAGCCTCAGCACTGCGTATATGTGGATGCAGGTTTATCGGAATATCATTGCCGTATAGCTCCTGATAGTGCGCCAGATTTTTTCTGATAGTAGCTTCATCTTCGCAATGGGCAGCAATTACCAAATCTACATTGCTAAAAATCGCCTCTATGGTCTTCTCGTTGTCTACCAACATATTGCCGGTCGACGAACCCAAGAAGAGCTTCACCCCTGCACAAGCCTTAGGGTCTAAGCGTTTCAGTTCCTCAAGGTTATCGTTAGTACCCCCAAGGAAAAACGAATAGTTAGCAAACGAACTCTTCTGAGCGATAGCGAATTTTTCTTCGAGGCGCTCAAGGGTTACCGTTTGGGGTACGGTGTTGGGTTGCTCAAAGAAAGTCGTAACTCCTCCAGCTACAGCGGCTCTACTTTCGGTAGCGATAGTAGCCTTGTGGGTAAGACCAGGTTCGCGAAAGTGCACTTGGTCGTCAATTACTCCAGGCAGCAGATACTTACCTGTAGCGTTAATTACCTGATAGTCACCCTTCGGATTAAGGTTAGCACCTATCCTACTGATGCGCTCGTCCTCTATCAAGAGGTCAGCTACTTGTAGCTCGTTTTCATTCACGAGCGTTGCGTTTTTTATGAGGGTTTTCATAAGGCGTTATATTTTTAGTATCAAATGTTTATATACTCCTCCTGCAAGTTCCTGATGATTTAAATATTCAAATCCCAACCTACTGTAGAGGCGTTCAGCTTCAGGGTTATTCACATCTACTAATAGTCCTAAGGGCTGCGAGCTCACCTCGCATAGGTGTCGCACCAGCTGCGAGCCTATTCCGCGTCCTTGGGCTGTGGGCAGTACACTTAGCGTATCTATGTACAGTTCGCCGGCGGCGGTCTCATCTTCAAGTACAATATCTATACCATAGCTATTGCGAATAAGTGCCAATACCGGAGCGCGCAAGGCGTGCAACTGCGCCCCATTGTAAGCTATAACCGACCCTATTACGCTACCGGCTTCCTCATATACCCAAGCGTTTTCGTACGAATATTGGTTACCTTTTTGGGCGAATAGCTGTGCCAGCAGAGCGATAGCCTCTTCTTTATGAGGTTTGCCAATCATTTTATAGACGATTTCCTCCATTGCCTGAAACATCAGCGGAGCAACGGCGAGGGCATCGGTCGGAGTAGCGTTACGTATCATAGTATTAGTGTAAGAAAACCAGTTTTTGTATAACCTCGCTGCCAAGAGCTTCGTTGAGGTTACTTATTATTTTGCTTTTCCCATAGCTAAGCTCTTGGGCGAGGGCAGGCGAGGTCAGCCGTACGAAAAGGGTAGTTCCTTTCAGCACTACCGACGAGGTGTACTTAGCTACCGGAGCCCCCATCAGTTCAGCCCAAAGGGTGGGCAGCTGCGCGCGATAAAGCCCGTAGCTGAGGTTATTTTGCTGAATATACAGGCGTACCATTTCGCCGAGCGTATGGGTATTAGCGTCCATAAGAAAGTGTATTTTGGCGCAAAATTATGAATAAAAAGCAAAACTACAAAAAATAATGTAATTAGCTCATACAAAGGAGATTAATTTTTTTAACAAGAAGATAAGAGAAGATAGACTCTTAGATGATTTGGACAGGCTTTTTCAAACAACAGTAGAGATACACATCTGTTTTATTGTATAACATTCCTTTTACCCGTATTTTCTGACCCTCTGATTTCTTCGTGATAAAGATAATTCACTATCGAGGGATGTCCTTTCGGACTTCGTTCGTAAGGCAATTCATTATCCACATACTTACACTGAGCCTCCTGCGCCATTTTCGCGGCTTCTTGCTCCAATTGCTTCCAATATGTTCGGTCTTTATGCAGATAGATTTCTTCATAAAGTGGGAACAAATGGGGATAGTGTGATTTGATATAACCCATAATGTTGGCCTTAAAACTACCCCGCAGATTGAGGTTCTCAAGCCAAAAGAGGTCGCAAATATCTTTCACTTCCTGAAAAATAGCTTTGAAATTGGTGATGCCGGGGAAGATAGGCGACACAAAACAAACTGTTCGGATGCCCGCCTCGTAGACCTTTCGCATGGCTGCGATACGTCGCTCTATGCTCACGGCCTTGTCCATATCGGCACGAAATGTCTCATCAAGCGTGTTGATTGACCACGATACGGTAACTTTCTTCATTTGTTTCAACAGGTCAAGATCACGCAACACGAGGTCGCTCTTTGTACAAATGAGTATTTCTGCATCGCTGTCTTTGAACTCTTCAAGCAGTTTACGTGTCCTGCCGAAAGTTGCTTCTTCGGGATTATACCCATCGGTCACCGATCCAATAACCACTCGTTGTCCGGCATATTCCTTCGGATTCTTGATTGCAGGCCAATACTTCACGTCTAAGAAACTGCCCCATTCTTCTTTATGTCCTGTGAAGCGCTTCATAAATGAGGCGTAACAATACTTGCAAGCATGGGTGCAACCCACGTATGGATTCACCGAATAACCACCAACAGGGAGGTTGGACTTGGTTATGATGCTGCGCACCTCTTTCGTTCCAATGAGTGTTTCTGTCATATTTATTCGTTCATAATAACGCGTCCACCTAAGCGAAAGCCATTTAAAGGTAGTTCATGAAGTGGGTTGCGCAGGTGTTGATTTCTACTAAAGGGGAAAGGCTGCATGCAGCCTTTCTTTCCCAACATAGGGTCTATCAGAATTTTCTTTCCCCCATATTCAACGATTATCGTTGCATTTCTTATTTGCTGGATATTCATTGTTTATTAAAATTAAAGTTTAACATTGGCTTCCAGCATAATAGCATCTTTCAGTGGTTCATCATCATCAGAGAACGAATTTGCCTTATATTGTACACAAAGCACGAGCATTTCGCTGCTACCTGTGTTCTTGAAAGCGCGTTTGCCATTGGGCGCAATTCTCACGATGCTTCCCTCCGAAATGGGAAATCGTTTGCCATCTACATCGAAAATGCCTTCACCTTTAAGAATGAAATAAAGCTCTTCGTGGGTTTTATGGGCATGGCGTGTGCCATAATCCTGCCCAGCGGCAAGACTTTGGAAAGACAATTCTGCGCCTGTCGCTTGCAATGCATGACCAGCAAACATCTTTCCCGGGATAGAGAAATTGCCCATAGCCAACTCATATTCCTTAATTTCATTCAACTTACCTACGTTCACCGTGGTGAAGTTCTCACCTTTTTCTACAATTTGAATTTCTTTCATGATAATATTTGTTTTTGATTACGGGTGCAAAGGTAGGGCATAAAACAAAGACGCATTCTACCATTAACAATATATGTTCTACCATTTTGATAACTCGTTTATTTTTCATACATTTGTCCCATGAAATTAGCGATTAGTCCTAAAGAACTTACATATGTTCCCTTCAGCAAAACGGAATGTGGTGTAGACTTCAACCTCAATACTGATACACACCAGCGGTTGCGTGGTGTATTGATGGAGTATCCGTGTTTCAAAACTAACTTTTTCGAGTTGTTTTTCTTCAGGAAAGCATCTGGGTGGCTGCGTTATGGCTTTCAACATATCGCGTTGAAAGACAATACGGTGCTGATACTTTCGCCGCACATCCATCAAGAGTGGCATATTAATGAAAGCCAAACCGATTATCGTTTCCTTGTTTTTCGTGATGACTTTCTTTCAACCTATCTTGCCGATCCTTTCTTTACTTATCGTTTGCTTTATTGCTACCAAACAGATTTCCCACCCTATCTGTTGGCTACTGCTATAGAACAACAAGAATACGAGCGTTTGCTTGTGCGGATAAAAGAAGAACTCAACCATCCTCTTGCCGATAGCTATCACATCATCGTATCCTTGCTTCATTATCTGCTTATGACCCTTAATCGTAGGTATTCTGCTCAATACCATCTGCCTTTTGATGCTCCCAAGAACCACCATGCCTTTATGTTCAAGCAACTCTTAGAGAAACATATTCGCCAATACCAGCAAGTGGCCGACTATGCAGCCATGCTGAACATCAGCCGCATTACATTGAATGCTTCTGTACAAGCACAATATGGGCAAACGGCCATACATCTGCTCAAACAACGTCTGCTTGCAGAAATCAAGAATGAAATACTCTTCACTGACAAAACCACCAGTGAATTGGCATACGAATTTAATTTCTCAGAGCCAGGACATTTAATGCGTTTCTTCAAAAAACAAACAGGACAGACGGTTACGGAGTTTAAAGAAGAATATAAAGGACAACAGTTTACCGAAGAATAGAAAAATGGTTAAACGCAAAAACTTACCAATAAACGAACGGCACTTGAAACAGAGATATCTCTGCTCAAGTGCCGTTATCCATTCAGCAATATGCGCTTATTGCCTTTATTGAGTAGCGATTTCAGCGATACATACCTCTCCATTTTCGTAGCAAAGATACTATATAATTCAACTTGCTAGTTGAATTATTTATATTCTTTCTTACTTGAATTATAATGTCTAAATTCAAGTCGCTAAGGTAACTTTTTCCTTTTTAAATTTTCAGTTGAAAATGTTCTTCCTTTCATTTTCTATAATTTCTTTTGCACTCATACTTATAATTTGCATAATTGGAACACTTATATTGCAAGTAAATTATGTAATTCTTAAATCTTGGCTTTAACTCAATAGCATCTAATTTGTTTTTTATATAAATTGCTTTTTCTTTAGATGACAGTGTGTCCCTACAAGGAATATCCTGTATATAAATTGTGTAAATAGTGTCTTTTTCCATTATATTGTCATTTATTGAATAATCCTAAATTACCTATTAAGTAACTGCTCTGCTAAAATAATGTGCAATTTGATTTATAATAATCGTATCTTTTTGTGAATATACAAGATGAAAAGTAAAATACATATTGTTATAAGATATTTCATTCCCATTCTTCTTTTAAAATTATATAAATACGTTTTTTACTAAGAATTTCATATTTTCCGTTTTTATAAAGCTGATATACAATCTCAAAAAGTGATCCGTCAATTACATCATAATAGAAAAGGTTGGTTACAAAATAATCTTTCTCTTCTTTTATAATAGTAGGTGTCATTGTATCTGTATATATTTTATAAATTCCTTTTTTTTCACATAATTCATTAAAATTATCATCAGGGACTACATATTCCATTAAATACAAAAAATACAAAGCCTCTTCCTTTGTTTCAATAGGAGTTAATCCCTTTACAGCTGCTTTTTTATCCCATAGTTTAAACTTGTTTTTGTGCTGCTCTACAATACCCATTGCTATAAAAGCATTTGCAAATCCATATCTACGTACTGATAACCAGTAAGGTATTTCTCTTTTGTGTTTTTTTAAATAATCATTATTATAACCCACCCAAATGCGACTTTCAGCTTCATATAAAGGATTTCCTTTTTTACTTTTTCTACATGCATATCTATCCACTCTTAATAAATTGTTTTTTTCAATTATAGGCATTATTTTTGCCTCAAAAGACATAGGTATAGAATCTACTTTGTTTTTATAGAAATCAAAAAGTGTAAACCTTTCATTTATAGCAACAAATGAGACGTTTTCTAACTTAACTTCTTTTTCTTCTGAAGGAAGTATTGTAAGTTCATAACCGAAGTGCTTAGGTAAATACTCTTGTGCTGGCACAAAAGAAAAGACACTTAAAAGAATATAAAAAAGGAAACGTTTTTTCATTTTTTTATCTCTTTTCCATTTTTATAATAGATTTTAGTAATAACTTGTTCTTCATCTCCTTTTTCATTAATAATTTTCAACTCCTCATTCTTTATTGACCAAAGTCCATGCATCTTACCGTGTTTGTATTTTCCTTTTGCTGAGCTAAATCCTGTATATTCTTCCCACATTCCGTGTTTTTCGTCATTTTTATAGTACCCATTTTCTCCTATACCAGTGTCGAGAGCTTCAGCCCAAAAACCATGTTTTTTGCCATTTTTATAATAACCCTGTTTACTCCACGATATTCCTGCATCCATATAATATCCATGCAGTTTGCCTCTCTTATAGTTTTCAACTTTTATTAACTGCACCATTCCAATATTCTTGTCTGAAGAGGAAGACACCCTAAAAGTAAGAACTTCATAACAATCTTTCCCTTTTGTCGTTTTTATAATAAGCTCTTTTATTCTCTCATCTTTCTGTTTAATACCATATTCATTAAGTATTTTTGATGAGATGCTTTCACTATTAGGGAAAAACCATTGATATTGTTCTTTAAATTCTTGTCCAAAAGATTTTAAAGAAATTAGAAAAAAAAACAAAAAAAAATTATTTTTCATTATAATAAAGGTTTAATTCTTCTTGCATTTTTAGCCACTGCCATCTCCAAAAAGATTTTTGGCTAATATTATTATCTTTTTCCATTATATTATCATTTGTTGAATAATTAAATAAAAACTTTGGCACTACTTTTTCTAATTCCTTTAATTTTACTTTAATATATTGTTCTCGTGTATATGTTCTTCCGTTATAAGAAACATTTTCCAATTTTTCTACTGATTTTTCAATCATTTTTTTGTTTAGGAAATAAGAACTCATTTCTGAAGAATGATCTAATCCTAAAGTATGCCCTATTTCGTGTGTTATTACTAACGATCTTTTGTCCACATCTCCTACTAAGTAAGGTGAGATAAAGAGGTAGTGGTTATCTAAAGGGTAAATTTTTGCATGTCCCGCATTAAGATTATTTTTAACTTCTCCTTCTTCTTTTAACCGATTTTTATCATAAAAATCTTTCCAGTATCCCGCTCCTTTTTCAAAATAGGTTGTGTAATTGTAAGCTCTAAATTCACCATTTAAATTAAAACAATCATCAAAGAAATACTTTTTTACGCATATAGGCTTTTCTAAATCAGAAATTATAGTAGGGAGTTCTTTTTCGGGAACAACGTTTCTAACACTATCTATCAACACCTCTAAATTTTTAAATTTATCTTTATTCTGATAATACATTTTATTATAGAAAATTTCTACTGTATTATAAGGGTCATAAATATTTTTTCTGTAGAAATATTTGAATAAAAAGGGGGTTGTTTCATTCTTTTGATAGATCTTACCTTGAGTTAAAGTGAAGTCTTTAAAGACATCTTTAATAAAATAGTATTCATATTTAGGTAGTACCGTATCAATAAAAATCTCTTGAGAAATAGCTACCCTTGTTGATAAATTTACTTTTTTAGGATTATATCCTTCTATCAGAATATTAGTCATTAAAAGCTCAGAAGGTAACTGGTGAGACTTCTCTATTCTCACCTTACAACTAATAATATTTAACAATAGAAAAATAGAAATTATCTTTTTCATATATTACGCGTTTAAACTTATCTGTAGTTTTACCTCTTTTTTATTCTACTTTTGTGAATATAGCCTATTTCATTGTCTTTTGTCATTACTTGCCACCAATTTCCTGTGGTATCCAGTACCTCTATTTTTTCACCCGATTTTACTGTGCCTAAAATTTTAGATGAAGTACTCTTGCCTTCTCTAACGTTGGTATAACCATCTGGGTCAGAGATGTAATAGAGAGGATAAGCCTTTAAGTATACTTCAATCCTTTCCTTGTCAGATTTTGATATTTTAGGGTCTTTGAGAATTTTTAATATGATTTTTTTCACTTCTAAATCCCCCTTGTCTACAAGATAAGAAAATCTAGGTCCATCAACATAATGAAATTGTTGATATTCATCTTTAACGTCTTCTAAAGCATATTCATATAGGGAAATACGAGCTTCCTCTAATTCCTTTAATTTTTGATTGAGATTTTTATCATTTTTGAATAACATCTTCATTTTTTGTTTTAAAGTAGCATTATCTGAATCCCAATTCCACAATTCATCAAAATAGTAACTAGGTGCCTCCTTAACTTTATTAGAATTCTTATATAAAAACTCTAATAAATCTTTATCGGATTCACTTATGGAAAGCTCTTTATGCTGTGCTATACATTGAAGTGTACAGCCTATCAATAGTATCAATAGTATTTTTTTCATTTTATTTTCAATTTCTTTTAATACCTAAACTCCTCCCAACCATATTGCCAATATTGGGGTTTAGGTATAAAATCACCAACTCCTTCATCAAAATCGTCTGAGCAAGGAATACGGTATACTCCCCAAGAGGCTACCGAAGTTTTTTTAGTTTTATAACTTGTCCAAGTACCAAAAAATTGGTAATTTCTTTCACCATCAGTATAAAAGAAAATGTTAGAATATATAGGTTTTTTATTAGCTTCTTTACTCCAAAGCACAAGCATTTCTCCTTTAAAAATACCTGTTGCAGAAAGTTTTTCATCTTCTGTTAATTGGTATGAAAAAGTAGAAAAACCCTCGATATCTCCGTTTTTAAGAGGTTCTTCAAAAGTAGGTTCAGTAAATTTGTAATGAGACTGCAAAGAGAAAGTTCCTTTGAAAGTTCGTTTGTTTTTGTTCATCACAGTACTAAAGCCCTCTACCTCAT
>ERZ772921.2023-NODE-2023-length-11250-cov-2.305762_pt1 | contig 11250 bp, 8 predicted proteins | sample MGYA00512117_ERZ772921 | MGnify/ENA primary metagenome ERZ772921 (study PRJEB29015, sample SAMEA2737944) | human oral metagenome | biome: human oral; feature: human-associated habitat; material: dental | place: China | collected 2150 ... | reverse complement strand
AATGGCAGCTGTAATAACAATTTTTCAAGATTTTCAGAAAAAATATTAATTGCTTCTTCTTCTGCTTTTTCCGTGTATATATTTCTCACTTCATTCTTAATCGATGGATAAGCCAATCTATCTAGCGAATCTTTAATAATTTCTTTATAAAATTCCACCAAATTTTTATTCCCAAACAAAGTTTTCAAAATGAAATCAATTACAAAATTCTCAGTTTTATCATCAATTTCAATATCTACTTTCAAGATTTTTTCTTTTTCTCCTCTGTAATGCCGGCCCGCTGTAATCGGCTGCAGCCCTTTATGGATACGCACGGCATTGAGAAAGGCGCGGCGAAACCCGTCATTATCGAAGATGCCGTGCACATACGTACCGAAAACCGTGCCGTCAAGAGAAGCTCCCACCGGGTCATCACAACGCCGCCCCCGGCGCGAGACGGCCGCAAAAGGCCGGGACACAGGCGCGGAAAAGACAGACCGGCCCATATGAATCTCATACCCTTTCATATCATTGCAATCTATAACGGAGTCATAAACAGAAAACCTGCAGCAACGGCAATGTACCTGGGCGGTAATTTTCTCCCCTTTAAAAACAGTTTCCATCGGTAAAAAATTCAGGCCGTCAACACTCTCATGAGCGGCTTCAACGCCGTCGGGATCGGAGATTTTCCTGCCGAGCATCTGGTAACCGCCGCAAATACCGCCTATGAGCACGCCCTGCCGCCGCGCCGTCAGGACAGCCTGTTCCATACCGCTCTCACGAAGCCAGAACATGTCGTCTATCGTATTTTTTGTGCCCGGCAACAGAATAATATCCGCCGCCGCCAGCGCCTCCGGCTCCTGTGCGTAATAAAGACTGACATCTTCTTCCGAAGCAAGGCTGTCAAAATCGGTAAAATTAGAAATGCGGGGAGTCCTGACAACGGCTATTTTGAGATCCTTTTCTTCGGGTTCACGCAACATTTCCGCCAGGGATACCGAATCTTCTTCGTCTATCCCCAAATCGCTTATATACGGCATTATCCCGATAACGGGCTTACCTGTTTTCTCTTCCAGAAAGCGGACAGCCGAATCGAAAAGGCGCGGGTCACCGCGGAATTTATTGATAATAAGACCCTTTACAAGATCACGTTCGGCTTCATCAAGAAGTTCCAAGGTGCCGACCAAGGCCGCAAGAGAGCCGCCCCTGTCAATATCGGCGACGAGGAAAACGGGGGCATGGACGTATTCGGCTACACGCATGTTCACGATATCCGTATTTTTCAGGTTTATTTCCGCCGGGCTGCCGGCTCCTTCAAGAACAATCATATCGTATTCTTTATCAAGGCGCGTCAAAGCGGTTTTTACAGCCTCAAACGCTTTCAGGGAATAAGAAAGATGATATTCTTCCGCCGACATATTGCCGACGGGAACCCCGTTAATGATAACCTGGGAACGGCAATTTCCGGCCGGCTTTAAAAGTACAGGATTCATATCCGTTTCCGCGATAAGGCCGGCCGCTTCAGCCTGCACAGCCTGCGCTCTTCCTATTTCCCCGCCGTCAGGTGTCACAAAAGAATTTAAAGCCATATTCTGGGCTTTAAACGGTACGGTTTTCAACCCTTCCCGCGCAAAAATACGACAAAAAGCAGTCGCTAAAATACTCTTGCCGACATGCGAACTCGTACCTTGGAACATTATATATTTTGCCATGGTCCACGCCTTTCCTGAAAATAAAGTTTTACCGCTGCCGCACATAAATGCTCGGCACACCGTCCACATCGGCACAACGCGTATTGCAGGCCGGGCTGCTGCAGACCCAGTAAGCACCGTAAGGGCCGTCTTGTTTTATAAAGCGCCCGGTCTTACAGCGCGGGCAGGCATAATCCGAAAACTCGGCGGCGGCCGTTTCCATGATCCGCTCCGTATGCCTGCATTGCGGATAGCCTGTACACCCGTAAAAATCGCCGAATTTACCGCTTCGTTCAATCATTATTTTACCGCAGTCGGGACAACGTTTTCCCGTACTGCCGGCGGCTGTGGTTTCTGTCACCGCGGCTTTGGCAATAAGACGTGTAAGGAACTCTGTCTGATCTTTTAAAAACGACTGCAGATCGTCCTTACCCAAGCTCATTTGATGCAACCGCTCTTCCCAAAGAGCCGTCTCGTCGGGGTAAGAAAGTTCGTCAGGCAGAGAATCAATAAGAACATATGCGGAGTCACCGGGGAAAAGATATTTTTTCCTGCCCTCTTCAAGCAGGAACTTACGCGCGATGAGCTCGTTAATGATCGTGGCCCGCGTCGCCTCCGTACCGATCCCCTGCACTTCTTTCAGTTTCTTTTTCAGCGTATCGTCTTTGACATATTTATAAATTTCTTTCATTGCCGCCAGCAAGGTGGAGGCCGTAAAACGCTGCGGCGGTTTTGTTTCCTTTTCTTCCGTCATACCGCCGGTATAAGTAACAGCGGCTCCTTTTCGAAGAACCGGCAATTCTCCCTTTTCCTCATCACCGTCATCATGCTTGTCGCGGCTGTACAGTTGTTTCCAGCCCGCGACGGTTATCGTCCTGCCGCGGGCGACAAAATTTTCTTCCGCCGCTCTGATGACGATACGCTGACTGTCATATTCATGAGGTGCGTAAAACTGGGCAATATACGCCCGGGCAATAAGAAAATATATATTCCGCTGCATTTCCGTGAGCCGAGTATACGGACAGACAACAGTTGTCGGAATAATTGCATGGTGAGCCGTAATTTTTGTATCGTTCCAGGCGCGACTTTTGACCGTACTGTCACCTGCGCCTGCCCAGACGCTTAATTCACGATCCCCCAGTCCGGCAAGATTGGACAAAATCCCGAGTGCATCGCGCCGCTGATTAAGCGGCAGATATTTACAATCCGAACGGGGATATGTCGTAAACTTTCGTTCATATAACTGCTGAGCCGTATCAAGAACCTGCTGCGGACTGTAACCGTACTTCCTGCCGGCCTCTATCTGCAGGGACGACAGAGAATGGGGCAAACGCTGATTTTCCTTTTTATGCGTGACCTTCCGCTCGGTCACCATTCCCTCAGGTTCCGCCGCCAATTTCTCAAGAATACGGGCGGCAATGTCTTTGCGGATACAACGCCCTTCCGGATCGAGCCCCGCCTGTGTCTCCGCAGGCTGCCACCGGGCGGAAAGAACGCCGTCACCGTAATTAAAATCGGCTTTTACAATATAATATGTTACGGGTTTAAAATTATCCAGCTCCCGCTGCCTTCTGACTACAAGCGCCAATGTCGGTGTTTTTACGCGGCCGACGGGATAGACGCCCCGATAGCCTTGACGGCGGGCAGCCAGCGTATAGGCACGCGACAAGTTCATTCCCATCAGCCAATCGGCGCGGCTGCGCGCCAAAGCCGAATCTTTTAAAGGCTTAAAGGCCTTATTATCCCGTAAATTACCAAGCGACTCGCGAATGCTTTTCTCATCCAGCGCATTGAGCAGAATCCGTTCGACAGGCTTCGTATTTCCGACATAATCAAGTATTTCATCGATGAGAAGCTGCCCCTCTCTGTCGGGGTCACCGGCATTTACAATGCTGTCCGCTTCATTAATGAGCGAACGGATAATCTCAAATTGTTCTTTAGACGCAGGTGAAACAAAAAGCTTCCACTCCTTCGGTATAATCGGCAAATCTTCGGCCCGCCATTTTTTATAAGCCGCATTATACGCTTCCGGCTCGGCTTGCTGCAACACATGGCCGTACGCCCACGTAACGATACCGCCGCCCGTACGTATGCAGCCGTTATCCTGCCGCCGCGGCGGCGGCAGGCATTTCGCCAATTCTCTGGCCATACTCGGTTTTTCCGCAATAAATACCTTCATTTGCAACACTCTTTCCCGTCTTCCCCGGCATTACTGTCTTTTATCACACCGTACGTATATGCAAAAGACAACTGCCCGTTTAAATACCAGGAAAAGCCCGAACGGCAATGCCGCTCAGGCTCCTATTCACTTTCACGCAACGCCTCCGCATAAGTAAGAAAACGCACGTCTATCGGCAAATCACGCAATAATTGCCGCGCTTCCGCCGCCGTATCGGCAGTAGTCCGTAAACAGGCCGTCCCTTTCCTGCCGTTCAGAGCCGTAAGGACGCCCATGTGATCAAAGCCTTCCGTGATACGGTTGACTAATGTCATTTGCGAAGGCTCTACCTGAAAATAAACGTATTCCTCAAAAAGCATGACTATTTCACCTGCCGGCGCATCATACCGTTTACCTGCAGCGGCACGTCCGTCGTCATACAGACAATTTCCTGAGGATGCCGCGCCGCGTCAATAACCGCTCCGTCGCTGTTCCGTAAATTTCTGATGATATGCTTGACGATCGGCCGTGCGGCAAAAGAAATTCCACTTCTTCGCCGACTTTAAAATAGTTCCGCTGTTCAATCCGGGCGGTGTGCGTCGCTTCGTCATACGCTTTGACGAAGCCGATAAAGTCATGGGTCTGCGTATTGCTGGACTGCCCGTATACCTGATCCGCCGCCGCGGGCCGGCCGTAATAAAATCCTGTCGTATACGGCCGGTGAGAGATTTTTTCCAACTCTTCGACCCATTCCTCTTTGACCGTAAAGTGTTCCGGGTCCGCTTCATACGCATCCATGGCTTCACGGTATACCTTGACAACGGTCGCCACATAATGAAGGCTCTTCATCCGGCCTTCCACTTTTAAGCTCGCGAAGCCCGCATCATACAGATCCGGCAGATGCCGCAGCATGCACAAGTCCTTCGAGTTAAAAATATACGTGCCCCGTTCATCTTCCATAACCGGAAAATATTCACCCGGCCGTTTTTCTTCGACAAGACTGTACTTAAACCGGCAGCACTGCACGCACTCACCATGGTTGGAATCGCGATCCTTCGTAAAATAATTGCTGAGTAAGCAGCGGCCCGAATAAGATATACACATAGCGCCGTGTACAAAGCCTTCCAGTTCTATATCTACGTTGGCGCTGATTTCCTTCGCATCGGCCAGCGACACCTCCCGGGCCAGGACAACCCGTTCGGCACCGCATTCTTCCCAAAACTGCACGGCCGACCAGTTCGTAGTATTCGCCTGTGTCGACACATGAATCGGCAGAGCCGGAGCGACTTCCCGGCAAAGGCGGAAAATCCCCGGATCCGCAATAAGCACGGCATCGGCCTTTATCTTTTCAAGGTACCGTAAATAACCTGGTAACTCTTTATAATCTTTACCCGACGGGAAAATATTAACGGTAACGTAAATTTTTTTACCGAGAGAGTGGGCATAATCTACTGCTTCTTTCATTTCTTCCGGCGTAAAGTTATCGCTGAATGCGCGCAAACTGAAAGACGTGCCGCCCAGATAAGCCGCATCGGCACCATACAAAAAGGCAATTTTCAGTTTCTCCATATTACCGGCAGGCGCCAGCAATTCCATCCGTTTCATTCCTAACCCTTCCTCCGGGAGACCGTAAGGCCGTCCCCGTTCTCAAATACAACCGTTTCAAACAGGTCGGTATCTTTAATCTTATCCATAAATTCACGCAGCCTCGTCACGGCCGTGCGGTGTTTATGGGGCAAATGTCCCTGTACATAGACCATATCGTGATAGCGGACATTATCGGCTACAATGAGGGCGCGGGGAGCCAATTTCGGCATAAGCAGTTCCAGCTGCCGGCTATACTGTCCTTTCGGCCCGTCAAGGAAGACGAAGTCCCAAGGGCCGTCCAAATGCGGCAATACTGACGTCGCATCACCGTGGAGCGCCTTTATCCGCCCTCTGAACGGGGAGGCGGCAATATGTTTTTCAGCTATTTTATGCCTGTCCGCATCGAGTTCAATCGTCGTAATATATGCATTTGAAGGCAAACACTCCATAATAAGCAGTGTCGAATACGCGATACACGTCCCTATTTCCAAAACACGGCGTGGTGAAGCGTTTTTTACAATTTTCTGAAGCAGCTCCTTTTCCGCATCGCGTAAAACGGGCAGCCCGTGAGCCGTCCCGTACAGCTTCACTTCCTTTAACAACTCCGTCATGGCATATACTTATGGACATTGTCCATATGCTCTTCATACGTCACGGCAAAATAATTATGTCCTTCTTTGTCCGCCACAAAATAAAGATAACTCGTTTCAGGCGCATCAAGTACAGCATATATACTCTTCATACCCGGATTGCCGATGGGACCGGGCGGCAGTCCTTCATGCAGATACGTATTATACGGCGAATCGTAAGCAATTTCATCAAGATTGTACTCATATTTGTGCGACCCCATCGCATAAGAAACGCTCGCATCGGATTGAAGCTTCATGTGCCGTTTCAGCCGATTAAGGAAAACAGATGCGATAAGCGGTCTGTCACGATCATATTTCGCTTCTTTTTCAACTACCGAAGCAAGCGTCACAGCCTGATAAACGGAAAAATTCCCGGCTCCAATCCGGTTTCTCATTGCCGTGTCTAAACGGTCATCAAAGTTTTTCAGCATCATCACCACCAGATCATCGGCCGTTCCGTCAAAATGGGGATAATACGTATCGGGGAATAAAAATCCTTCGGTCACGAAAGTAACCTGACGATTACCCTTCATATACGGGTAAAGAAGTTCCGCTTTATTGGCTGCAATGAGAAATTCTTCTTCACTTATATTTGTATTTTCGGCAACGGCTTTAGCAATTTGCCGCACCGTATACCCTTCGGGTACGACCAGCCGATAGGCTTCCGAATCTCCGCTTGTCAGCTTGGCGACGATCTGATGCAGGCTCATCGTTGAATGTATCGTATACTCGCCGCGTTTCAGCTCCCCCGCCTGCCCTGTCAGTGCCAAAACCGCCCGAAAAAGGAGCGGGTTGGAAACAAGTTCTTCCGCATACAATTCATCCGCTATTTCCGCACCGGTCATGTCCGCCTTGACTTCTATATAGGATGACTTGTAGACCTTCCAAAAAGGCGGCAGGAAATAAAAACAGCCGCAGGCAAGAAGTGCTACAGCTAAAATACCGACTATAAATTTTACGGTACGCGCCTCCCTGGACGGCACGTTTTTATCCTGCGTCAATACATTATTATTTTTCCGCGCCGCTCCTGTATGTTCCGTACCGGCCGTATTTATTGTTACCTCGTCAGATTTAGTGTATTTTTCCATGAAACCTATTATACATGAAAAACCTGTAGAATAAAAGAAACGCCTTATTCTACAGGTTTTTCTCGTTTTCCCCTATACACTTATGCACTCTTACGTATGCGGCGCCCAGGTCCTGCTGCGCGCGGCGATCGACTCGTTCCGCCGGTTGGCTTCCTGCGTCCGAAGCTCCGTATCATACTTGGCCTGCGCTTCGTCTTTTGCGGCCTTCAGCTTTGCTTCCGTTGCGGCATCAATCTTCGGCGCGCCTTTTTCTTTTGCCGTATCATAGGCTTTAGCGGCGGCATCGTGCTGTTCGGCAAGCCGCGCTAGGATCTCTCTGTCCTTTTGCAGCCGCACATCCGCCTCAAGCTGCACATTCGGCAGAGAATGTACGTCTACATAAGTTTCGAAAAGACGGTTCCACGGCAATGTCACTTCCACCGTTTTCGGGTTTACATTTAAATATGCTTTCGCATACCGCTGCAATTCCAGCTTGGCAAGCCCCTGCAATTCACCCGTTTCCGTCGGATAATAGCGGCGCAGCTGCCCGTTTGCTATTTTCTGCTGCATACGGTAGAGATAGTTGCGGATATTAGCCTGATACGCCCAATTATCAAGATAATTCGTCGTCAGCATATTTTTATGGGCATCCGCACTCATATACCTGGCCAGAATCCCCTGTGAAAGACCGTAGCCGACGGAGTTGCTGGCCGTATTCCAGCCGTTATAAGCAGCCAGGCGATACATCATGTTATCTTTATAAAGGCCGTAAACGAGCGTATTGTCCGAACCGTTGGAAAAAGCCATGTCGACAATACTTACGGGAATCCCGGCAGCGACAGCCGTTTCAATGTGACCTAAAAACTCCCGTGTCGAATCCAGCATAATCGGGAAGTTTTCAAAGCTGGCCGATTCTGTCGTCTTTGTCGTAAGCGGCGTATTCACCGCCAGAAGCAAATCCGGCTTGGACGTATTCGTCACTTCACCGCCGACGGCTTCAATATGTTCGGCAATGGTTTTGCCGATTGCCTGCCCGTCATAACTGGGTACAGTTTTTTCACCGCCGCCGAGAGGATAGATGACCGTAACTTTCGGATGATAGTTATTAAAATCATTGTTTGCACGCGTAATCAGAAGCAAGCCGAGCTGATCCGCGCCGGGAAAAGAGCCGAACACCGTTTTCGGCACATCTTTGCCGCGCATTTCCAAATATTTCGCTTCCAGCGCCGACTGCGTGTGGGCGGAATTGTCATCATGACCTAAGCTGAAATAGGTAAAGATCCCTTTCTTCGCGTCATCAATCAGCCGGTAGTTAACGGCCATATTCTTTTGGCGGCGTTTATACCAGTCCTGCAAATATTCAAGCGGTACCCGGCGCATGACGGCAAACCATCGGGACCGCTCTTCAGGCGTAAGGACCTCTGTATCGGCTTTATTTTGCAGAGCGGCCAATTCATAAATGTCATTACCGAATTTCAAATAGTAATCCGGTTCTACGCCTTTACCTCCCGTCCAAGGGCTGCGCATAACCGTACTGAACGCATAAATGGGAACGTGCCCGTATTTTGCGTGTAACGCTTCCACGTTGCGGAGGCGGTTCATAAGCGTATCTGTATCAAAATTATGTTTGCGCGAGTCGACCAGGCCGCCGTAGACGAGAGAATCAACGGAAAGGACCATCGCGTCGGCTTCAGGTGCATGCGTCTCGACCCAATCCATTAATTGCTCCGGCGAGCCGTGGAAATTGGAACCCGACAAATATTGGCGCGGCGGAGTCAGTACGGTATATCCCGCCTCTTTTGCCGTTTTTACAGTGTATGCGTAATCAACAGGGCGATCATCCTGAGGAACATATAAGATGGTCTTCCCGTAAGCAAATACAGACGTGCCGGTAAACAAGAGCGAACAAACGACTGCACCGACCAATTTATAAAAGGGTTTCACAGAATCACTCCTAACATTTTCTGACATATAAACCTTTTTTATTATACCAAATGCCGTCGTAAAAATAAAATTTAAAGAAATTTATTTTCCTTCCGCAGGGATGATTGCACTGCCGTTATCCGTCCTGTACAATATGGACGTAATCATGTGCGGGAGGCGGGACGATGACAAAAGATGAATTCTACATGGGGAAAGCCCTGGAAGAAGCAAAAAAAGCGGCGGCCGTCGGTGAAATCCCGATCGGCGCCGTTATCGTACACAAGAAAAAAGCCGTCGCCCGCGCCCACAATTTGCGGGAAACGCTGCCGTGCGCCACGGCTCATGCCGAGCTTCTGGCCATTGCGGAGGCGTGCCGCGTTCTCGGCCGCTGGCGTCTTACAGGCTGCACCTTATATGTGACCGTCGAACCCTGCCCCATGTGCGCGGGCGCTATCGTGAACAGCCGCCTGGATCGCGTTGTTTACGGCTGTGCCGATACGAAAGGCGGCGGTACACGCTCTTTGTATAAAATTGTTGACGACGAACGGCTGAATCACCGCGCAATCGTCACGGCAGGCATACGGGAAACAGAATGCGCGGCTCTGTTAAAAGATTTTTTCCGGAAGCGTCGGGCTGAAGAAAAAAGGAAAACAGTTTCGGATTAGTATTTCCAAACTGTTTTCCTTTTTTATAAAAGCGGATGTAATGAATACAACCCGTTAAATCATCATTTGGCCGAAATACGTAATGGCCCCGGCAATAATCATAAACCCGACGAGGTACGGAAGCGCCGCCTTCATGATCTCACTTTCCTTACCTTCCACAACTGCGCCGACAGCACCGATGGCAATAGCAATGCTCTGAGGCGAAAGCATTTTGCCGAGACCGGCGCCGGCGGAATTGCACGCGGCGAGCCAGGCGGGGTCGGCACCGGGAATGTCCATAGCCGCAGCTGTCTGCAAGGGTCCAAAAAGGACATTACTGTTCGTGCCGGAACCGGTGATGAAGGCGCCGAGCGCCCCGGCCAGAGGGGCAAACGCAGGATACATGGTCCCCGTCACATCAACGAGGGTATGCGCGATACTTGCCGTCATTCCGCTGTATGTCATGATTTTAGCGGTAGCCACGACGGTGATAATCGTCAGAAAGGTAAAGCGCAGATTATAAATCGTTTCACCCAGCCTGCCGAAAATCTCACCGAACGATGCGCCCTGGTATCTGCCGCCGAGGATAGCGGCCAAGAGGATCATGATGCCCGGCGTGGCGATCCAGACAAAGGTATACGGCTTCGCTCCCGCACCGGTGTAAATAGGCACGGCCGTTTTAACGGCGCTGAGCGGGCCGTTAACGGCGGGAACAAGCTTGGACGTAATGATCAGGAATATAAAAATAAGAATAAAGATCATCGCGGCCCTTATACCCGCGCCGGCGGAAACGGACTGCGGCTGAATATCCAACGCATAGTCCGGATCGTCCGTCTTGAAAAGTTTCGCATACACAACGATTACGCCCATGATGATGATGGACGGTACCATAACGGCCAATTCAGGTCCGAGAACGGAAGAAATAATATATTCAGGGATAAAAAGCGCCAACCCGGAAAGCAGGGTCACGAAAAAAACGCCTTTTTCCGCAGTCGAAAAAATCGAAAAGCCGATGCGGCCGAAATTGACGACAAAGCTGCCGGTCGTAAACGCGAGAAAAACACCCGAAACGATGACAAGCAAAGCGAGCACGAATTCGGGAAATCTGAATTTAAACGGCGATTTTACGCGGATGTGCATGAGGCGCCGCTAGTCGTTGAGGTTCGCGTAAATCGCGCGGTCGACCGACCTGTCTTTAAACAATTCGAAGGCTTCCCCCGATCCGATTGCAACGCACTCGAGCGGATGTTCGACGAGGATGACGGGAACACCCGTCTCTTTCGAGATAAGCTTCGGAAGTCCTTTGAGCATGGAGCCGCCTCCGGTCATAACGATGCCGCGGTCTACGATGTCGGCGGCGAGTTCCGGCGGTGTATGTCCGAGCGTGCTTTTGATCTCTTCGACGATCCGCGTAACGGGATCTTTGAGAGCTTCTCTGACTTCGACGCTGTCGATTTCGAGGCGGCGCGGAAGACCGGTGATCGCGTCCGTTCCGCGCAGTTCCATCTTTTCGATCGTTTTGTCGGGCGTCGCATTTCCGATTTGAATTTTCAAACGTTCGGCCATCTGGCG
>ERZ772921.2021-NODE-2021-length-11260-cov-7.349219_pt1 | contig 11260 bp, 9 predicted proteins | sample MGYA00512117_ERZ772921 | MGnify/ENA primary metagenome ERZ772921 (study PRJEB29015, sample SAMEA2737944) | human oral metagenome | biome: human oral; feature: human-associated habitat; material: dental | place: China | collected 2150 ... | reverse complement strand
AAAGATCTGACCTTAGTACGAGAGGACCGGGTTGGACAGACCTCTGATGTATCAGTTGTCACGCCAGTGGCATGGCTGAGTAGTCACGTCTGGAACGGATAATCGCTGAAAGCATCTAAGCGAGAAGCCGTCTTTGAGATGAGTATTCGTAGTATCCATGGAGAACACATGGTTGATAGGCCAGAGGTGTAAGTGCAGCAATGCATTCAGCTGACTGGTACTAATATTACATCTGCTTTTTAGTTAATCTTTTACTACTACTATTTATTTCTCATTGTCTTAATTAGACAATTTAATTCTTGAAGTTTGGTGATGTTAGCAGCAGGGATACACCCGGTTACATTTCGAACCCGGCAGTTAAGTCTGTTTACGCCTAAAATACTTGGATTCGTCCCGGGAAAATAGGTAGTTGCCAAACTTTTTTTCTTTTGCGTGTCTCCGTAGCTCAGCCGGTTAGAGCATCTGACTGTTAATCAGAGGGTCGTTGGTTCGAGTCCAACCGGGGACGCCATTTTTTTTTATTTTTTTTTCCTGTAATTCCACTTCATAGCATGTCACTTACAGTGTTATTTTTTTAATAGTTACTATCAAAAAAAGAAAAGTAAATTTATGTTTTTTTATACATAATGATTAGGCTGTGTGTGAAAACTTGAAATCTATGTTATTTTTAATGTTTTTTTGATTTTATAAATTATACAATACGATAAAATCAGTGTTTATTATTTTGATTTTAGAAAAATTTGTTAAAAATTCATCATTTTTAGAGTTTTCAGACACGCCCTAAGTGAATATTTGATGAATTTTAAAAGAAGCGAGGAGAAAATGGATTGAATTGATCCCTAAAAAGTTAGACATAAAATTTAACTAGTCAGCAAGGATTGATTCCTGTATAAAATGGGAGTTAATCCTTTTAATTTTTCTCTTATTCAAAAATATGGTTGATAAAATGATTGAAAAAATATTAATAATACTTTCTAAGAGATGAATACCTGGTAAAATTTACAGACAAAAAAAGAGAAGAGATTATCTCAAATAATTTCTACTTCTGCTTCTGAAAGTATCAATTGCTTTTTTAAGCTTGTTAGAAAACTGTAATATGATTAATATGATTTTTTAGAATGAATGATAAAAAAGATGCTCATAAGGTTGAATATAAAAGATAAAACTAGAGTTGAGTATATCTAAACTTGAGATTTTTTATTTCCTTTATTTAAATATACTCAGTAATATAGGACTTTAAATAGTTTATTTGTTTTTTTTAAATAGATTAAATATGTTTTTCATGGACAATAAAGGCTTATTTCGTACGATTTTTTCATTTCCTAAGAAATCACGCATGGTTTTTAACGTCTTTCCAGCATTTTTTACAACAAAATTATATGTTCCAGCATTTTTTGTATCTATGAAAAAACCACGAATATACTTGTCTTTGAAAAAAAGCTGAGCTCTTACTCTTATAATCTCATTCCAAGGGATTTGGATATAATCTTCAGGATTACGACTGTTATAAAATTCAAAAGCATTATCTCCTATGAGAACATCTCCATTTTTATTTCCAAACATTCCATTTAAAGAATTTGCTTTTGTTGTAAACAGAACTTTTGTATTCATTGAGATAGCCAATTTTATTCCTCATTTCTTTATTTTAAAATTTTTATTTCTAATTATTAAAAAAGTTGGCTTTTTAATTCCAACTTTTTCATTTGAACAAATTTTCAATAATTTTTATTTTTAGAATATTCCAACTACATGTCCTACAATTCCAACTAAGAATAATCCAAAGATAATTAAGATTGGACTGACTTTTTTCTTAAGTAGCCACATACATAGGAAAGTCAATAATAATGCTGCCAATCCTGGCACTAATTTATCTAGGTTATCTTGCAAAGTTGTTATTTGAGTATTTGAAAGTGATAATTTTTTTCCAAAATCTGTAAGAATTTTTTGTAATTGAGGACCAGTTACTGAGCCATTTGGAAATTTTATATAAGCTCCATCAGCTAGTGGAACTCTTGATATAACTCTTGGGAATTTAATTGTAATCCAACGTTGAACTAGAATACCCATAATGAACATACCTAAAATAGATGCTCCTTTAGTTATTGTTTGTAATAATCCACCTGATAAATCCTTTGTTATTTCTGAACCCTTTTTATAACCAAACTCTTGAGTGTGCCATAAGAAAGCGATACGAATCACATTCCAAATTATGAAAAAGAATAATGGTGCAATAACTGAACCGCTTGTTGCAAGAGAAGCTGCAATTGCTCCTAAAATTGGACGTATTGTAAACCAGAATACAGGATCTCCTATTCCCGCAAGCGGTCCCATCATTCCTACCTTTACCCCTTGAATAGCCGCATCATCTATTGCCGCCCCATTAGCTCTTTCTTCTTCTAAGGCAAGAGTTACTCCTAAAATTGGTGCTGCAATATACGGGTGAGTATTAAAAAATTCCAAGTGTCTTTTTAAAGCTGCTGCTGCGTCATCTTTATTTGGATATAATTTTTTCAATGCTGGGATTAATGAATAAGCCCAACCTCCATTTTGCATACGTTCGTAATTCCAAGAACCTTGTAAAAATTGAGAACGAAGCATTACACTACGACGATCAGCTTTTGATAGTTTTATTTTATCATTTGATGATTTTATTTTGTCTTCTGCCATTTCTTATTCCTCCTTTAGATTAATAGTCATTTAAGATGTCACCTAGTGGATCTCCTGAAGCTGATGAACCTCCATCTCCTCCACCACTATTGCCACCGCCACCATTACTTGTAACATTTAAGTAAATGATAGCTGCACAGACACCTATAATTCCTGTAGCAATTAGTGTAAGTTCATTTAACGGTGCAATTGCAAATCCTAAGAAGAAGAATGGCCATACTTCTTTTGTAGCCATTAAGTTAATTACCATTGCATAACCTACTGCTACTACAAATCCTCCACCTATTGTCATTCCATCAGTAAACCATTTTGGCAATGAATTAAGAGCATGTTGAATAACGTGAGAAGGTATAAATAACAACAATAAAGCAGGAATAGCAATACGCAAACCTTGACAAGCAAGTGCAACCATGTGCCACAATTCTACACCTTTGAAATTACCTTTTTCAGCTTCTCTATCAGCTTGGTGAACAATAACTACTGATAAAGTACGAACAACCATAGTCAAAACCAATCCAGCTGTTGCAAGTGCAATCGCTGTACCAATCGCCACATTTTGACCTGCAGCATCAAATTTTCCTGCCTTAACAAAAATAATTGCTGAAGCTACAGAAGCAAGTGCAGCATCTGGAGCAACTGCTGCCCCTACATTTGCCCAACCTAGAGCCATTAACTGCAATGCTCCACCTAACATAATACATTCTTTCATGTGTCCTGTCGCAAGACCAACTAATGAACACGCAATAATTGGCTGATGGAATTGGAATTGGTCAAGAATACCTTCCATTCCTGCTAAAAATGCGACAATTAATATTAAAATAACTGCTAAAATATTAAAATCCATAACATCCTCCTAAAATTAAAGTTTTAATCCTTCGTTTGCTTTTTCTGAAATTAATTTGAATAAATCTGCACGTTTATCAGCGGCAACTTTTCTAACATCAAATTTTACACCTAAATCTCTAAGTTTCTTGTAAGTATCAACATCTTTTTGATCCATTGAAAGTACATTATTAACCATAACTTTTCCAACAGAATGAGCCATTGATCCTACATTTAATTCTTTAATGTCAACACCTCTTTCAATTACATAAAGTGCATCTTGAGGATTTTCAAATAGTAATAACGCTTTTGTATTTCCAAATCTTGGATCTTTTGAAACTTCCACCAACTTATCTAGTGGAATAACATGTGCACGTACACCTGGAGGTGCCGCCTGTTCAATTAATTTCTTACGTAATTCATCTTTTGAAACTGTGTCTGAAACAACGATTATTCTATTTGGATTTGTTGCCTTCGTCCAGCTTGTCGCAACTTGCCCGTGTAGTAAACGTGTATCAATACGTGCTAGTACGAATTTGATTTTTCCATCTCCAATAACTGTTCCTGCTGGAATTGCACCTTTTGGTGTGTCATCTTGTGCTGCAGCCTTTGGAGCTTCTTCCTTTGGCTGCAAATCTTCAGGACGTACTCTAACTTGATCCTTTCCTTCTGGAACAATAGCTTTTGCTACTTCATGGGCTGTTTCCACATCTTCTCTTTCTGATAAAGCAGCTAAAAGCATTGGTAAATTAAGTCCTGCAACAATCGCTCTCTTTTTAGGATCCTCTTCAAAGAAACGATTAGATTGATTAAATGGACTTCCTCCCCATAAATCAACTAAAAATAGAACTTCTTCTGTTCCTAGTTTTGCAATGGCATCTTGAATTTTTTTATATAAGTCATCCGGACCTTCACTTGGCATAAAAACAACTGATTCCAATAACTCAGCTTCACCTAGAATCATTGAAGCCGACTGTTTTATACCAGCAGCAAATTCACCGTGACTTGCAACAATAATTCCTACCATTTTAAACCTCCTTCTATCAAAATATATTTTTATGTATTCACTTTTAAAAATTTTTGATAATTTTATGATTTCTAAAATTCCTTTAAAATCTAAAAAAGTAAACAACCTTATATTTTAAGTGTACCACATTTTTTTACATTTTCAAGTTTTTTGAAAAAAAATTATAAATTAAAATTATTTTATATTAATTTTTATTATGTTTTTATATATTTTATAATATTAAAATTAATATAATTTGATATTCAAAGCAAATTTTGATAATATGTATATGCAAAAGATGGGAAAATAAAGGCTTAACAAAATTCATTGCTAATAACTTCATAAGGAATAGAGCCTTATACATAGTTTCTTTAAATGCAGATGGTAAAAATATTCAAAGAGATGTAATAAAATACTTTAAAACAAATAATCGTTACCGTATAGTTCTTGTGAGTCCTGATAAAAAAAATTACATTGCAACAGATATAACTGGTAATATAATCGGAGCAGATGGAAAATCACCTACAGAAATTGCAAGAATCTATTATAGCTTTTGAATATAAAGAATAATTTCTTTAATTCGCTCTAATACTGAACCCCATTTGAATAACGAATACATTGTAAATCTTTTTAGCAGATTAAACCTGATATTTATTCTTAAATAATTAAAATAAATATCCGCTTTTTAAACGGGGAATAGTATAAATTTTTTATTGACAATTCAACAATTTAAAATAAGAGTGTAAAATTTTTTGTGTAAATAATCTTAAATGATCCTTTAATAGATTTGATATATTTACACAAATTTGGACACTCTCTAATTTTTATTATTTTACAATCAGCCAAGGTCTATCATTTTCCCAAACGATTTTTACTGGCATCTCGAACATTTCTGACAAAATTTTGTCTATCAAAATATCCTTTTTTCTACCTTTTGCAAAAACTTTTCCATCTTTCAAAAGAGCTACATGAGTTATCGCTGGAATCACTTCCTCAATTTGATGCGTCACATAAATAAATGGAACTGCATTTTCATTTTTAGAATTTTTTTCCAAAACTGACAGCAAATATTCTCTTGCTTTCACATCTAGCCCTGAACACGGCTCATCTAAAATCAGCAAATCTGGCTCATTCATAAATGCTCGGGCAAGCAATGTCCTTCTTTGCTCCCCTTGTGATAATGTTGCAAAATATTTATCCTTAATGTAAGTTATCCCAAAATCTTCAATTATTTTTTCAGCTTTCTTTCTATCTTCATCTGTAACTTCTTGATAAATTCCAATCGAACTAAATTTCCCAGAAATTACAATATCTTCCAATTTTTGCGAATTTAATGTGCTCAAAAAATTATTCAAAGCAGAACTCACAAAACCAACTCTGTCACGAATCTTTGTCCAAGCATAATTTCCAAATTTATGACCAAAAACTCGCACTTCTCCTGAAGTTGGAAAATTATAAGCCGGAATCATTCCCAAAAGAGTGGATTTTCCAGAACCATTTAAACCTAATAAAGCCCAGTTTTCTCCTTTATTTATGTGCCAGTCAACACCTTTTAAAATTTCTCTTCCTTCTCGTCTGAAAGTTATGTTTTCATAATGTAAAATTTCTTCCATAAAAAACCACCCTTTCTTTGTAATTAATTTTAAAATATTTCTATATAGTTTTTTTATTCTAACATTATTCTCAAATTTTGTCTAAAAATTTATTGATAACTTCGCTAAACTCTTTTAATTTAGTTCCTTTTCCATTAAAAAATGGTAATCCTATTATTTTATGATTATTTTTCATTGTCTTTTGTTTCTCTTCAATTTTAATTAAAAAATCTTCCTTCCACTTATCTACTAATAATAACTGTTCCCCTTTTGGTTCTGCATAAATTTGATATTCTTCACTTTTATTATCATTATTTTTATTTTTTATGAATAATAAATAATCAGGTTCAAATCTTTCACCTTTATCAAATGAGTAAAGTGCAAGTTCACTAAATCTTTCATTTCTTATTACATAATATTCAAAATTTTTCTCATCCAATTTAGGTTTTATCTCATTTTTAAAATATTTTACAAACTTTTTCTCTTCTGTTGTTCCGTAATTATCATTATACACATACCAATTTTCCATAGACAAATCTAGTTTCAATTCATTATTAGAAGTTTCTATCTGTGATTCTCCTTTTCCTTCATTATTTACACTACTTAAATATATCGTTTTATCCTTTATAATATTTTTTATCTCATAGGGTTTAAATTCTTCTCTTCCTTCATATTCAGTTTTTATTTCATTTATATGCTTACAAATCACAGGAAATACTTCTTGTTTCAATTCTCTATAAATATCTTTCCCTGTTATCTCACTTCCTTTTGCATATTTAAATTCTATCGCAACATTTCCTAGATAATTTTCACCTGACAAAAATTCCTTTAGACTTTTTAAATTAGGATATTTTTCTTTAAGGATATTAAACTTTAACTCGTTAAAATAAATAGCTGATCCTGATAAAATATTATAATCAATTTCACTTAACTTTATTTTTTTTATTTCAATATCGTCAGAAATTTTTTCATTTTTATTGCCAATCAAATTTTCTATTTTAGCATTTTTATTTTTAATTTTGGGATAAAATACTTTATATTTCAAATCTTCTTCTATTTCATAAATATTCTCTCGAGTTTTTTCAATTCTACTATTTGAAAATACATATCCATGATTATAAAAATCTGTATTTTTAAATTCATCTTTTAAAATATATTTTCTTTCAATCATATCTTTTTCTTGTAATCCTATTTCAATAAGAGCCTTTTTCAATTCGGATATATATTTTGAATCGTCTATACTATGAAAAAGCATAGTTTCAAGTATTCTATATTTATTGTCTAAGTCAAAATCATATTTTCTTTTAAATTTTTCTTGCTCCTCATTTACTAAAAAAGGACAGTATCTTGCTCCACGACCAATAAGCTGAGCTTCTTTTATTGTATAACTCGCACTACTTCTTGTATCATAAAGTCTTACAATATCGAACAAATTAAGTACATCCCATCCTTCATTTAACATATCTACTGCAAAAATAATCCGTTTATTATTTTTTTTATCTTCAAGTGAATTTAAAAGCAATTGTTTTTCAACATTATTGTCTTCATTTCCATTAATAATAATAGCTTTTTCTTCTACAAAACTATCTCTAATGCTTTCTTTTAAAAATTCAAAAGTTTTATTTTTATCTTTGTCTCTAAAGTAATCTAATGCTTTTTTTAAATATTTATCTTCTTTCGGAAGATTTTCAAAATCACTACTGTCTAGTTTGTTTATTTTTTCAAAAAATTTATCATAAAAACTTCTCGATTCTTTAATTACTTTTGACTTTAACATTATTACAGGTTTTATATTTTGTCCACAGTCTGAAAACAAAAATCTCCTATATTCACTCAGTATTAATGCAATTAAAGTTCGTTTCCAAGTATCAGTATTGATACTAAAATTTACAAAATCTTTTGTATATCCACTTTCTCTAAAGTTTTTAAGCGGATAATTATAAATTATTTTATCTCTATATTTTTTTTCTACTTTTTCATCTAAATCCAATGTTGCAGTAAATTCTAATAAAATATTTTTTTTATTACTGTAAAAAACATTCATTATTGAAGTTTCCCAATGTTTTTGCTCGTCTTTTTTTGAATCTTTTTTTGATTTTGTTTTATCTTTATTTTTATTTTTATTTTTTGTAAATCCATTTAAATGATGACTCTCATCAGATATGAATACAACTTTATTATTTTCAAAATCATCTCCAGTCATTGCATTTTCTTTATTTTCAAATAAATCTAAATGTAATTTTTGTATCGTTGTAAAACATATATTTATATTATTATTTTTAAATATATCTCTCTGAAAATTATCTACCGCATTTATTTTTACTTTTTCTCCAAGATAGTTTAAATCTTCATTAAATAAATATTTATTTGATAAAACATTTATAAAGTTATCTTTTGTTTTTTCCAAAATATTCGTCTGATTTACAAAAAATAAAAAATTTCTATATCCTTTTTCATACAAATACAAAATAAGTCCTGCCATAATAACAGTTTTTCCACTTCCTGTAGCCATATGAAAAAGTGTATGAATCTGTTTATTTTTATTAAGTTTTTCATTTTCAAAATAAGTTATAAAATTTTCAAATGCTTCTTTTTGATATTCTCTTAATTCTATTCTTTTGGATAATCCTTGTTTCAAAAAATTTGGAATTTCTTTTATAGCTCCAATTTCTCTTGATACGTCTAATTTTTCATATAAAAATCTTTCCATAATTATTTCACATCCTTATAGAAAGAATTATTAAACTGTTTTTCTTCTTTTGAAATATCATATTCTTTATTGTCAATATCAGAATAATTTATATACAATTTATTTTTATCTACCAAATCTATTAAAACTTTTTTCTTTTCTTCAAATTTCAAATCAAAAAAATCTTTATCTACTTTTTTCAATTCCTGTTTTGTAATATACGGAACTATTCTATCATCAGAAAATATTTTTTCTTTTATTTCATCAATACTTTTTTCATCACTAGACATAATAGCATTTATTAATTCTTGTCCATTTTCCTTAAGTTCACAATAGACAAAAGAGCCACCACCTTGCCAGTTCACAGTTTTTGAAATACCTGTTTGTTCTCCATCTATAACCTTTTTCAATCTTTTTACAGCAATATTTTCAATATAATCCATCTGCTCTATTCCAATGTATCTTCTTCCCATTTTGTGAGCTACTGCCGCTGTTGTTCCAGAACCCAAGAAAAAATCTAGTATTATGTCATTTGGTTTAGTTATCATTTTGATTAATCGATATAATATTTTTTCTGGTTTTTTAGAATTTACAAATTTAACTCCACCTTCATCTGAAATTGCTCCTGTTGTTTTTACATCCTGCCAAAAATCACAAGGATTCTTAAATATATTCGAATCAGCAAATATCACTTGCAGTCTTGGTTGTTTACTTTTTCTATTAAAGTCTGCTATATAAAAAAATAACACTCCCTTTTTAGAAACTGCCGCTGCTAAATCTTGATTGGGTATCTCTTTTATTTTTTTTACCAAAGTTGTTAAACTAGAAGACCCTGCTGTTTTTATAATTCTATAACTATTTTTAAATAGCCATTCTTTTTTTTCTTCTTCATTTTCAAAACTAAGGGTTTTGATTTTTTCTGATAACGATATTTTCTTAGAAAATTTTAATATATCATTTGCTATAATTTCATCCTCCTCACTATTTATTTTTTTCATTTCCAAATTTATGAGCAAATTCCTTTGTTCCATAGTCAAATTTTCTATAAAAATATTATTTTCTAAATCCCATTTTGTTTCTTTATATTTATCAATTTCAATAAAACCTTTAAATTTAGGTTTAACATATATTAATATGTATTCTTTAAGTTTAGGAAATTTATTTTTAGCATGATTCATTTTAACTCCACTACTTTCGCTCATTTTAATTGCTACACAATTAAGAAAGTTCTCTCTTCCAAAAATCTCATCCATTAGTACTTTTAAATATGCTTGTTCTCTATCATCACATTGGACAGTAATTACTCCATCGTCACTAAGCAACTTTTTCGCCAATTCCAATCTATTTTTCATAAATACAAGCCAAGTAGAGTGATTAAATCTATCATTATAGCCAAAACTGTCATTTCCTGTATTATATGGTGGATCTATATAAATACATTTTACTTTTCCTTCATATCTTTTAAGTAAACTTGCAAGTGCTATAAGATTATTTCCTTTTATAATTAAGTTATCATTTTCACTAAATATTACATCTGACTGACTGACTGACTGACTGACTAGAAATTTTGCCGAATCTTTTTATATTTGTCAAGACTTTTGGAGAAAACAGTGTACTTATTTCTTCACTTGCTAATATTTCATTATACATTTTTTCTTCTCTTTTTTGATCATCTTTGTCTTGCCCACCCACCAATACACAATCTTTATAAGGAAAGGATAATACAATATCATCATTATCTAATAAATAATTACCATTTCTATCAGTAAGTCCTATTTTATTTTTAAAAGCTGTATAACTGTCAGGTAAAAAATCTTTTGATTCTAAAAAATTTAAAAATCCTTGTTTATCAAACACAAGTACTCCATTAATTTCGGTAAAATAAGTTTCCCTTACTTTACCATCTGAAAGTAGTAACTCTATTAATTCTTTATTAATATTTACTGCATCTTCATATACTTTAGCCTTTAATATTTCATTTTTCTCTGAAATATATTTTTTATTCGATTTCAACAAATTTTCTATTTTTTGATTTAGCATTTTACTTCTGTATGATAAATATACAAATAATTATACAAATATCACACTCTCCTTTCTTTTTTTATTCATTTTATTTCTCGCTTTTTTTATTTTTCATTGCTAAAATTCTACTTTTATGTGATTATTCAGTTGCCACTCGAAGTGATACTTCCCGTCTTTCAATGAAAAAACTTGACAGAATTAAAAATTTCCTTTTCAAGCAAAAAATAACAAACTATTTTATCCTAAGCTTTCTATACCTATTCACTGCCGCACAAAATTCCTGCTTTCTAGGCAATGCCAAATTTCCTGGATGCCCTGTGTACGAAGAAATTGAATCAAGCCCGTCCTTTTCAATCTTTTCATAAATCCTGTCAGCCGCTTGCGAAAGCGTCAATTTTTCATCCAGTACTTTATTTTTAAAATAGTCAATCATTACAGCAATGCAGTTTGTCTGGCTGTCAT
>ERZ772921.2019-NODE-2019-length-11264-cov-12.166027_pt1 | contig 11264 bp, 9 predicted proteins | sample MGYA00512117_ERZ772921 | MGnify/ENA primary metagenome ERZ772921 (study PRJEB29015, sample SAMEA2737944) | human oral metagenome | biome: human oral; feature: human-associated habitat; material: dental | place: China | collected 2150 ... | reverse complement strand
TAGGACCTGAACATAATAGTATTATGGACAAAGAGAAAATTCCTTTTGAAATAGATATAGATTTTAGAGGAAGTAGAGATATTTCAATATTACCACTTGGAAAGAAAAATCATTTTGAAATAAAATCTAATTGGAAATCTCCAAGTTTTTCAGGAGTATTACCTACTGAAAGAACTATTGATAATAATGGATTTTCTGCTGTATGGGAAGTTTCAAATTTAATTAGAAATTACCCTCAAATTATAGATATAAATAATGATCAATTTTCTGATTTTTACCAAGATGGAGTTGTTTATAATGAATATGATGACGAAACAACATATTCTGATAATAATGATGAAAATACTATTGTAAAAGTAGCATTATTTGATTCTGTAACTAGCTATACTCAAATATATAGAGCTTGTAATTATGGAATATTGTTTATAGGTATGAGTTTGGTTGTAGTTTTTATATTTGAAATTGTTAGCAAAAAGGCTGCACACTATGTACAATATGGAGTTGTAGGATTTTCACTTGTTATATTCTATCTATTACTTTTATCATTGTCAGAACATATAGGTTTTGAATGGTCTTACCTAATTTCTTCATTAGCAATAGTAATTCCAAATTCGATGTATATAACAAGTATGACATCTAATAAAAAGTTTGGTATAGGAATGTTTATCTTCCTAAGTGGTATCTATGCAATACTATTCTCTATTTTAAGAATGGAACAATATGCATTACTTACTGGAAGTTTATTAATACTTGCTGTACTTTATGCAGTGATGTACTTAACAAAGAAAGCAGATGTTTTCCAATCTCTTGAAGGTAAGGAATAAGAAAAATGGATAAAAATTAAGAATTCGCTGCAAATTTGACAAACAATCATAAAAATGAGGTTATCATAGATTTTTCTACAATAACCTCATTCTTTAATTTTTAAGGGATTTTTTATGAAAATAAATTTTACTTGTTAATAATTTCTAGCATGTCTTCAACAGTTTTTTCTCCAAAATATATATGTTGGTCATCAACTATAATAGCTGGAACACTCATAATATCATATCTATTTTTAAAATCTTGGAAAGTGAAGATATTTATCATTTCCATTTCAACATTTTTATTTAATGTTGCAATTCTTTGAGTTGCTTGAACAGTCTTTGGACATTTAGTACAAGACAATGAAATTCCAATTTTTATATTTACTGGTTTATTGATTTTTTCAATTTTTTCTAAACTTTCAGCAGCAACTTTTTGTCCTGGACCAGCAACATTGTATAGTCCAAGTATGAATGAATTTAATTCATGTCCACTTGGTAAACTTGAATATTTTAAACCTGAATAGTTACCATCTTTATCTAAAACAGCTATTGTAGGTGTTCTTGTAATTTTAACTTTTGCTTCTAAATCTTTATTTTCTCCTTCATTGTATGATGAGAATTTTAATTTTTCAGGTGATATAGAAGCTATATCTTTCACAGCATTTTCTATATTTACTGATTCTTCATTGTTAGGATCTTTGAAAACCACAATTTCTACTGGATTTTCAAATCTATCGATAACTGCAACTAATTGTTGTCTTAATTCATCATCTAAGAAGTGTTCTTGTTCAGTAGCAACAGAAGTAGTCTTTTCTTCTTCTTTTTCTTCTTTTTTAAGTCCTAATTCATCTCTTAAATCATGAACATATTTTTCTATACTTGTAGCTGCAATAGCTCCATCAGCAACAGCTGTTACAACTTGTCTTAATCTCTTAGGTCTGATATCTCCTACTGCAAATACTCCATCAACATTAGTCATTAAATCTTCATTAGTAGGAATGAAACCTCCTTGACCTATTTCAATATGTCCTTTGAATATTTCACTTGAAGGTGCATATCCAACAAATACAAATACTCCAAATGTTTCTCCAACTTTTGCTTTGTATTCAGTGATTTCTCCTGTTACATTATTTTTAAATTTAGCAGCTGTTGGTTTAACATCTCCTGTTAACTCAGTTAATTCAGTATTAAATTTAACAGTAATTTTTGGATGAGCTTTTACTTTATCTCCTATTGACTTAGCACAAGTAAAGTCAGGTTCTCTTGCAATAATTGTTACTGATTTTCCATATTTAGTTAAGAACATTGCTTCTTCAGCTGCAGCAAAACCTGCTCCTATAACAAATATATCCATTCCTGTAAAAAATTCTCCATCACAAGTAGCACAGTAAGCAACTCCTCTTCCTGTAAATTCTTTTTCACCAGGGAAACCTAATTTTCTTGGTGCAGCTCCAGTCGCAATTACAACACTAAGAGTCTTATATTCTGCATTATTAGTTTTGATAGTCTTTATTTTTTGAGTGAAGTCCATATCTACAACTTCCTCTTGAACAAAATTAACTCCAAAACCTTGAGCTTGTTTTCTAGTTTGAGTCATAAATTCACTTCCAGAAATTTCTAATATTCCAGGATAGTTTACAACTTCACTTGTAAGACTAATTTGCCCACCTTTATTTTCTTTTTCTATAACTAAAACATCTAATTTTGCTCTTCCACCATATATTCCAGCAGATAAACCAGCAGGTCCTCCACCAATAACAATCATATCATAAATTCTTTCCATTACTCTCCTCCTTATTAAAATCTATATCTTATCCAATTATATAACTAAAAATATCAATAAAATTATCAAAATAAACTATTTTTACTGAACATTTATAAATTAACAATTTTATTCATATTTTTAGATTTTTAGTTATATAAAAGGGGAAAAGTATTACTAATCCCCTTATTATATAAATTGTTGAATCTTTAATCTTATATTAGCCTAATCTTATAGTTCTCCAATTAAGTCTAAGCTAGGTTTTAAAGTTTCGCTTCCAGGTTGCCATTTAGCTGGACATACTTCTCCATGTTCAGCAACAAATTTTGCTCCTTGAAGTTTTCTTAATAATTCTTTAGCTTCTCTTCCAATTCCGTTGTCATGTACTTCATAAGCAACGATTTTTCCTTCTGGATTGATTACAAAACTTCCTCTTAATGCTAATCCTTCTTCTTCTATCATAACTTCAAAAGCTCTTGCTAAGAATCCAGTTGGATCTGCTACCATTGGGTAAGTAACTTTTTTAATTCTTTCTGAATGATCTGCCCAAGCTTTGTGAACGAATGCAGTATCACAAGAAACTGAATAAACTTCTGCTCCTTCTTTTTTGAATGCTTCATAGTTATCTTGTAAATCTTCTAATTCAGTAGGACATACAAATGTAAAATCTGCTGGATAGAATACGAATACTGACCATTTTCCTAATAAATCTTTATCTGTAACTGTGATAAAATCCTTTTCACCTTTTTTGAAAGCTGATGCTTTAAATTCTGGAACTTTTTTTCCTATTAATGACATAATAAATCCTCCTTTAATATTTTAAAATTTATATAGTTTTTAAACCAATAATTAAATTGTAATCATTACAAAGACATAATACTATATCTGACTTGTCTTGTCAAGTATTATTTTAAAAAATTTTTATTAAAGCTTTTCTATTAGAAATTTCCTTATTTTGCTAAATCTCACTTTAGCTTTCTCTTCTATAAATTGACTTATATATGTAAGAAGATATTCAACTAAAATTTGAGTTGAGATAAGAGAGTTAAAAACACTGATGCCATTTAACTTTACTTTATATAGTATATCTGAATATTCAGCCAAAGGAGCATTATCAGAATCTGTAAATAATATTATTTTAGCTTTATTTTCTTTTGTCATTTTTGCTAAAACTTTTGCTACCTTTGAGTACATTGGATAGTCAAAAATTATTAAGACATCTTCTTCCTTTATATTAAATATAGAATTGATGACTACAGAGTCATCAATATTAAATGTGGAAACATTTTCTAACATAAAGCCTAAACGAACTCCAAAAAAATTTGAAATACCTGCTGTGCTTTTAAAGCCGACCACATATTTATGCTTTGCTTTTATAATTAGACTTGAGATTTTTTTTATTTGTTTTTGAGAAATAGAATTGAAAATTTTGTTTACTTCTTCATTTATTTTATTTATATAAAGCTGTTCTATTGAATTTTCTCTTATTATATCTAGATTTTTAATAAAATCATTAGTCTTATCTAAACGACTTTTTATATTTTCCTGTCCACTATTTTTGAAATCCGTAAAGTTTTCAAAACCTAAACTTTTAATAAATCTTATTACAGATGTGTCACTAACATCTATTGCTTTTGCAATATCTGCCACATTCATTAAAAAAACTCTTTGTTCTTCATCTAAAAAAAACTCAGCTATTCTTTTTTCTTTCTTAGTTAATTTTGTATTTTCAAGTTTTTCTAAAATTTTTTTCTTATACATCAATCTACCTCCATATCTTTGTATCTTATCATAATTAAATAAAAAGTAAACTATTTTTTACTTAATTAATTATTTGCTAAAATTTTAATAAAATTTTCTAAAAATAAAATAATTTAAATAAATTTAGAACAAAGTATATTGACAAAATTTGAGATTAGCTATATAATTTTAAAAAATATTTTTATAAAAAAATTTTAAATAAATATTTTTAAATAAATATTTTTAAGGAGATGAGTATTTATGAAAAAGAAATTTGTTTTTCCAAACACTTATGTAATCATTATATTAATGATGATTGTGGCTGTCCTTTTAACTTGGATAATTCCATCAGGAGAATTTGAAAGAGTAAAAGATGAGGTTAGTAAACAGTCTATAATTATTCCGGGAACTTTCAAGTATATAGAAAATAATCCTATTAGTTTTTTACAAATTCCTACATATATAATGAAAGGTTTGGCAAAAGCTTCTGATATTGTTTTCTTAGTTATCATAGTTGGAGGGGCTTTTAATATAATTATAGAAACAGGTATGTTCCAAAGTTTTGCAGGAAGATTAACAAAAGTTTTTTCAAATAAAGAAGTTTTAATTATACCAGCATTTTCTACAATTTTTGCTTTGGCTTGTACAACAATGGGTGTTAATACTTTTATAGGTTTTGCACCAATAGCAGTTATCATTGCAAGAAGTATTGGTTATGATGCAATAGTTGGAGTTAGTATGGTTGCACTTGGAGGAGCTATTGGATTTAGTACAGGAACATTCAATCCTTTTACAACAGGAGTTGCTCAATCAATAGCAGGACTTCCAATATTTTCAGGGGTAGGATATAGATTTATTTGTTTAGTAGTATTTTTAATAGTAACTAATATATATATTATATGGTATGCTAAAAAGGTAAAAGCTAATCCAGAAGCGAGTGTTGTTTATGAGATGGAACAAGAAAATAAAAAAGTGGAAGTTTCTGAGAAACAACATGATAAAATTGAAGGAAGACATTATCTAGTTTTATTAATCGTTATAGCTTGTTTTGTTCTTTTAGTATATGGAAGTCAAAACTGGAAATGGAAATTACAAGAAAATGCAGCTATGTTCTTATGGATGGGTGTGCTAAGTGGTTTTGCTTATGGTTTTGGACCAAGTAAAATAGCAGAAGAATTCACCAAGGGAGCTAAAAAATTAGTTTATGGAGCTCTAATGATAGGAATGGCTAATGGAATTTCTTTAATTCTAGCAGATGGAAAAATATTAGATACAACAGTTCAATATTTAGGAGGACTGTTAGTAGTACTGCCTAGTCATGCTCAAGCAGCAGGAATGTTCTTAATGCAACTTTTAATAAATGGACTTATTACTTCTGGAAGTGGACAAGCAGCAGCAACTATGCCAATTATGTTGCCAGTAGCAGATATTATAGGAATGACAAAGCAAACAGCTGTACTTGCATTTAATTTTGGAGATGGGTTAAGTAACTATATTCTACCAACATCATCTGCACTTATGGGATTTATCGCGATGGTAGGAATTTCATATAGTAATTGGATGAAATTTATGTGGAAATTATTCTTAATTTGGACAGTTGTAGGGGCAGTTTTAGTTATTGTTGCGAACTCAATTAACTATGGTCCATTTTAAAGAAAGGATAAAATATGAAAGAATTATTAAATAAATATATAGATAGTATTTCAAATGAAATTTTAGCTATGGCAGATTTAATTTTTGATGATCCAGAACTGGGCTTAAATGAGTTCAGAGCTATGAAAAAAATAACAGATTTTTTAGAAAAAAATAATTTTAAAGTGGAAAAAAATATTTATGGCTTTGAAACAGCTTTTAGAGCAAAGTATACTTCTGGAAAAGGAGGAATAAATATTGGTTTACTTTGTGAATATGATGCACTTGAAGGATTAGGACATGCTTGTGCCCATCATATGCAAGGACCCTCTATTATTGCAACAGCTGTGGCATTGAAAGAAGTTTTAAAGGATTATGATTTTAATATTATTGTATATGGAACACCAGCAGAAGAAACACTAGGAGCTAAGGTAGCTATGGATAAAAAGGGAGCATTTAGAGATATAGATGTGGCTCTTATGATGCATGGCTCTCCTATGACAACAACTGATGTTAAATCTATGGCTCTTTCAAATTTTGATATTATATTTCATGGAGTTGCTTCTCATGCAGCATTGTCACCAGAAAATGGAAGAAGTGCTTTAGATGGACTATTAATCTTATTCCAAGGAATAGAATTTTTAAGAGAACATGTAAAAGAAGATACAAAAATGCATTATACTATTATTGATGCAGGAGGACCAGCAAATGTTGTTCCAAAGTATGCAAAAGCAAAAGTTAGTTTAAGATCTTATGATAGAAAATACCTAGATGATGTTGTAAGAAGATTTAAAAAAGTGGTTGAGGGTGCAGCTATGATGACTGAAACTACTTGTGAAATTATAGAAACAAAGTCACTTGATAGTAAGATTCCAGTTCTTTCTTTAAATAGAATTTTAATGGAAAATGCTAAATTTTTAAATGCTCCAAGAATAGAGCCTCCAAGAGAAAGGACAGGTTCTACTGATTTTGGAAATGTTATGTACAAAGTACCTGGTTCTTGTATAAGAATAGCCTTTGTCCCATTGGGAACTTCATCTCATTCAGATACATTTATAGAATGTGGAAAAAATGAAGATGCCCATAAAGCAATTTTACTTGCTTCAAAGATTTTAGCAGATAGTGTTTATGACTTACTTTCTAAACCTGAACTTATGAAGGAAGTACAAGAAGAATTTAAAAAGAATAAAGAGGCAAAGATATAAAGTTAAAAATGGTGTTGGGAAATTTTTTTACCAACACCATTTCTACAATCTTTTAATTTATATAGTTAAAGTTCCCAAAAATATCAAATTTAATAATATTTTCACTAGATAAGAAATCTAACATTTCATCAATATCTTTTTTATTGTATTTTTCTTTTTTTATGTCTTCTAATAAGGTAATATTATCAAGTAAGTCAGTAGAAGAAAATGAATCATTAGTTTTATATCTTAATAAAGAAAGAATGACTACTAATAATTCTATTTTATCTCTGTTAGTTTCAACATCACTCTTATTTAAAGAAAGGTATTTTTGCATATCTAGAAACAATTCAATACCTTTTTCAATGTATTTTTCATCTTTTTCTAAATTTTTACTTAAGTTTTGTTTAAGCATTTCCTTTTTTACAGTAAGTAAAGAAAACTTTCTAATTTTTGAGTAGTCTTTAACTTCATTATATTTTGATAAAAGTAATTTAGAAAAAGGACTTTTTAAGTCATTATTGAATTGAAAAAAATTGTTCTTATCAGCTAAAAAAATTAATTTTTGAAAAAAGATATCATTAATTAACTTCTTGTCTATTCCATTTTTATTAGCAGTTAAAAGAGCATGTACGATATAATAGAGTTCTCTACCTAATTTAGAAATATCAGATGAAGGAGTATATATTATAACATTAACATCTTTCAACTTTTTTTCAAAATTTTCTAATTTTTTTAATACAATATCCCAATCTAATTTACCATTTCCAGCCCCAATAGGCGGAATAGCTATTGATTTTATATTGAGTTTCTCAATTAATAGTTTTAATTGTTCTAAACCTTTATCTATATATTCAGGTTTTGTATTTTCTCTCCAATTTCTTTTTGTTGGAAAGTTAATAACAAATTTATTATTTTCTTTTATCCAAACTAATTCAGTTCCAATATCAAATGAATTATTTGAGCATTTTTCTAAATATAATTTGTGATTATTTGGAAATTTATTCTTAAATTGAAAAGCTAGCCCTTTTCCCATAATGCCTTCGGTATTTACAGGATTAACAAGTGCCTCAGCATTGCTTTCTAAGATATCTCCTTTCATAAAAGTAAGCATAAATCACCTCCTAAAAGAAATCAGGTTTTATAAGAATTTTAACATTAGCATAATCATTTTGGTACTTTTCTAATAATTCCTTTACTTTTTTAAAACTTTCCTCAGAATAAACAATAATGCTCCAATCACTATCTAAAAATAAGATATTTTTTAAAATTAAAATTTCAGACATTCTAAATTCTTTTACTTCTTGATTGTTATAATCAAAATCATATTCTCTTTTAAGTCTTTCTTTTTCAGACTTAAATTTTGCTGAAAAATCTTCTAAATTATCAAATTCCATACAATAACTTGAAATAGGATGATAAAGAAAATATTTCATTGAGTATTTTTCCAATCTAGATTTTAAACCATTTTTTAATATGTTTTCCAAATTATTTATATGTGTTATATGGTGCAAAAAAATCATCCCCCTCACAATTTTTTTGAAATCTAAAAATAAGTATTGCTTTTACTTGTTTTATTATAACATTTTATTGTATCAAAAAATAATTATTTTATAAATGAAGTTATTTATTTTTCTTATAAATTACAGTCCCTATATATGCTGTTAAAGGAACAGCTATTAAAATTCCAATACTTCCACAGATAGATCTCATAATTTCCACAGCAATATCTTGGAAATTCAAAATTCTAATAAGTGGATATTCATTTGCTTGAATATAAATAAGTAACAATGTAAATATGGAACTTGCAATATAGGCAAGAATTAATGTATTAATCATAGTACCTATAATGTCATTACCAATATTTATAGCAGATTTAAACATAGATTTTTTAGACATATTTGGATCTGTTTCGTGTAATTCATTGATAGATGAAGTTATAGAAACTGCTACATCCATTACAGCTCCCAAGCTTCCTATAATAACTCCTGCTGGAATTAATTCTTTTATTTTGACATTTTTTAAAAGATAGGCAGAAGCTAAAAGATCAGAGTCTAAAAAACCATTAAGACGCATTCTATATGTAAATATATATGAAAGTATACCTGCTATTAAAAGCCCACTTGTAACCCCTAATAATGCAACAACAAATTTTTTATTCATTCCTACTGTAAAATATATCGTTACCAAAGATGAAAAAATAGTAGTTATTATAGCAAAAAATATAGGGGAATAACCATTATATATTGCTGGTATAAATATTTTTATAATAAAAGCAATAGTTACTATCAATGCAAACAGAGCTTTTAAACCATTTTTTCTAGCAATTAAAAGAACAAGAACAATAAAGCCAATACCCATTATATATAGTTCTATTCTTTTATCTACATCAGAGATATAGTATTGTAATTGCATTTCATCACTACCATAGTTATCAAATGTTTTATAAACTACAACTCTATCTCCCACTTTGGCATTGATATTGTACTCATCATCTTTATATATAGGTAAGTCAATTTCTACAACTTCTCCCTTGTCAGTACCTTCTAAAAGTTTTACATTAAATTTTTGTAATTTTGCTACACCTTCTTCATCTGAGTTTTCTTCAGAAACAAGAGCAATAATTTTTCCAGATAGATATTCCTCTTTTGTTTCACTTTTATTTGTTGCAACTTCATCTGGAAAAGTAATAACAGAACATAATAAAAATATCATAAATACAAAAAATTTTTTCATAATTTTCACCCTCATGTATAAAAATTAAAAAAATAGAGGGATAAATTTATCCCCCTTATTAATATTTTTTCTTACTTTCTTATTCCTAATTTAGCAATTAAAGCTCTGTATCCTTCAAGATCTTTCTTAGTTAGATAAGCAAGTAATCTTTTTCTTTGCCCAACCATTTTAAGTAATCCTAATCTTGAGTGAAAGTCTTTCTTGTGCACTCTTAGGTGTTCAGTTAAGTGATTAATTTTTTCAGTAAGTAGAGCTATTTGAACCTCAGTTGATCCAGTATCTGCTTCTGATTTTCCAAATTCTTTAATAATTTCTGCCTTTGTTCTCATTTTATTCCTCCTAATATTTAATATCTAAGCTAAGTAATACATTGGCTAATTGCAAAACTGAGCTTAAATTACTTGCTTATTCTAGCAAAAATATTTAAAAATGTCAATAATTATTAAATATTCTCATTTTTCATTATGGCTTCAAATTCATCTCCCATAATAGTTTCTTTTTCTAATAATATTCTTGTAACTTCTTCTAATTTATTTCTATTTTCATTTAAGATACTTAAAGCTTTTTGATATCTTTCATTGATTATGCTTCTAATTTCATCATCAATTTCTTTTCCTGTTTGTTCAGAATAATATTTACTTTGGAACATATCTCCTTCTCTTGTTCCATCTAATAAAATAGGACCAAATTTTTCACTCATACCTAGTTTAGTAACCATTTGTTGAGCAAAACTAGTTGCAACTTGAATGTCATTGCTCGCACCAGAAGTTATGTTATCCTTACCAAAGATAATTTCTTCTGCTGCTCTTCCACCAAAGAATATAGCAATTTCATCCATAAAGTATTTTTTAGAATAAACTAGTCTCTGTTCAGCTGGAAGAGATAGAGTATATCCACCAGCTTGTCCTCTTGGTATCATAGTTATTTTATGAACTTTATCTTCTCCACCTACAACAAAGTTTACAATAGCATGTCCAGATTCATGATAAGCTACAATCTTTTTATCAGTTTCTGAAACAACTTTTGATCTCTTTTCAGGTCCCATTTGAACTTTTTCAGAAGCTTCTTCTAAATCTGCCATAGTTATTTCAGTTCTACCTTCTCTAGCAGCAAGTATAGCTCCTTCATTTAAAATATTAGCTAAATCAGCTCCTGCCATTCCAGCTGTTTTCTTAGCAATAATTTTAAAATCCACATCTGAAGCAAATTTTTTACCTTTAGCATGAACTTTTAATATCTCTTCTCTACCTTTTATATCAGGCATATCAACAACAACTTGTCTGTCAAATCTTCCAGGTCTTCTTAAGGCTTTATCCAAAACATCAGCTCTGTTTGTTGCTGCTAAAACTATTATAGTTTCATCAGTACCAAAACCATCCATTTCAACAAGAAGTTGGTTTAGAG
>ERZ772921.2018-NODE-2018-length-11275-cov-9.035561_pt1 | contig 11275 bp, 9 predicted proteins | sample MGYA00512117_ERZ772921 | MGnify/ENA primary metagenome ERZ772921 (study PRJEB29015, sample SAMEA2737944) | human oral metagenome | biome: human oral; feature: human-associated habitat; material: dental | place: China | collected 2150 ... | reverse complement strand
GCAACTCCTAAGAAATAATATACTTATTCGGTAACTAATATGTTTAAGTATTATTAGATAAGGAGTTAATTCTCCTTGTTAAAATTAACGTTCAGATTATCGAACACATCTTAAAATAACTTGCAGTATAAAAGAGGTAAAATAATGAGTGACGAAAATGATAAAAAATGGTTTGACAAAAAAATATCACGTCGTGATTTTTTGAAAAAAGCTGGAATGGTAGGAGCTGGAGCCGCAATTGGAGCAAGTGGAGCTAGTGCGATTTTTGCCAACATGTTCAGCGGTAAAGCAAATCAGGTTGTTGGAAATGAAAAGATTTCATTTTATGGGGAACATCAGTCAGGAATTGCTACTCCTGTTCAAAAAAACGTCTATTTTGCGGTATTAGATTTACATTCTACGGATAGGGAAGAAATAAAGCAGATGTTTAAGGACTGGACAGATTATTCTGAAAAACTTATGAAAGGTGAACTTGTAGCTCCAGAACTTGCAAATCATCTAGTTCCTCCACTGGATACAGGAGAAACAGTGGGATTAAATCCATACCGTTTGACAATAACTTTTGGAATAAGTCCATCTTTTCTGGATAAATTGAAGATGGATAATAAGAAAATGGAAGAATTTAAGGATTTGCCACATTTTCCGAGAGACCAGATAAAGGACAAGTATAAAGGCGGAGATATTTGTATTCAGGCTTGTGCGGATGATGCACAGGTAGCATTTCACGCTGTGAGAAATCTTGTTCGTAAAGGACGTGCCTTAATTACTTTAAAATGGACTCAAGCTGGCTTTTTGCCTATTGGAAATGGAAAAGAAACTCCAAGAAATCTTTTTGGATTTAAAGATGGAACGGAAAATCCAAAAAATAATAATGATTTTAAAAATGTTGTCTGGTATGATAAGAATAATTGGCTGAAAAATGGGACTTTTCTTATTGTAAGACGTATTCAAATGCATCTTGAAACGTGGGATAGAACTAATTTGCAGGAGCAGGAAAATACGTTTGGAAGGTATAAGGAAAGCGGGGCTCCCTTTGGAGAAACAGACGAATTTGCAACGATTGACATAAATAAAAAAGGACCAGACGGAAAACCAGTTCTACCAATTGATTCCCATGTTTATCTCGCCAAAAAAGCTGATGTTAAAATAGCACGTCGTGCTTTTTCGTATTCTAACGGAATAGATGAAGTGAGCGGACAGTTTGATGCGGGACTGCTATTTATATGTTTCCAAAAACATCCTGATCAATTTATAAAGATTCAGAATAGCCTAGGAAACGATGATAAGTTGAATGAATACATTACTCACGTTGGAACAGGAATTTTTGCGTGTTTTGGAGGGATAAAGAAGGGAGAGTACATTGGGCAGAAATTATTTGAATAAAAAAATAAGTACAATGCTATTTTTGTGCTTTATGCTATTCTTCACGAATATTATTGCAGAAGAAAGCTATAGCGGACTTTACATAAAAATTACAGACACAACAACGGCAATAAAAAATAATAACCAAAATGAAGCAAAAAAACTTTTTTCTGAAGTAAGAGATGAATTTAAAAAGGTTAAAAATGCTGATTCTACGCAAGGGAAAAAGGTACAGGAACTTTTAAATAAAGAAAAAGCTGTATTGTCAGAAGATGACCTGAGAGAAGTTACAACAGCACTGCTAGCTTTTGAAAAGGAGCAGAATCCTGTTGACGATAATGCAGAAAAGAAAAAGTTCCAGTCAAGAATGAATCCTGCTTTAGATGTGCTGGAAAAGGCAATTCAATCTAAAGATGTGGAACTTATGAAAAAAGAATATCTGAAATTTAATGGCGTATGGACAAGGAATGAAAGTTTTATAAGAAGCAGAAGTATTCCTTACTATGGAAAAGTGGAAACTGCAATGTCGTTTTTGAGAAGCTCTATGGAAGTGGAGCCATTTGATTATGACAACACAATAAATTCTTTTAATGACTTGAAATCAACAATACAAGACTATTTAGATGGCAAGAAGATAGAAAATAATGTTTCAAGCACAATTACACTAAAAGAAGCTGTAGATATGCTGAAAGATGCTTTGGAAGCTTTTAAAAATGGAAATAAATCTAAAGGTCAGTCAAAAGTGAAAGAGTTTATTCAGGTATGGCCTACAGTTGAAGGCGATGTAAGTACGAGAAATTCAGCTCTATATACAAAAGTGGAAACACAGGCTCCAATAATCATGGTAAAAGGTAGTGAAAAAGAGTATCAGGAACAATTACAAGGATTAATTACAGAATTATCACAAATTGATACAAAAGCACAATATACGTTTATTGATGCAATGTTTATACTTCTTCGTGAAGGTGTGGAAGCACTTCTTATCGTTCTGGCATTGGTAAGCAGCCTGAAAGCTGCAAATCAGAAAAATGGATTGCGTTGGGTGTATGCAGGAGCTGCTGCTGGAATTTTTGCAAGTGTGGTAATAGCATTTGCTCTTCAGGCTTTATTTCCTGCGGTATCTTCAGGAACAAATCGTGAAATTCTGGAAGGATTTGTAGGAATTTTTGCGGTTATAATGATGATTGGGATTGGATTTTGGCTGCATAGTAAATCATCCTTGAAATCTTGGCAAGATTATATTGACAGAAAAATGGATATTGTATTAAGTACAGGAAGTTTTGTTTCAATGTTTGTACTTAGTTTTCTTGCGGTATTTAGAGAAGGAGCAGAAACAATATTGTTTTATGTAGGAATTTTACCATTAATTTCATTGCAGAATTTGATTATCGGTATTGTAAGTGCGATATTGATACTAATTGTAATTGCACTTGTTTTAATATACGCTTCTTCAAAAATAAAAATACATCAAGTGTTTTTTGTACTTACGTGGACAATTTATTTCCTTGCATTTAAAATGCTTGGAACAAGTATTCACATGCTGCAAGTTGTGGGGATTTTACCGTTACACGTAGTTCATTTTATACCTACAATGGAAATTTTGGGAATTTATGCAAATATGGAAGTATTTATTAGTCAATTAATTTTAATTGTGATTATCGTGATTGCTGCATTGATAAAAAAGAGAAAAGATAAATAGACTTGTTCGGCAACTTTATATTTTTTATCTCTAATAAGATGACTCAATCTCTTTAGAGAAATATTTATCTCATTATATTTTCAAATTTAATACCGTTACCAAACAGGTCTAATAAAGACTAAAATTATTTTAATTAAAAATAAAAAATTAAAGTTCCTTTAATGGTACTTTAAAGACAAGTTTTTTTATTTTCTTTGATTCCTTCACTTTTAATCCTGGCATATGCACATCATTTGGATACAGAATTAAAATGTCTCCCTCTTTTAACAGAACATTAAATAATACATTACCTGAGTAAATAACTAAATCTTTTTCTTCTTCTGTTTTTTCAACTTTCATATTATTTGAAATGTTAAATGCCACATATTCCTCTCCACAAAGCATTATTTGCACATCCAAATTTTTTAGATGGGTTTCCATGATTTTATCTCCCTCTGTGCCAGTTTCGTAAGCATTTACATGCATTTTTATTCCTAAATCAATATCATACGCTCCAGCATCAAGCTTTTTTAGTTCCTCTAAATTTTTATTTGTATATTCAATACATTCTTGAACTTTTTTAGCAACATTTTTATTTTGTAAAGTATCTTTTAAATTTGTGTATATCATTTTGACCTCCAAAATATTTCTCTATTATCCACTAGAAGTATAACTTGTTTTCTCTCTTTGTCAAGATTCAAAAAATGAAATTATAACAATAATTTTGTTCAGTTTTTTCATCTTTTCTTTTACCAGTAATTTTGGTAATAAATATAATTTTATCACTTAAAATTTTAATTTCAAATAATAATGATAATTTCTAATTTCTAGGAGATTTTGATGTATTATTTTTACTATGTATTTCTTCTTTATATATATTACTTTAACATCTCAAATTATAAAAAAATTATTAAAAAATATTTGACTTTTTTAAATTTATGAGGTATATATTATTATGTGAACAGTTATTCACATAATTAAATTTATAAATTAAACTATAGGAAGGAAATAATATAATGAAAGCAGTAGTAGTTAATCAAGAAGGAACTGGAATAGAAGTTGTAGAAAAAGAATTAAGAGGGCTAAAAGCAGGAGAAGCGTTAGTTGATGTGGAATATTGCGGTGTTTGCCATACTGATTTACATGTGGCTCATGGAGATTTTGGAAAAGTTCCAGGAAGAGTTTTGGGACATGAAGGAATTGGAATTGTGAGAGAAGTTGCAGATGGTGTAACATCTTTAAAACCTGGAGATAGAGTAAGTATTGCTTGGTTCTTTGAAGGATGCGGAAGATGCGAATACTGTATCAATGGACAAGAAACATTGTGTAGAGATGTAATAAATGCAGGATATTCTGCTGACGGAGGAATGGCTGAACAATGTATTGTTACAGCTGATTATGCAGTAAAAGTTCCAGAAGGATTAGATCCAGCTCAAGCCAGCAGTATCACTTGTGCAGGAGTTACAACTTATAAAGCAATAAAAGTTGGAAAACCTCAACCAGGACAATGGGTAGTAATTTACGGTGCTGGAGGATTAGGAAACTTGGCAGTTCAATATGCTAAAAAAGTATTTAATACTCATGTAATCGCTGTTGATATAAACGATGATAAATTAGCACTTGCTAAAGAAGTTGGAGCTGACTATATAATAAATGGTGCAAAAGAAGATCCTGTTGCAAAAATTAAGGAATTAAGTGGGCTTGGAGCTCATATTGCTGTAGTTACTGCTGTATCAAAAGTTGCATTTAATCAAGGTATTGATTCAGTAAGAGCCGCTGGAAAAGTTGTTGCAGTTGGACTTCCATCAGAAACTATGGACTTGCCAATCGTAAAAACAGTATTAGATGGTATCGAAGTAATCGGATCGCTTGTTGGAACAAGGGAAGACTTAAGAGAAGCATTCCAATTTGGAGCAGAAGGATTGGTTGTGCCAGTAGTTCAAACAAGAAATATCGACGAAGCTCCTGAAATTTTTAAAGAAATGGAAGAAGGAACAATTCAAGGACGTATGGTAATCGATATGCACTCACATTCTTGTGGTTGCGGACATAAACATTAATTTGTTTAATTAAATTTATCTAAAATAAGCAAAAAAATGTAATTAACTTAACTGTTAGTTACATTTTTTATTTTAAAAAGCTTCTATTATAGATGAAGAAATATAGGAGACTCTTAAATAAAAATATTCAACTGTTAAAAATTGACAATATATTTTTAGTAACACTAGTTTATAAAAAGGGAAAAATTTAAAGATAAAAATCTAGAATAATAGTTCATATTTGTAATATGTAGATTATTATGGTATACTACATTTAAATCTATTTAATTTAAAATTTTAATACAAAATGAGAAATTATGGAGGTGTTCACAATGGGATTTCATGAGATTAAAATTCAGGATTTTGATTTAAATCCTTTTACAAGTACAGGTAAAGACTGGAGTCTTGTCACGGCGGGAGATGAGAACGGGATAAATACAATGACTGTCACGTGGGGAATGATGGGCTATCTTTGGCGAGGTCCTGTTATTTCAGTTTATATAAGACCTACAAGATATACTAAAAAATTTGTAGATGAGCAAAATTGTTTTTCTTTAAGTTTTTTTAATGGTTATAAAAAGGAACTTCATGTACTTGGATTAAAATCAGGAAGAGATGTAGACAAAATCTCAGAAGTTGGATTTAATCCAATATTTTTAGATGGTGTGCCTGCATTTGAAGAAGCAAAATTAGTTATTGTAGCCGAAAAATTATATATAGATGATATAAAACCTGAAAACTTCATAAATAAGAACATACCTGAAAAACTATACACAAAGGAAGAGCCTCATATAGTTTATACAGGAAGGGTAAAGAAAATATACGTAAAAGACTGATTTTTATTATCTGCATAAATAATTACAATTAAAGGGAAACTCTTAAATTGAGTCCCTTTTTTTATTAAAAGAAATTTCTTAGAAATTTATTGACAATCATTAGTTTGTCTGATAAAATTTTATGGGCATAAAGTTCATTTTTTTAGAAATTTATGCTAATTTTGTATTTTATGGAGGTGAATGTTTTGAACGAGGAAGTCCCGAGTAAGAAACTGAAGAATTTAGATTTTACAAATGTATGCAATGGATAAGGGGAATATCTTCGTTACTGTTATTCTTCTTATTTTGAAATTGCATAAAATGAAAAAGTATAAAAGGAAGGAGATAACAGTGGAAAACAACACTATTCAAACACTTATAGATGAAAAAAAGTATTTTGAAATCAGAAAATATTTGAATGAATTAAATACTGTTGAGGTTTCGGAACTGTTAAATCAGTTTGAATCTTCTGAATTAATAATGATTTTTAGATTACTTTCTAAAAATAGGGCGGCAGATGTATTTTCATATTTGGATACAGAGCATCAGGAAATGATTATTAATACTATGACTGATGTGGAAACTAAAAATATATTTGATGAACTTTATTTTGATGATATTGTTGATATTATCGAGGAAATGCCGTCAAATGTAGTGAAAAAGATTTTGAAAAATACTGATGCAAAAGATAGACATACAATAAATCTTTTGTTAAAATATCCTGATAATTCAGCTGGAAGCATTATGACAACAGAATATATGGATTTGAAAAAGGATATGAAAGTATCTCAAGCAATTACCAAAATTAGAGATACTGTGGAAGATATGGAAAATGTATATACTTGCTATGTAATTAGTGAAGACAGAAAATTAGAAGGAGTAATTTCCTTAAAGGAATTAATTACAAACGAAGATGATACAGTTGTGGGAAATATCATGAACCGTAATTTTGTAAGTGTCCATACAAACGATGATCAGGAAAATGTTGCTGAAATAATTAAAAAATATAATTTGATTGTACTTCCAGTTACAGATATAGAAAATAGACTTCTTGGAATAATTACGATTGACGATATAATGGACGTTGTTGAGCAAGAGGCAACAGAAGATTTCCACAAAATGGCAGGAATTTCACCAGTTGAGGAATCATATCTTAAGACAAGTGCTTTTACGATGGCAAGACAGAGAATTAGCTGGCTCATTGTACTTATGATTTCTGCAACTTTTACAGGAAGAATTATAAAAAGTTATGAAGATGTATTAGAGTCAGTAGTTATTCTATCTTCATTCATCCCAATGCTAATGGATACGGGAGGAAATGCAGGAGCTCAATCTTCTACAATTGTTATTCGTGCTTTAGCATTAGGTGAAGTAAATCCAAGAGACACTTTTAAAATATTAAAAAAAGAATTTTCTATTTCGTTTATTGTGGCAGTCGTTCTAGCGGGAATTAACTATTTACGACTTATGACTTTGACAAAAACTCCTTTAAATGTAGCTTTGACTGTTTCAATTACCCTCATTTTTGTAGTTATGATTTCCAAAATAATAGGTGCATTTTTACCTATTGTTGCAAAAATATTTAAAATGGATCCCGCAATCATGGCAGGGCCTTTAATAACTACAATTTTAGATGCTTTGACTCTTTCTATCTATTTTAAATTTGCAACTATATTTTTGAGTAATATTATAAAGTAAGGAGGGAATGATGAAAGAATTAATTGAAACTCTTTTAAAAGAAAAAAAATATTTTGAAATAAAAAGAGAATTAAACAAATTAAACACAGTAGAAATTTCTGACATATTGAATCAGTTCAAATCTCCTGAACTTGTAATAATGATTTTTAGACTGTTAAAAAAAGATAAAGCGGCAGATGTATTTCCTTATTTGGACTCAGAACATCAGGAAATGATTATTCATACTTCAACAGATATTGAAACCCGTGAAATTTTTGATGAATTATATTTTGACGATATTGTTGACATTATTGAGGAAATGCCGTCAAATATTGTAAAAAAAATATTGAAAAACACTGATAAAAAAGATAGACATCTGATAAATCAGTTGTTAAAATATCCTGATAATTCGGCTGGAAGTATTATGACAACAGAGTATGTGGATTTACAAAAAAATATGACAGTCTCAGAAGCAATTGAAGAAATTAGAAAAACCGGAAAAGATAAAGAAAATATTTATACATGTTATGTTACTGGAGAAAAGGGAATACTGGAAGGTGTACTTTCTCTCAAGGAATTAATTGCCAAAAAAGATACTATCCAAATTGAAGATATTATGAACAAAAATTTTGTAAGTGTCAATACAAACGATGATCAGGAAATTGTAGCAGATTTATTTAAAAAATATGACTTTATTGTAATGCCAGTTGTTGATCATGAAAACAGAATTTTAGGTATTATTACCATAGATGATGTAATGGATGTCGTAGATCAGGAAGTTACAGAAGATTTTCATAAAATGGCAGGGATTACTTCCCCTACTGATGATTCTTATTTAAAGACAAATATTTTTACAATGGCAAGACAAAGAATTGGGTGGCTTGCCGTACTTATGATTTCTGATACAATTTCTGGAAATATTATTCAAGGTTATGAAAAAGTATTGGCAAAGTCCATAATTTTAACAGCTTTTATTCCAATGTTAATGTCAAGTGGAGGAAATGTTGGTTCTCAATCATCAACAGTTGTAATACGTTCATTGGCACTTGGAGAAATTTCTCCAAAATCTGCCTTTAAAGTTATAAAAAAGGAATTTTTTATCGGTATAATGGTTTCTATTGTCTTATCAGCCTTAAATTTCATAAGATTAATTACATTGGAAAAAACCGATCCGACAATCGCTCTTATTGTTTCATTAACTCTTGTATTTACAATAATAATTTCAAAACTGGTAGGAGCATTGCTGCCACTTGGAGCTAAAATCGTAAAAGCCGATCCAGCCGTTATGGCAACCCCTCTGATAACAACAATTTCAGATGCTGTAACACTTGTTATTTACTTTACTTTTGCAACAATGCTTTTAAAGAACCTTAAATAATATAAATCTAATGAAATACTGTCTATAAAATTATATAAACATAGTATAATGTAGAAAAAATTGAAGGAGAAATTTATGAAGGCAAAAATTTTAATTTTACTAAGCATGCTTTTATTTGTAGTAAGCTGTGGAACTCATCCTGCTCAAAAGGATTTTGAAGAAAAAATGAAAATAATCCAATCAGGAGATATGTCAAAATTTGGAAAAGCAGAAGGAAATGTCAGTACTATTTTAGAAAATTTTAGCAAAATATACGGCGAAGGAATGAAAAAAATAACTTACAAAGTCAATAAAGTCGAGGCAAAAGGAAACATTGCTACAATAAATGTTACTATAAAAGCTCCTAATTTATCTTCATATATAGGTGAACTTCAAACTAGGCTCTCTGAAAGAATGTCTAAATCTATGCCCAAAAATAACGAAGATTTACAAAAAGAAGTTATGCAAGTTGGAAAAGAATTCTTTAACGAGAAATTTAACAGCAAAGATTTAAAATATTTAGAAAAAACATTGGATGTAAAATATGTAAAAAATGGTAAAGACTGGGTAATTAGTGATGAAAATGAAGAATTTTTTAAAATAATTACTTTTGGAATTGCTAATTAAAATATGAATTTTCTTATTATTATAAGTACTCTAATTTTAACTAATTGGAGTATTTTTTTTTGAAAATAAGGAATTTCATTAATCTTTTTTTTAAATTTTTCATAAAAAAACCGCACCTCTTATCTTGTATTCAAGATTTTAGATGCAGTTCATTTTTCCTATTTTTTAAATTAATATTTTGTAATCAGATACTCAAATGCTCCTAATGCAGCTTTTGCACCTTCTCCCATTGCAATAATAATTTGTTTTTGTCTAATGCTAGTAACATCTCCCGCAGCAAAGATTCCAGCCACAGAAGTTGAATTATTTTCAGGATTAATTACAATTTCTCCAATTTTATTTGTTTCAACCAAGTCTTTTACAACTTCGCTTCTTGGTGACAACCCAATTTCTACAAACATACCTTCTACATTCAATGTTTTTTCTTCATCAGTTTCTCTGCTTTTATAAACAATGCTTTCCACAAATTCATTTCCATTTACTTTAACTGTTGCAGAATTTAAAATAGTTTTTACATTTGGCTGCTCCGCTAATTTTTCCTGTAGAACTTTATCTGCCTTTAATTCTGGCATAAATTCGATTAATGTAACTGATTTTGCAATTCCAGATAAGTCAAGCGCTGCTTCCACACCTGAATTTCCCCCACCAATTACAGCCACATCTAGCCCTTTATAAAAAGGTCCGTCACAAGTTGAGCAGTAATGCACTCCTTTACCAACATATTCGGCTTCTCCAGGAATATTCAAGCTTCTAGGTTTTGCTCCAGTTGCTACAATAACTGTTTTTGTTTTATAACTTTTCCCATCATCAGTTACCAAAATCTTATCTTTCCCATCTTCCTTGATCTCTTTTACCAAATACCCTTCTTTAAACGCAATTTCATGTTCTTTTAAATGTTTTTCCAATGTTTCAGCAAATTTAGCTCCAGTTGTTGAAACAGTTCCGATAATATTCTCAATTTCATTTGTATCAAGAACCTGTCCACCAATCTTCACTCCAATCATTGCCACATTAAGTCCTTTTCTAGCCGCATAAATTGCTGCAGAGACAGCCGCAGGCCCAGAACCAACTACAGTTACATCGTAAAGCTTATTTTCATCAATTTTTACTAATTTCCCTTCATCTAAAGCACCAAGATTCAAGCTAAAATCCATTTTCCATACCTCCAAATTTAATTTTTATTTATTTTATAATAATTCATTTAATTTTGTAATCATTACAATTTATTTTAATATAATTTTCCTAAATTGTCAATATTTAAATTTTAACTTTAATAAATGTCATATTTATTTTATCAACAATTTCCAATATTTTCTTACCTATTAAAAAATTAAAAATAAAACCCACCAGTTATAAATAACCAGTAGGCAAAGATAGGAGAAAATCAATTCAAGCCAATTATCTTTGATAGCTAAAAATTAAAAAAGAATGATTATAGCAAAAACCAGTATTGATTAAACATCTTGACTATCCAAAATCTATATGCTTTGTTGTAGTTTAAGTCCTAATCGACAGAATATTATATTATTATAAAAAATACCCCATTCAATTAAGAATGAGGGATTTTCCGCATTTTTTCTATGACTATAAGCATATAGATTGTTTTTTATTCAAAAGTATTATATCATTTTTCAAAAAAAAATCAATACTAAAATTTTATATTTTTTTATACAGGAATCATTTCGTCAATTTCTCAAATGTTTTTTTATACTTCTTCAAA
>ERZ772921.2017-NODE-2017-length-11278-cov-18.331729_pt1 | contig 11278 bp, 7 predicted proteins | sample MGYA00512117_ERZ772921 | MGnify/ENA primary metagenome ERZ772921 (study PRJEB29015, sample SAMEA2737944) | human oral metagenome | biome: human oral; feature: human-associated habitat; material: dental | place: China | collected 2150 ... | reverse complement strand
TTTCGCTACCTTAGGACCGTTATAGTTACGGCCGCCGTTTACTGGGGCTTCGATCCGATGCTCTCACATCTTCAATTAACCTTCCAGCACCGGGCAGGCGTCACACCCTATACGTCCACTTTCGTGTTAGCAGAGTGCTGTGTTTTTAATAAACAGTCGCAGCCACCTATTCTCTGCGACCCTCCAGGGCTTACGGAGCAAGTCCTTAACCTTAGAGGGCATACCTTCTCCCGAAGTTACGGTATCAATTTGCCGAGTTCCTTCTCCCGAGTTCTCTCAAGCGCCTTAGAATTCTCATCCTGCCCACCTGTGTCGGTTTGCGGTACGGTTTAATTCAAACTGAAGCTTAGTGGCTTTTCCTGGAAGCGTGGTATCGGTTACTTCATGTCCGTAGACACTCGTCATCACTTCTCGGTGTTAAGAAGACCCGGATTTGCCTAAGTCTTCCACCTACCGGCTTAAACAAGCTATTCCAACAGCTTGCTAACCTAACCTTCTCCGTCCCCACATCGCATTTGAATCAAGTACAGGAATATTAACCTGTTTCCCATCGACTACGCATTTCTGCCTCGCCTTAGGGGCCGACTCACCCTACGCCGATGAACGTTGCGTAGGAAACCTTGGGCTTTCGGCGAGCGGGCTTTTCACCCGCTTTATCGCTACTCATGTCAACATTCGCACTTCTGATACCTCCAGTACACTTTACAATGCACCTTCATCGGCCTACAGAACGCTCCCCTACCATGCTAGCAAGCTAGCATCCGCAGCTTCGGTTATAGATTTGAGCCCCGTTACATCTTCCGCGCAGGACGACTCGACCAGTGAGCTATTACGCTTTCTTTAAATGATGGCTGCTTCTAAGCCAACATCCTGGCTGTCTGGGCCTTCCCACTTCGTTTACCACTTAATCTATCATTTGGGACCTTAGCTGGCGGTCTGGGTTGTTTCCCTCTTGACAACGGACGTTAGCACCCGCTGTCTGTCTCCCGAGGAACCACTTGATGGTATTCTGAGTTTGCCATGGGTTGGTAAGTTGCAATAACCCCCTAGCCATAACAGTGCTTTACCCCCATCAGTGTCTTGCTCGAGGCACTACCTAAATAGTTTTCGGGGAGAACCAGCTATCTCCGAGTTTGTTTAGCCTTTCACCCCTATCCACAGCTCATCCCCGCATTTTGCAACATGCGTGGGTTCGGTCCTCCAGTACCTGTTACGGCACCTTCAACCTGGCCATGGATAGATCACTCGGTTTCGGGTCTACACCCAGCAACTATTCGCCCTATTAAGACTCGGTTTCCCTACGCCTCCCCTATCCGGTTAAGCTCGCTACTGAATGTAAGTCGTTGACCCATTATACAAAAGGTACGCAGTCACACCGCAAGGGTGCTCCCACTGTTTGTATGCATCAGGTTTCAGGTTCTATTTCACTCCCCTCCCGGGGTTCTTTTCGCCTTTCCCTCACGGTACTGGTTCACTATCGGTCGATGATGAGTATTTAGCCTTGGAGGATGGTCCCCCCATATTCAGACAGGATTTCACGTGTCCCGCCCTACTTTTCGTACGCTTAGTACCACTATTGAGATTTCGAATACGGGACTATCACCCACTATGGTCAAGCTTCCCAGCTTGTTCTTCTATCTCAACAGCTATTACGTACAGGCTCCTCCGCGTTCGCTCGCCACTACTTGCGGAATCTCGGTTGATTTCTTTTCCTCCGGGTACTTAGATGGTTCAGTTCTCCGGGTTCGCTTCTCTAAGTCTATGTATTCAACTTAGGATACTGCACAGAATGCAGTGGGTTTCCCCATTCGGACATCGCGGGATCATAGCTTTATTGCCAGCTCCCCCACGCTTTTCGCAGGCTTACACGTCCTTCGTCGCCTATCATCGCCAAGGCATCCACCTGATGCACTTATTCACTTGACTCTATCATTTCAAGAACTTCTCTGACTTTGCCTGGTATTCCGTTGACTAGAACATTAGACTTGAATTTCCTACTCTGATAAAGCTTACTACTTGTTGTGCCTTAATCCCGCCTTTTGTCTTTCGGGATTAAGTCGATACAATCATCACCCAAATACTATACCTATTTTTCTTTTCCTAATTAGGAGCTAATTGACCGTTTGCAATCAGTCAATTATAAAAACAGGCACATTGTCTTTGTTTGTTGATTTCGGCTTTCCAATTTGTTAAAGATCGATGCATTCAATATTGCTATTTACTTCGCAAATTAAAAGAAGCTGTACTCTAATACAACCTATTTTAATTTGTAAATTATTTGGTGGAGGCAAACGGGATCGAACCGATGACCCCCTGCTTGCAAAGCAGGTGCTCTACCAACTGAGCTATGCCCCCAGTATTTTGGCCTCCAGCCTAATCAGCCTTCTTTGCCTTGTGGTTTGCATGGTGGGTCTGGTAGGACTTGAACCTACGACCCCACGCTTATCAAGCGTGTGCTCTAACCACCTGAGCTACAAACCCTTTGTGCTGCATCTTCGATTACCGATAAGTGTGAATACCTAGACCTCTTTTCTCTAGAAAGGAGGTGATCCAGCCGCAGGTTCCCCTACGGCTACCTTGTTACGACTTCACCCCAGTCATGAAGCATACCGTGGTAAGCGGGCTCCTTACGGTTACCCTACCTACTTCTGGTATCCCCCACTCCCATGGTGTGACGGGCGGTGTGTACAAGACCCGGGAACGTATTCACCGCAGCATGCTGATCTGCGATTACTAGCGATTCCGGCTTCATGCAGGCGAGTTGCAGCCTGCAATCCGAACTGAGACGTTATTTTTGAGATTTGCTTAAGCTCGCACTCTTGCTTCTCTTTGTTTACGCCATTGTAGCACGTGTGTAGCCCAAATCATAAGGGGCATGATGATTTGACGTCATCCCCATCTTCCTCCGGATTATCTCCGTCTGTCTCCTTAGAGTCCCCATCTTACTGCTGGCTACTAAGGACAAGGGTTGCGCTCGTTGCGGGACTTAACCCAACATCTCACGACACGAGCTGACGACAACCATGCACCACCTGTCACCTCTGTCCCGAAGGAAAACTCTATCTCTAGAGCGGTCAGAGGGATGTCAAGACCTGGTAAGGTTCTTCGCGTTGCTTCGAATTAAACCACATGCTCCACCGCTTGTGCGGGTCCCCGTCAATTCCTTTGAGTTTCATTCTTGCGAACGTACTCCCCAGGTGGAATACTTATTGCGTTTGCGACGGCACCGAAAAGGTTATTCCCTCCCGACACCTAGTATTCATCGTTTACTGCGTGGACTACCAGGGTATCTAATCCTGTTTGCTACCCACGCCTTCGAGCCTCAACGTCAGTTATCTTCCAGTAAGCCGCCTTCGCCTCCGGTGTTCCTCCCAATATCTACGCATTTCACCGCTACACTGGGAATTCCGCTTACCCCTCCGACACTCCAGCTTATAAGTTTCCAAAGCAACTCCGCAGTTGAGCTGCGGGTTTTCACTTCAGACTTTATTTGCCGTCTACGCTCCCTTTACACCCAGTAAATCCGGATAACGCTTGCCCCCTACGTATTACCGCGGCTGCTGGCACGTAGTTAGCCGGGGCTTCTTATTCAGGTACTGTCATTATCTTCCCTGCTGATAGAGCTTTACATACCGAAATACTTCTTCACTCACGCGGCGTCGCTGGATCAGGGTTGCCCCCATTGTCCAATATTCCCCACTGCTGCCTCCCGTAGGAGTTTGGGCCGTGTCTCAGTCCCAATGTGGCCGTTCATCCTCTCAGATCGGCTACTGATCGTCGCTTTGGTAGGCTCTTACCCTGCCAACTGGCTAATCAGACGCGGGTCCATCTCATAGCGATTCTCTTTTCACCCTCTGCCATGCGGCAGTGTGTGCTTATGCGGTATTAGCAGAAATTTCTCTCTGTTATCCCCCTCTATGAGCCAGGTTGCCCACGTGTTACTCACCCGTCCGCCACTCAGTCTTCCCCTCTTTGACCCGAAGGTCTTAAAGGCTGGACTCCGTTCGACTTGCATGTGTTAGGCACGCCGCCAGCGTTCATCCTGAGCCAGGATCGAACTCTCATTCAATAGAGGCCTTTCGGCCTCCTCCTGCTTCGCTCATTCTTAAGCTTGGCTTTTTTCCTTCTTTTACTGCGAGTTTTCTTCGCTGCACTTTCTGTGCTTTCTGAATCTCTCCTCTGTCCTTCCGCATTCTTCCGCTTCCAAACAGAGACGGCTTTCGCCGTTTCGAATATTCAGGGTCTGTGTATGATTCGATCTTTGATTTTCAAGGTCCTCGCCGTCCCCTTGGGACAGCTTGCTTATGATAGCATCCTCTTCCCTCTTCTGTCAATGCTTTTCTTTATTTTTCTTTTCTTTTTTCCTCTCTTTTTCCCCGAGTCATCTTTAAGAGCCCGAAGCACAGAATGCAGTTCTCTTCTTCACTAGATCTTGTGATCGGCCGGCATTTCCTCTCCATCCGCTTCTCCTATGAGTTCGTCCAGAGTCCTACCGTAGGAGGGGAGAAAATCGCGCATGAAGTCGGAGAGCTCCGGGAGCTCCGCGGAAAGGGAGAGAAGAATCCGCTCCGTGGATTTTTTCGCGCTCCGAAACTCCTGATTTCCGGCCTGCTCCTCAGAGAGGCATTTGATATAGGCAGAGAGCTTGTCCGCCGCCTTCACAAGCCGGAGAAGGTAGGACTTTGGATCGGGAAAGAAGAGCTCCTCATAGCGCGGGCGCAGGTCCTCCGGGAGGAGGGAGAGCAGGCGTTCCGCCGCCCCCTTCTCCAGCTCCCGATAGGCCTTCTGCATCTCCTCTCCGGAATATTTCACGGGAGTCGGCATATCGCCGGTGATAATCTCCGGGACATCATGATAGAGGGCCAGGAGGGCTGCTCTCTCCCCGCTCAGACTTCTGCCGTAGCGAAGATTTCCGATCTCGCAGAGGCAGTGAGCGATCATCGCGGTCTCCAGACTGTGCTCACTCAGATTTTCCGGGCAGCTGTTTCTCATAAGTGCCCAGCGCTCGATATACCGCATCCGGGACAGGGTCGCAAAGAAATGACAGTTCACCTTCCAAACTCCTCCCTGTGAAAAATCGCGTAATAAAAAAGATACTGCTGCAGGATCCCGGGCTCCGGAAGAGATGGAAAAGGATCCTCGCCTAAGTAGCGTTCCTCAATCGTCCGGCGGATCCAGACATCGATCGGCGCTCTCTCCGTCCTCCCATATCCAAAGAGGAGAACGCAGTCCGCAACCTTTCGTCCGACGCCCCTGGTGCGGAGAAGCTCCTCGCAAAGTCTCTCCGTGGGAAGCGCCGAGAGCCTGTCTGCCGAGAGCTCTCCCCGGAGAGTTCTCTCGGCGGCGTCCCTTAGATAGGGAGCCCGGTAGCCAAGCCCCAGCTTCCGAAGCTCCTCCTCGGAGAGAGCGGCAATGCTCCCCGGAGAGGGGAAGAGAAAGACCGGTTCCTCCTCATAAGGAGTTCTCACGCTCCTCCCGCAGCAAGCGGACAGCTTCTCGATGCAGCCCCGGATCGCGGGAATGGACTTCCTCTGGGAAATAATAAAGGAGATCAGCACCTCAAAGGGATCCTGGCGAAGAACCCGGATTCCCCTCCCGAAAGCCTCCGCCCTCCTAAGATAACTGTCCTCCTCCGGGATTCCCCGGAGAAGCTTTCGGTAGCTTCTCCTAAGGTCGAAATACTCTGTCCAGATCCTCTCCCATTTCTCCCTGGAACAGGAGACCAGAAATTCTCTCTCCCCTCGCTCCGGGCGAATATATAGGATTTCCCTCCCCTTGATAAAACGATACAGTCCGGAGGAAAGGCGACGCGGTCGGAAGCATTGTCCGCTGTCTATGATCTTATCCAGCGAGAGCTCCTCCTCTGTCTCAACCCTTCTCAAGAAAGTCCCCCCTGAGACGCCCTCAGGATATAATACGGCAAAAAGACCCCGTTTAGGAAAAGGAGCTCCAGAATCGGCGCGGCCTTGTCGAAAAAGCCGGGGGAGGGGAGAAGGCGGAGTCTCCTGCAAAGCCCGATGATCGGGAGGAAAAGCAGGAAGCGTTCCCCGCCCTCCTCCAAAAGTCTCCCCTCTCTCTCCAGTCTGCGAAGGTCGATCCAGGCAAAGAAGCCGCTCAGAAGCAGATAGAAAAGGAGCGCATTGGAAAGCGGAAAGCGCCCGCTCGCCGCGAGAAAGAGGAAGGAGAAAAGACAAGCCCCCAGGCCGGGCAAAACGGCGCGGGAGAGCGGGATGAGAGCGTCCGAAAACGGAGCTTTTGCCGTGGAAGTCTCCCCCGGCTCTCCCTCCTCTTTCCTCTTTCCGGCGACTTTTCCCCCGCAGCCCGGACAGTGATCCGCTCCCTCCGGCACCTCTGCACCGCATTTTGAGCAGATCTGCTTCGGCCGAATCCGAAGGATCCTCTGCCCGCAGCGGGGGCAGAACTCACTCTTATCCGGGATTTCCTCCCCGCAGTGCCTGCATTTCATCGTTTCTGTCCTTTCCACTCTGAACCGCCCGCCCCTTCCTATCGCGGGACCGAAAACATCTTACGTCCTACGGCGGCTTTTGGCAAGTGCCGAAAGCCGGAGACAGAGCGAATGGCTTCAGATGAGAGTGGATCGCTCGGGAAAACGGATTCCATCGGAACAATCACGTGCCAACGGGCGTGATGCCGAAAAAGCGTGCGGAACGCCGGCACTTAACGAACACGAGTGCAGCGAAGTGTGAGTTTAGTACCGCTGCGTGGAGCCCCGAACGAGAGTGTCTTTTGAGGCACAAACCATAGCACAGGCGTCATGAATCCATCCGTCTTTCCTTAGTTTTCCTCCGGCGGCTTCGCCTGGAGGATAAGCTCCGCCTGCTCCTCCGTGAGATCAAAGTTCAGAAACTAAAGGATCAGCACAAAAAAGGGACCGCCGATCGCCGAGCTCAGAATGCCGAGCGGGATCTCATAGGGGAGCATGCCCCGGCAGAGGTCATCGGTCAAAAGCAAAAAGCATGCCCCGGCTAGGACGGAGAGCGGAAGCACTCTCCTGTAATTCGGTCCTGCGATAAAGCGGACCAGATGCGGCACCATGAGTCCCACAAAGCCCACGACACCCGCGACGGAGATCGTCGCCGCCGTGAGAAGGGTAGAGGAGATGATCGTGATCAGCCGGATCTTTCCGGTATTGATGCCCAGCGCCTTCGCCTCCTCCTCTCCCAGGGAGAGCACATTTAAGCGCCAGCGAAGAAGAAGGAGGGGCAAAAGCCCGATCCCATAGGCCGGGAGGAGCGTCCGAAGATCCCGGTAGCTCACCTTCGCGATGCTCCCCATCAGCCAGTAGGTGATTTCCGGAAGCGTCGAATTGGGATCTGCGACATATTTCACAAAGGAAATTCCGGACTGACAGAGCGTGGAGATCACCATGCCGCAGAGCACGAGGAGAAGCACCGCGTCCTCTCCCTTTCCGAGGGCGCGGCTTAAGCTGTAGGCGAGAAAAACCGCGAGGATCCCAAAGGCAAAGGCCGAGATCTGAACCAGGGCCGGGGGGAAGCCGAGGAGCAGTGCAATCGCCGCTCCGATCCCCGCTCCCGCGCTCGCCCCCAGGATGTCCGGGGATACCATGGGATTTTTGAAGATGCCCTGATAGGCCGCGCCGGAGATCGCGAGCGCACTCCCCACCAGCATCGCGGCGAGGATGCGGGGGAGGCGAATATCCAAAACGACCGTGAGCTCCGCCTTGTTCCAGTTTCCGGGCACTCCGAAAAGACGGAAGAGGAGCATCCTAAGCACCGTTCCCGGGCCGACCGGATAGCGGCCGATCAGAAAAGAAATCCCGATGGCGAATAAAAGTCCGAAGAAAAAGAGGAAAAACAGAAGCGCTCCGCCCGCCTCCGCTCCCCTCCTCTCCTTTCCGCCCTCCGCCTTCTCTCCCATACTTTTCCCCCTTTATTTGCTTATTTTTGAATTCGAATCTCTTTTAAAAACAATTCGCTTATCCAAAAAAAGCGGCCCGGCTCCCCGAACCGCCTTCTCCGTCTCAGCGCCTTCTCCCCATGAGAGAGAGAATCCGAACGAAGATATTGATGACATCCACATAGAGATTCAGCGCCGTATAGACCGCAAAGCTCGCCGTCTTCGGGCAGCGCTGTCCCCTCGCCCAGTCGTAGCCGATGTAGAGGGAGAAGAGGAAGAGCCCGAGCACGCCGAAGAGGCCGTAGTTATAGACATGAAAGAGCATCGCCAAAAGCTCCGCGATGATAAGCCCGATCAGTGCGATGAAGATCGTCCGCCCCATCGAAAGAAAGGCCTTCGGCATGATGAGCGCCGCAAGCGTCATGATGAGGAGCACCACCAGCGTCATGCCCGCTGCAGCTCCGATCAGCGGAAGGGCATAGAAGGGCAGCACCGTCGCAAGAAGAGAGCCGAAGCCCAGCACCGTGATCGTATAGCCGAGAAGCGCGATCGGATAGCTCCCCCTCCTTGCGAGAGAGCTTCCGCCAAGGCTCACGACAAAGAAAAGGATCGTGAATATAAAGGGGTGGTTCCCGTAGTAATTCACGAGGATGCCGCTCATGGTATAGCATATCAGTGCCGTCAGGAAAATGCCGTAGATCAGGTGGAGCCCGATCAGGATATTATAGCGTCCGAGAGAGAGCTCACCGTCCTGATAGGCACTTCTCTCAAGCTCTGTGTTTCTTCTGAATTCGTCCATCGAAACTCCTTTCATCCCAGCTCTTTATCGTTTCTGCCTCATAGATTCGCCGCTTTGTCCATCCTCTCACCCCATTCCCTCTCTTCTTGGATGATACAATGAGCTCCCGGCCAGGCCCGCAGACAGATGCTGTTTTCTCTTGTATCATAGTACAAAATATCCGCCTTGAAAAGGGGGCAAATCCCCGTCTTCCGGATTTAGCACTATGAAAATTCAGGATTTCATTCAGAGGCTCTGCCCCTTGAAGAAGGATTTCCAGCCGGAAGGTCCGGATAGAAAGTCATGAAGAAAACAGATGCACAGCGAAGTCCGGATAAGCTGTCAATCAGGAAATTGCTTTACACGGAAATTTGACCTTGACTTTCAAAAGGAACAGGGGAATACTTCATCTGGGTTCGGGTTGATACCGCGGACTTTATTATATCTTGTATAAGGCTTTAAGGAGAAGCACGGATCTTATGGAATTAAAGGGACAGGCATTTGATTTGATGCAATACATTTACAGCTTCGTTCAGAAGCCTCTTATCAGAGGCTGTATTCGTTTTAATGGAAAATTGAAGGGCAGCAAACTGAAAGGGGCGGTAAAGGCACTAATCTCATTTTACCCTATTTTACGCTGTAAATATGACGTGAAGAAAGGGGTATGGAAGGAGAGCGATATCTCCTATGAAAATTTATTGATAAGCATAAGGGCCAATCACGATTTTTCAGTTATTGAAAATGATTCCTTATTATCCTCTCTTGAAATCGGAGTGGATGCGCCGCTGAAAATTTATTGGATATGCGGTGAGGAAAGAGATTCTCTCTGCGTAATTGCAAGTCATCTGCTTTGCGACGGAAGGGGATTGGAACAGCTCTTATATCTTTTCGCTGAGCTATACTCGAACAATGATATAAGGATAAAAACGCGGATGAATACAGACAGAAGTTTTTCTCAGATAAGCAGTAAATTTACCGTGATGCAAAAGGCAAAAATTCTGTTTTCGAGGGCAGGGACAGAGGCTATGGACAGGAAGCTGCATTTACCCTTAAATGAAGGCTCTCAAAAGCCTAAACTGATAGCGAAAAAAATTGATTTGTCGAAATTGGAGTGCTATCGCTCTCGCGCAATAGGATACAGGCCCAGCATAAATGACATTTTGCTCTCGGCCTATATTCTGGCCTTGCATCAGCTCTTCGGCTGGAAGGAGATCAGCATCCCCTGCCCGGTCGATCTTCGCAGATTCAACGCGGACGCAGACGGCGCAATCTGTAATCTGACAGGAAATTATTACTGCCATATTAGTTTTCATGGGCATGAAAGCTTTGAAAAGATCTGCAAAGAGATTTCTATGCAGATCTGCGCGCAGAAAAACAGCAGCTTCTGTCTGAAAGAGCCGATTTTACTGCATCTTTTGTACCGTGTGCTCCCCTTCCCGATCCTGAAAAAGCTGCTTCCTCCCAAAATTTCCGTTCCTTTAACTTCGTATACCAATTTAGGGAAAATAGAGGAAGCGCGTCTCGTGTTTCAGGGGCTCTCTGTTTCGGACGCTTTTATCGTCGCGGCGGCGAAACCAGTGCCGTACTTTCAACTGGCGATATCTACTTATAAGAGCGAATGCACCCTTTCCGCGTGTACAGAAGCAAGCGGAAAAAGCTTTGATCTTCTTTCTTCTCTTATGAACAGCATTTGCTGCGTGATCGAGAATTTATCATAGGGAAGGGCCGCCATAGAAAGACCGCCATAAAAATTTAATTCAGCACCGCCTTTCGCTCTGTCCCCTTTCCCCGTCCGTCCGCGCTTCTCCGTTTTCCGCTGCCTTTCTCCGCGCCTCCGCTCTCCGCGGGCAGCAGAATCCGGATGCTCTTTGGGTGATTTCGGATCTCCGCTCTCCGGAATTTCCCGCCGTATTCCCCATCCAGTGTCCACTCAATGCTCATTTCGCTCTCGATGAGGAGCTCCGCACTTTTAAAGGCGCGGATATAGGGGCTGTCCCGGTCCATCTGGGCGGAGACCAGACTGCCGATAATCTCCGTGAGCTCCTGGATGTTTTTCGGGGCGCGGATCAAAAGCACCTCGAAGAGGCCGTCATTCAGGGCGGGGGACGGCTTTTGCTTAAGGGCCGAGCTCCCGAAGGCGGAGAAGCCCCCGATGGAGCTTGTGTTGGATACTGCGCCAAAGAGGAAGTCCCCCTCCTCGGTCTCCCCATCGTGAAGGATCTTCAGCCTCCTTGTGTAGTTCAGATTCTCCGGGAGAGTCTGAAGCCCGTGGAGCAGATAGGCCGGGTAGCCCAGGACATTCTTAAGATCCTGCTTTGTGGAATAGCTCACCTTTGTGAAGGAGCCGAAGGCCGCCACATAGCTGAAATATTTCCCGTTCAGAGAGCCGATATCACAGGGAAAGAGGGAGCCTCTCGTGACAGAAGCCGCATTCTTTGCGACGGAGGCCGGAATCCCGAGGCTTCTCGCAAAGTCATTGGTGCTCCCGAAGGGAAAGTAGAGAATCGGCATCCTCTCCTCCTCCTTCATCAGCGCATTTACAAGATGATGGAGCGTCCCGTCCCCGCCGACACAGGAGACGAGCTCGAAGCGGCCCGCATTTCCGGAAAGTATGCTGTCGAT
>ERZ772921.2012-NODE-2012-length-11302-cov-27.133102_pt1 | contig 11302 bp, 7 predicted proteins | sample MGYA00512117_ERZ772921 | MGnify/ENA primary metagenome ERZ772921 (study PRJEB29015, sample SAMEA2737944) | human oral metagenome | biome: human oral; feature: human-associated habitat; material: dental | place: China | collected 2150 ... | reverse complement strand
GCCCCGGCGATCCCGCGGGCCGCGACGCCGGCCCGCCCGGCCACTCCGGACGCCCCCGGCGCCCAGACGTGCACTTCGCACTCGAAAGTGCAGTTCCAACCGTTGTTCTCGAGTGCGAAATGCACGTCTCGGCGAGGAAGACGAGGAAGGTGGCCGACTCCCCCACCGAGACCCTTCTGGTGAGAAAGGCTCAATGAGTCTTTCTCACCGGACCGGCGCCTCGGGGCCGGGGACCGGTGCGGTGGGGCGGCCTCCCGCGAGATCCGAGCGGGCCCGGCTTCCCAGCGGGCCCCTCCCGGGCGGTGCGGGATCCCCTCGGGCCGGTTGCGGGGGTGCTGCACATTGGAGCGCGGCGTTCCCGCGGGCCAATTCGGAGTTTTCCGCATGATTCCGGGGTTATTCCTAGAGTGTTGGTTTTTAGCGGGCTGGCTCCCATGTGCAGAGGGGGCCGCTCTGCACATGGGAGGATCTCAACAACGTTGAGCGCCGGGGCGTTTCCGCATGATTCCAACGATCCGCCGTTGGCCGGTTCCGATCGAATGTGCAGCATCGCCCCGACCGGCCCCAGCACCGCACATCCGACCCGACCGACACCGCGCACACCGCACGCCCGACCCATGCCGCCCGATGACGACGGGCCCGAAGACGTCACGGACCCGGCCCGCCCCGGAACTCTTCCGGTGAGAAAGGCTCGATGACGCCATTCCCCATGAGCACGGGGAGCCGCCGCGCACCCGAAAGTCACGCGCTGGCCACCTTATTTCCACGCCGACGCCCCGGACCGCGACGGCGGGGCCGCCGGCCAAGAGCCCCACGGGAATCACCGCCGCGCCAAGGCCCCCTGGAACGTCCGCGTCCCGCCCCGATGCGACAGGGCGGGACGCGGAGCGCGGGGTCCGGACCTCGGAGCGCGGGCCGGGCGCCCGGCCGGAGGCGGCCCGGGCCGGGGCCCTGCTGCCGGTGCGTGAGCCGCACTCGCTGCACGCCTACTTCCTGCGCGGCGGCAGGCTCAAGGAGCCGATCGAGTTCCACGTGGAACGGCTCCACGACGGACGCTCCTTCTCCCAGCGCCGTACCACCGCCGTCCAGGACGGTGAGGTCCTGCTGGCCATGATCTCCTCCTACCAGCTTCCTCAGGAGGGCGAGGACGTCCAGATCCCGCCCCCGGTGGTGCCCGCGCCCGAGGACCTGCCCAGCGCCATTGAGATCTTCCGCTCCGTCAATCACCCGGCGGCCAGGTTCCTGGGGCGCACCGCGGCCTTTGACGTACGCCACGTGCAGGGCGGTATCTACCTGCGTCCGGACGCGGTGCGGCGGGACCGCCAGCAGCTGTGGCTGCGCGCCCGCGGGAAGGTACCCGACAGTGCCACGCAGACGGTCCACCGGGCGCTGCTGACCTACGTCTGCGACCAGGTCATGCTGGAGCCGGCCCTGCGCAGCCGGGGGCTGTCCTGGCGCACCCGGGGCATGAGCCTGGCGACCCTGGACCACGCCCAGTGGTTCCACCGGGACGTGGACGCCAACGACTGGCTGCTGGTGGTCCAGGACTCCCCCACCTCCCAGGGGGGCCGGGCCATGGGCCGCGCCCGGGTCTACGACCGCGCCGGGCGCCTACTGTCCACCATCGGCCAGGAGGGCATGGTCCGGGTGCCCGGCGCCGGGCAGGACGTCGGGGGTCGCTGGCAGGTCAGGGTCGACGCCCAGGACCCCCAGGACGCCCAGGCAGGGTGACGCGCCCAACGGAACTGCTTGCGGTTAGGTCTCGTCTACTGGTCACATTGGCGTTACGATGTAACCGTCCTGAAATCACGGTAGGTCCCCTGGGACCCTGCCCCGAGAGGTCTGTGCGCCCGGTAGACCCCGGTCCGCACCCTCCGCCAGGGGGGAGGGACCGCCACCCACGATTTGCCTGGAGAGTCCCCTTATGTCCTGCCCAACCTTGACGCGAGCCCTGTCCGTGCTCGCGCTCGCCGCGGCCGTGGTCGTCCCGACCTCGGCGCTGACGCCGGCGGCGAGCGCCGCCGACCCCGAACCCGCGGACTCCACTTCCTGCACCCCCACCACCGAGGTCCCCACCTCCGTCACCGTCTTCAAGGACGACAAGCCGGTGTCCGAGGAGAACAAGGTCACCGCCTGGAACCGGGTCAAGCTGCAGTACACCTACAACCTGTCCAGCGGCCACTGCGAGGGCCAGGAGTACAAGATCAAGGCGCCTGAGAGCCTCCACTTCGACCTGGGAACCACCTGGAACCTCAGGGAGAAGAAGCCGGAAGGCACCGCCGCGCAGGACAGCTCGGCCAAGAACGAAAGCTCGACCGCGCAGGACCGCTCGGTCTCCGATGACACCAAGCCGGTCTCCGATGACGCCAGCAAGCCGGTCGTGGCCACTATGACCTACGACAAGAACGACGGCGGCTACCTGTCCGTCAAGCTGTCTGACTACGTCAAGGGCAAGGAGAAGGTCGAGATCTCGGGCTGGGTCGAGGCCACCATTGACGCCTCCATTACGCCCAACACCACCGAGACCCTGAAGTTCAGCGCCAACGGCGAGCCCATTAACGCCCCGGTCCCGGTCGGCGAGTGCGGGCCCGACTGCGAGGGCCTTCCCACGGCCATGGGCAAGTTCGGCTGGGCCCTCGCCCCCGGGGAGGACGGCACCCGCCCGGGCAGCGTCGTCGTCCAGACCCCCGGCCTGACCCCCGAGATGGCTGGCAGCGAGACCTCCAAGACCTTCAACTGGACGGACAAGACCACCAGCCCCGACCAGGCCTTTGACTGCGACAAGGCCAGCAAGGAAGGGCTCCTGTCCTGGTCCTACGAGGGCCGGACCAAGTGGGGCGACCCCAAGTACGACACCGCCAAGGCGGCCACCGCCACGGTCACCAGCTGCAGCGAGACCGAGGTCTCCGGGTCCGTGACCGTCCCCGCGGGCCAGTTCGCCCGCGTCTACGTCCCCATGAAGTTCTCCGGCCCCGGCAGCTGGACGGACTCGGCCACGCTGTCCCTGGGTGACAAGACCTTCCACGCCGAGGCGACCGTGAGCACCCGCAACGGTGGCGGTGAGGGCTTCGGCGTCCTGCCCGCCCAGGTCGAGAACCCTCCCGCCGTGGCTCCCGCCCTGCCCCCCGAGCAGGTCCAGCCCCCGGCTGAGAAGAACCCCGCGGCCCCCGCCGCCCCGGCTCCTGAGCAGCCTGCCGCCGAGCAGCCCGCGGCCCCCGCCGCCGAGCAGCCTGCCGCACCGGCCACCAAGCCTGCTTCTGGCCTGGCCAAGACCGGTGCCACCCTGGTGCCCGCGGTCATTGCGGTCGTGGCGCTGCTGGGTGGGGGCGCGTTCCTCATCGCCCGCCGGGTCCGCGGCAACCGCTGACCACCGGCTCCCAACGTGGGTGGGGCGGGGACCTTACGGTTCCCGCCCCACCCTTTTGTGCGTACTTTCGCCTGCGCGCGGGCTCCGGGGCCGGGAGAGCGTAGCGGGCTACGCTGCGGAGCTGAGTGGGGGCCGCGCGGGCTCCGGGGCCGGGGGCGCGACACGGTAAACGGAGACGCCCCTGGCTGGTGGGGCCGTGGTGGGAGACTGCCACCATGAGCGCACCCGTGGACGTCCTGCTGGTTGAGGACGAGGTGGACCTCGCCGCCGTCACCCGCGACTACCTGGAGGCCTTCGGCCTGCACGTGCTCAGCTGCCCTGACGCGGAGTCCGCCCTGCGCCACCTGCGCCCCAAGGCGCCCGGCGTCGCCCTGCTCGACGTCAACCTGCCCGGTATGAGCGGTTTCGAGCTGTGCCAGCACCTGCGGGACAGGCAGGTACCGGTTATCTTCGTCTCGGCCCGCGGCACCGACGTGGACCAGGTACACGGCCTGTCCCTGGGTGCCGACGACTTCGTCACCAAGCCCTTCTCCCTGGCCGTGCTCCTGGCCAAGGTCCGCCGGGCCCTGGAACGTGGCGGCGCCACCACTGGCCCCACCGGCTGGGTGAGGGCGGACTTTGACGACGGACGCCTGCGGGTGGAGCTGTCCACCGGCCGCACCTACCTGGCGGGGCACGAGCTGCACCTGACCACGCTGGAGGACCGGATCCTGGCCCACCTGGTGTCCAGGCGCGGCACGGTGTGCACCAAGGAGGAGATTATCCGCTCGGTGTGGGGTGACGAGTTCACCACCCCGGGCACCCTGACAGTGCACGTACGCCGTCTGAGGGCCCGGATTGAGAAGACACCCGAGTCCCCCACCTACATCCACACGGTGTGGGGGCGCGGCTACCTGTTCGAGGCCCGCTAGTGCGCCGCCTGTCCGTCCCCGTGGCCCTGCTGGTGGCCGTCCTGGTCACGGGGATGTGCACCCTGGCCCTGCTCGGCACCCGCCAGGCCCCCGGTGCGGACACCGCCAGGATCAACGACGTCGTCCAGCGCCTGGCAGCCGCCTGGCCCCACCCTGAGGCAGCTGGACTGGACGGCATGGCCGACGCACTAAGGGTGGTGGACGCCGCAGGATCCCCGGTGCCCCTCGGCCCCGGGGCCGCGCCGCCGGTGGGGTACAGCGGGCTCGGGGTCATGCAGTGGACGGGCGAGCACCGTCCGCTGACCAGCCCCGTGGTCGTGGACGGGCGTATCGTGGCCTGGGCCTGGCTCGACGACGGGTACACCACCGCCGTGGCCGCCCACCAGCGTGCCCTGGCCCGGGCGGGCACGGCCACCCTGGTCCTGACCCTGGTCCTGGTCCTGGCCCTGGTGGGCTGGCTGGGCGTCCGGGTACTCCTCCCCTTTAAGCGTCTGGAGCGCTTTGCCGCGCGGGTGGCGGGAGGGGACCTGTCCGCCCCGCTGGAGATGGACCGGGCCAACGCCTTCGGGGCCTGGACGCAGAGCTTTGACCTGCTGCGCACCGAGCTGGCCGCCTCACGCCAGCGCGAGGCGGACGCGCAGGCCTCCAAGGAGGCCCTCATCGCCCAGATCGGCCACGACCTGCGCACGCCCGTGGCCACGATCTGCGCCACCGCCGAGCTCCTCCAGCTCACCGAGGACTCCCCTGCCCGTGAGCGCCTGGAGGTGGTCCGCTCCAAGGGCCACCAGGTGGACGCCCTGATCAGTGACCTGTTCCGGGCCCACTCCAGCCAGGTGGACGCCCTGAGCGTGAGCCCTGCGGACCTGAGCAGCCGCGAGGTGGTCGCCCTGGTGCGCCAGGCCGACCACCGTCAGCTCGTGGAGGCCACCGACCTGCCCCAGGTGCTGGTACGTGCCGACCGCCTGCGCCTGGCGCAGGTTATTGACAATGTCGTGCAGAACTCCTACAAGTACGCGGGCACGCCCATCCGCCTGACCGGCGGCCTCGAGACGGACTGCCTGCGCCTGGTCCTGACCGACGCCGGCCCCGGCGTCGCCCCCGACGAGACCAGCCTGATCTTTGCCCGGGGGCAGCGTGGCCGGGGTGCCGTGGGCGTCCCCGGCCAGGGGCTCGGCCTGTTCACCTGCGCCCAGCTCATGGAGCGCATGGGCGGGCACATTGAGGCGAGCCTGCCTGACACAGGTGGCCTGGCGATAACGCTCTACCTGCCGCTGGCCTGACCCGGTGGCTACCGGGGGCCAGCTGGCGTCCTACAGCGGCGCACCCCCGGTCCTGCCCGCCGCCGGCGCACCAGGGGCCTGGTCCCCTGGACCGGCTCGAGCTGCTGACGGCGCTGGCGCCAGCAGCCGATCGCAGGCAAAACGTAGGGCTTTCGTAAGGACTTACCCGTGGTGCCTCCCATAGCGTCGACCCCGTTACGAGAGGAGCACCTGTGCCACCGACACCACAAGAGGACCCTGACAGTGCCGTTATCACCACTGACAAGCTCTCCAAGAGCTTCTCGGTGGGCGGGGCCCAGCAGCACGTGCTGCGCAATCTGGACCTGGAGATCACCGCGGGCTCCTTCACCGTGGTCATGGGCCCCTCGGGCGCGGGCAAGTCCACGCTCCTGTACGCCCTGTCCGGGCTGGACCGTCCTACCCTGGGCACGGTGAGGCTGGACGGTACGGATTTGACCGCCCTGGGCGAGGACGCCCTGGCCCGCTTCCGCCGCGGCCACTGCGGCTTCGTGTTCCAGCAGGCGCACCTGCTGGACTCCCTGACCGTCCTGGAGAACCTCCTGGTCGTGGGCCTGCTGGTCAGCCGGGACCGCGGGGCCCTGGCTGACAGGGCCCACTCGCTGCTGGAGCGCGTCAACCTGCCTGAGAGAGACTGGACCAAGGTACCCACCATGCTCTCGGGCGGGGAGGCGCAGCGCGTGGCCATCGCCCGGGCCCTGATGAACCGGCCCGCCGTGGTCTTCGCCGACGAGCCCACCGGCCAGCTGGGCTCCGAGCAGTCCGCCGCCGTCCTGGACCTGCTCAGCGACGTGCACGCAGATGGTCAGACCATTGTCATGGTCACCCACGACGTACGCTCCGCCGCCCGCGCCGAGCGCGTCCTCTACCTGCGTGACGGCCACGTCTCCCACGAGTGCTCCCTGTCCGGCAGGACCGAGCGTACCCAGGCCCTCACCTCCTTCCTGACCGAGATGGGGTGGTGAGGGTGCTGAGGTCTCTGACGGCACGCCCCTGGCCGCTGCTGGTCCGCCGCACCCTCCGCAAGCACCCGGGCCTGGTGGGGGCCGTGACGGTCCTGTCCCTCGTCTCCGGGCTGCTCATGAACGTCGGGCTGGTCATGATGACCCAGCACGGCGCGTACCTGGAGCACAAGGCGGATGAGTGGAACTCCCCCGACGACGCCACCCTCATACCGCAGGGTGAGCAGGCCGACGCCGTCACAGCCGCCCTGCGCTCAGAGCCGCGTGTGCGCGAGGTAGAGACCAGCTCCATGGTGGGCGTGCTGGGCTCGATCCCCTACGCCGGCTCGACCCTGCCGTCCAGGTTCCTCTTCTACGACATTGACTCCACCCCGCAGATGGGGCGGTGGGACGTCGTCTCCCAGCTCGCCGACCCCGTGGAGGACCCCGTCTGGGTGCCCGCCACGTTCCAGGCCTCCGGCGGCTATAAGCTCGGTGACGCGCTGGTGCTCACCTCCCCCGCGGGTGAGCGCACCTTCCACATCCAGGGGTTCACGGAGTCCACCTACGGGGGGATGCCTGCCATCGGCCTGCTGTGGCTGGGGGTACCCGGTAGCAGCTACCGGCAGCTGGAGTCCCAGGCGCGTGAGCACGTGGCCGGCCTGCAAGCCGACGGTGAGGCCGCCGGTGCAAGACAGCTGAACCGGGCACCCGGCTGGGTGCCGTTCACACTCATCAAGGTACGGACCGACGCCGCCGGGGACGACACGGTCGTCAGCGACGTCCTCACGCACCTGGACGTGACCGCGACCTGGGACATGACCCGGACGACCGTGTCCATGGCCAACCAGATATCAGTGAGCCTGACGTCCGTGGTCATCCTGCTCTTCTCCTCCATGATCACGGTCATGGCGCTGCTCATACTGACCTCTATGCTACGCAGCGCCGTCCGCGAGGACCTGGCGACGGTGGGCGCGCTACGGGCCACGGGGTTCACCACGGGCGGGGTGATGCGCCCCATGGTGCTCTGCCTGACGCTGGTCGCCGCTGCGGGCGGGGTGGTCGGAGCCGCCCTGGGCTACGCCGTCCTGCCCTACCTGTCCTCGCTCCTGCGCGCCCAGGCCGGGATCACCTGGAGAGCACGGTTCGACCTCGGACTGCTCCTGGTGTGCGCGGCCGTGCTGGGCCTCCTGGTCTGGGTGGGCGGGGCCCTGGCCGCACGGCGCGCCAGCCGCATGAGCGTGGTGGAGGCGCTGCGCGGCGGCCAGGCCGACCACTCCTTCGCCCGCGCCCGTCTGCCCCTGGAGCGCGTGCACGGGCCACTGGTCGTACTGCTCGGCCTCAAGAAGGTGCTGGCAGCACCGGGGCGCGCGGCACTCATCCTGGTGGTGACCGGTGCCTGCACCACGGCCTCGGTCTTCTCCGCCTCGGGCCTGGGGACGCTCGCGGACCGGGACAACGCCCTGTCACTGCTCCTGGGCGGCGTCTTCCCGGACGTCACCGTCACGACGCAGTCGCCGGGCGACCTGGACCAGGTCATGGCCCAAATCCGGCAGACCGACGGCGTAGCCAGCGCGCTGCCCTACTCCCAGCACTCCGAGAGGGTCAACGGCACGGGTATCCTCCTCATTGCCGTGGACCGGGTGGAGGATCTTCCTGTCAACCCCGTCTACGAGGGACGGCCCGCCCGTCACGCCAACGAGGTCGTCCTGGGCCCAGGCCTGCAGCGCCCTGGGGTCCGGGTCGGCGGCACCTGGACCATGACCCACAGCGGCACCAAGAAGGAGTTCCTGGTCACAGGCCTGGCCAGCGGTGTGGTCAACGGTGGGAGCTTTGCGATCCTGACCCGTCAGGCCTACCAGGAGCTCGTGCCCGACGCGCAGCTGAACGACGTCGGCGTCTTCACATCCCCGGGCACCAGCTCCGAGGCGGTGACCAGGACGCTGCAGAATGAGCTGGGCCCCACCGTCCAGGTGCTCAACATACGCGACGCCATGGCGGTTCAGTTGGAGAGCTACACCTCCGTGGTCCCGCTTCTGTCACGCACCCTCATGGTGTTCACCGGCCTCGTGGTGGTCCTGGTGGTGGCGCTCATGACCACCTCCCTGGTGGCCCGGTCCCGCCGCACCTCAGGTCTGCTCAAGGCCCTGGGCATGACCTCGCGGCAGGCGGCGGCCCAGGTGCGCTGGACCATACTCCCGCCCCTGGTCCTGGGTACCGTGCTGGGCTGCGTCGTGGGCGGGGTGCTGGTCATGCCACTGCTGGAGGTCATGCTCAGCGGGGTCGGGATCAGGAAGATCACGGTAGGGATCCCGTTGTGGCCCACCCTGGCCGTAGGGGCCGTGGTGCTGCTCACCGCCGTGGCGGCGACCGTGGCCGCCACCCGCCCCGTCAGGAAGGTCACCGCCTACTGCCTGCTCACGGAGTAGCGGCGGCTCGCCCCTTACCTCCCGTCAGGGTGGCGCCCCCAGAGGATCGGGGCGCCACCCTGACGAATGGTGAGAGGCCGACTACCGGCAGCCGGACGAGCAGTATGCCCGCCCTCAGGGCGCCCGTCGGTCAGGGCGCCCGCCGTGCGACAGGCGCCTGCGCCCTGTGCCGGGGCAAGGACCGTCAGGGCGTCACCGGGGAGTCGTCAGCATCACGCGGGAACACCGCGTCGAGGAACTTCTGCTCATTGAGGTCCGCGTACTCCAGGCTCCCCCCGATACGTTCCAGGGCGCGACCAAGATAGATCAGGCGCGTATCGCTCTGGAGGAGCCGGGACGGCCTGTCAACCGTCTGGTCCTCATCGACATAGAAGAACACGTTCAGCTCGACCTGCTCGTCGTCGACAGGCGCCTCGACGACGATCTGGGATCCACGAGGCGCGACCCTCGCCGCGGAGTACACCATGTCCCGGAGCGCCATTATGAACATGGCCGCTGGGAGCTCCCCGACGAGTTTTGTCAGCTCAGTCAGGTTAGGCAGGTCGCCCTCAAGGTCCAGGCCCGCGTAAGCCGCCTCCGAACGGCACAGCGCCCCCACGGCCCGCCTGACCGTCATCCTCCTGGCGCCGAGCAGCGTCCTGTCGTTGACCGTCGCGACGTGCCCCATGTACCACCTGGCATCCAGGATCAGGTCAACAGACCTGTCAGCCAGGTCATTAAGGTCGTCCGACGCGCCCATGACCCGCATCCATCCTGCCAGCTGCCCCAGGAGCTCACCAGCACGGTCGCAGATCCTCTTGCTGTTCCGCGCCTGGATCATGGCCTCACGGTGGTACCTTCCCCGGTCGGTCCTGGCGGCAGCAAGGCGTAGCTGCTGCCTGCGCGTCCAGGGCCTGGTAGGACGTGCGCCCTGGTCCTGCTGTCGACGGGGCCTCATGAGCGGCCCCTCGGCGTACGCGCCACGCAACGGCTGGGCCCAGGCCGGGTCAGCGCTCCGGAGGGCGGGCCGCCTGGCGGGGGTGCGGCAGGTCCACGGTAGGTGAGACGGGTGGGCATGGGGACTCCTTTCAACGGTTGTGTCCCGACCTACCTATCTTCCCCGATCCGCGGCCATTGCGCTCTTCACATTTGTTATAGTTTGGCATCGCTATGGACACGGCTCGGGTCCGCGGCTATGAGTCATGACCTGTCGATTGAGGGCACCTATTCGGTAGCATCAGGGCACCACCCAGCATGATCAAAACCTTACGTCCATATCTGTACTTTGACTAAAAGCATAGACGACGCATGACGTATGCGAAGGCCAGGAGACCACCCGTCTGTCACCGCGGCGGGTGGCCGCCCCGGCAGGGGCGGGGCGACCGGCGCCCGACTCTGGCCCACCCACGTAAGAGCGCGGGCAGGGCCGGGGGCAGGGGCCTACCCGCCACCGGCCCCGGGCTACGGCCTGCGGCCGTTCAGGGCCGCTCGCGGCCTCGCTCGGCTCAATCGCGTGTGCTCGGCTCCGCCTCCAACACGCTCAATCGCCTCAGCCAAGACCGCGAGCGGTCTTGGCCTTCGGCTCAATCGCGTGTGAGCTTGCGGTAGGTGACGCGGTGGGGGCGGGCGGCCTCGGCGCCCAGGCGCTTGACCTTGTTCTCCTCGTAGGAGGCGAAGTTGCCCTCGAACCAGTACCAGCTGGCCGGGTTCTCCTCCGTGCCCTCCCAGGCCAGGATGTGGGTGGCCACGCGGTCCAGGAACCAGCGGTCGTGGGTAATGACCACGGCGCAGCCGGGGAACTCCAGGAGCGCCTTCTCCAGGGAGCCCAGGGTCTCCACGTCCAGGTCGTTGGTGGGCTCGTCCAGGAGGATGAGGTTGCCGCCCTGCTTGAGGGTCAGGGCCAGGTTGAGGCGGTTGCGCTCCCCGCCGGAGAGCACCCCGGCGGGCTTCTGCTGGTCGGCGCCCTTGAAGCCGAAGGAGGCCACGTAGGCGCGTGAGGGCATCTCCACGTTGCCGACCTTAATGTAGTCCAGGCCGTCGGAGACGACCTCCCACAGGGTCTTCCTGGGGTCGATCCCGGCGCGGGTCTGGTCCACGTAGGACAGCTTGACAGTCTGGCCGACCTTGAGGGCGCCGCCGTCGAGCTCCTCCAGGCCCACAATGGTCTTGAACAGGGTGGTCTTACCCACGCCATTGGGGCCGACGACGCCGACAATACCGTTGCGTGGCAGGGTGAAGGACAGGTCGTCAATGAGGGTGCGCCCGTCAAATCCCTTGCGCAGGTGGCTGGCCTCGAGCACCGTGTTCCCCAGGCGCGGGCCGGGCGGAATCTGGATCTCCTCAAAGTCGAGCTTGCGGGTGCGCTCGGCCTCGGCGG